>Ga0209273_10002193_pt1 | contig 15401 bp, 16 predicted proteins | sample tdAd471_FD_187126 | JGI IMG/M metagenome (GOLD analysis project Ga0209273, IMG submission 187126) | Marine sediment microbial communities from the Atlantic coast under amendment with organic carbon and nitrate - tdAd47.1 (SPAdes)... | ecosystem: Environmental > Aquatic > Marine > Coastal >...
ATGTCCGAGAATGGTTTGCCGCCCGAAATCAATTCGCTATCATGTTCGACGAACGCTTCAATGCGTGACCGTATCTGAAACCCGCGTGGGCCAGACCAGATACACAGAGTTCAGGACACTCCCCGCTGGCGGGCAACCTTCATGCGTTTCTGCTCAAGCGCCTGAATGTCTTTTTTTGTGTGTCAGACCGAGCCGCTGGTAGAACCGCCAGACTGAACTGGGATCGACAGATACACCACGCTCAACCCGCAGGCGCGCGGCCATTTCGTCGAGCGTAATCTCGCCTTTGGCATCCACCTGCGCACGCACCCAATCTTCGTGTGGCGTCAGTTTGCCGATGCCCGGATTGCCTTGACGTTTCGGTGCAAGCGATCCCGTCTCGCGATTCAGCTTGACCATATCATTCACGAACTTGACCGAGACATCGAACCGCGCCGCCGCCGAATGATGTGTGTTACCTGCCTCAACATGTCTAACGACCCACTGCCGAAGCTCCATCGGATGATGGTTTGCCCATACTAACCGTCCTTATTTGCTCCAAAACAAGGAACCACACCTCAAACAAATCACGAATCCGGTCAGACGCAAGACGCTCTAGAAAAGATATCACTGCTGACTGTCGCTCACGGATGGTCTTGCTGCAATGTTGCTGAACGTTTTCGAAACTTAATATTTCTGCAGCGAATTGAGTGATTTCGAGATGGTACGCAGAAAAAAGAGAATCCCGGTAGATATCAGCCGCAATTGGTCTTGTCATTCATTGCAAAAGCCGTTTCGTCCCGCGATCTGGATCTGGGAAGCACTTCACTCCCGCAAAGTGAATGAATGTCTGCTCTGGTGAGGCCGCAGTGCGGCGATCTCGTTCATTAGGAATATCCTGTGTTGATGGCTCCTGCATTGCAAGCGTTTTTGCGATGGCAACGGTCTGTCAGTACAGTCGTGTGTCCGGCCTGTTTGCGCGGCGGTTGCCACTGGCCTTCCCTCTCATCGCCGCAAGCGGCGACTGCCGGGCAGTGGATGAGTTCCGCGGGCGAGGTTCCAATCGGCTTAGCGACCTTGATGGCCATGCCGTTCGTCGGAGTGTCCTGGCTCTTGGTTGACTTCGTTTCGCATCATCACATCAAGCGTCTTGCATCTCGTGGCAGGATCAAACGGTCGGTTGCCGGTATTCCTCTCCTTCCGTCAGGATCGCCTAGATAATCCGGTCAGATTTGTTGGCCATTGCGAAGGTCGCGAGGCGGAACGGTGTCTGGTCGAGCAGTTTGGCGGTCCAAGTGTCTGCTTTCTCGGGCTTGTTCTTGGGCATGAGCGCTCGCGATGTCATTCCGATGATCAGCAGCTTTCGTATGCATCTGTCGCCCTTCTTTTTGATCCGTCCTAGGCGTTCTTTACCGCCACTCGACTTGTTGAGTGGGGTCAACCCCAGCCAGGCGGCTAGATCACGACCCGTTTTGAACTGCTGAGCATCACCGATAGTGGCGACGATTGCGGAGGCGGTAATCTGTCCGATTCCAGGCATGCGCATCAAACGGGCGCATCAGCGTCGAGCCATGCGTGCTGATCGATCAATTTGGTCAGACCGTCGATTCGCGCATTGAGACCAGCTAGTTGGTGGCACATCACACCGAGAATACCGTCTGCGATATCGGGCATTCGCGCGTTTGATCTTCTTGTTGATGATCTTGCGCCCCGTAGCCGAAATGCAGTGAACTTGGAAAACATTCTTGGCCAAATCTAGGCCCACGGTCTTTACTGTCATTGGGTGGCCCCTCTCCTTGCAGTTGTAACAGACTGTTTATGAGAGGAGCCACCCAATGCAATCTACCACAGTCGGCCTAGATTTGGCCAAGAACGTCTTTCAGGTTCACGGGGTGAGCGAAGACGGCACAGTTGCTTTTAAGCGTTCACTGCGGCGTGCACAGATGATTGCCTTTTTTTTGAGAAACTTGAGCCCTGCCTTATTGGCATGGAGGCGCGTGGGTCGAGTCATTACTGGGCGTGTGAATTGAGTAAACTTGGCTACGTCGTGAAGTTGATCGCACCAATTTATGTGAAGACATACGTCAAGCGCGGAAAGTCCGACGCGGCAGATACAGAGGCGATTTGCGAAGCTGTGACTCGCCCAATAATGCGGTTCGTTGAGATTAAATCACGGGAGCAGCAAGGCATGCTGTCGATTCATCGCGCGCGGGATTTGATTGTTCGACGAAGAACCCAGACGATCAACATGCTGCGTGGTTTGCTGGCAGAGTTTGGGATTATCTTCGCTCAAGGTGTTGGGAATGCAATCCGGTTCGCAAGCCGCGTGAATGAGGGGCATTTGCCCGAACTGCCCCAGGCTGCGTGCGATGTCGTCACGGACTTGAGTGAACAGCTTTTGACTCTTCATGCGCGGGCCAATTGGTGCGGCCGTCGGATGGCAGTCGCTGCAAAATCGGAACCGCGCATAGCTTTAATTGAGACGATACCGGGCATTGGACCGATCACCGCATCCGCAATCGTGGCGACCGTCGGGAGTGGAGAACAGTTCCGAAGTGGAAGAGATTTGTCGGCCTGGCTGGGGCTAACGCCCATCATTAACTCGACAGGCGGAAAAGAGCGCTTGGGGCGCATCTCAAAGATGGGCGATCGATACATCCGACGACTTTTGGTCGTTGGCATGACGTCCCGCATGAAACAGATCAGTGAAAATCCTGAGCGATTTGATCCATGGTTCGCCGACATATTGCAACGCAAGCCTGCCAAACTTGCCGCCATTGCGATGGCCAACAAAACCGCGCGGAATATCTGGGCTGTGCTGGCGTGCAATGAACCCTACGCGGCACGAACTGCCTGAAACGAATGAGGAAATAGCAAGACCAATGAAGTCATAGCGGACAAGTCAGCCGCGGCATCAAGACACCCCGGGCTTTGTCCAGGACAAAATCTGTCCGTCTGCGAGAAAGGGGACTTGATCAGCGGAAACCATCAAGGCCGGCGGGCTAATACTCCGCGCGAACAGGCCGGACACAAAACCGTATCTGACAAATTGCCAGCAGCTTCAAAAAAGCCTTGCTTTGCAGGAGACATCTACACAGGACAATGCAGTCGATCGCGGTCACCGCCCGAATGTCAGCATTCGTTGCGTTGCCACAGGGGCTCAAACGACTATGATGACGACGCGTTAGCGCGCGTCGAAGAGCTTTCTTTTTCGCTGTCTCGAAAAGAGTGTTTATTACGAGTTGTCTTCAGCTACCGCTTTCGCGGCAAGCTGTGTACGCGACTTCACGTCCAGCTTTTCATATATGTGCGAAAGGTGAACCTTCACCGTACCTCGCGCGATAAACATGCGTTCTGCAATCTCGGGATTTGAAAGGCCCTCTGTCGCGAGCGCGACGACGCGCCTCTCAGTTGGTGTCAGGCTGTTCCAGCCCATCAATGGCCGCGCGCGTTTGCCTCTCATACGAGAGATCAATCCAATAACCTCTTCAAGTTCAGCCCCAGCGACACCGCTTCTCAGTTCGACATGGGGCTTTTCGCCTAACTCCATATCCAGTCGTCCAATAAGTAATTGGTAATCTGCCTTCTCTGCGTCCCCACGCAACAGTCGGATTTCAACTCGTGCTTGATCAACGAAAGCCAAGACACGCGCGGCATCAGCCTGTTTCATTTTGACATTCAGAATCTCGGAAATGCCTTCCATTGTGCGCAATAAGCCCGGCAGCAATCCTGCGTCGCGTTGGATTTCCAAAGCTTCGTGTAAATGCGCCTCTGCTTCGCCGAAATCGCCGTGAGCAAGGGCGAGGCGTCCACGGAAGTAAGCGATCAGTCCGTTCAGAAAAGGACTATTGAGTGCAGCAGACATTTCGGCCGCTTCAACCAAAAGTTCGCGCGCTTCGTCAAATCCACCCAGATCGATTTGAGCAGCGGCCGAGGCAATCGCCAGTTGCGCCGCCCAGACGGGAATACCCGCCGCTTTCAATGCCTCGACTTGCCCGCCGATCATTTTGAGCGCCACCTGTGGGCGGCCAGCGGCAACTTCAATCAACCCGAGCTGAAACATGGTTTCCGGAACGGCAAGAAATGTCCCGGTAGCCGTCGCGTTTTTCATCGCAGCTGTCATCTCTTGGCGGGCTTCGTCGACGTGTCCTCGATCGGCTTTCAGCGCTGAATACCAGGCTTTGGCGAAGCCGCCCGTGGCCGGATCGCGCACGTAAGCCGCGTTCTCAACCGAAATCCTTAGCGCTTCGTCCGCCGCATCCAAATCACCGCCATCCCGCGCAAAATACCCCTTCAACGCATTGGCCCAGGCAGTCAGATACCGGCTCTGGTGCCGTTCTGCAGTGGCTGACAGATTCTCAATCGCAGGACTTCCGCCCGCAATGTCGTGCGAGAACATGTAAACGGCTGTCAGCATCTTGATCGCATGGGTTTCCGCCCAGTCGTCCTTTATCTCGCCGCCGAGCTTGATGCTACGGCTCAAAGACTCGAATGCGCCTGGTGGATCGGAAACCGATTGCGCGAAACCGATGATGTCCAAGGCCCGGGCCTCGGTCCATTTGTCACCAATCTCCTTCGACATCTCCAAAGCCTGCAGCGCCCTTGGAAATGCCAGATCCATTCGTCCGCCATAGGCACAAACATGCGAAGCACCCCAAAGAGCGCGCGCAACCAGAACCTCCGACGCACCTTCCCGGGCCAAAGCGGCGTCGAACCAGCGCATCCCGTGCTGGTGCTGACCCCAAATCTCATAATACCCGGTCAAAGCTGTGAGCAGGCGCAGCAAGTTCCCCGGATCGTCCTGGCTTTCCGCAAAAACCAGTGCATCTTCCAGATTGTCGAACTCGGTTTGAATTTGCGCCATCAGCTGAGGCCCGTCCCCGAGGATCAGCCTTTGCGCACAGTATTCTGCAAACTCAATAAAATACGAGAGATGGGCCATTCGAGCGGTATATGTCTCCGCAGCCTCCTCTGACTTTTCAAGGAAGAATTCGCGTACTGTTTCAAGAAAACGAAACCGCGGCTCAGGCCCAGACCGGTCGACATGAACAATCGACATATCAACAAGCCGTTGCACCAGATCAAGAACCGCGTTGCTGCCGATGTCGGCGCCAGCACCAATCGCCTGCGCAGCATCCAGTGTGAACCCACGCAACACACACAGCCTCCGGGCAAGCGACTGTTCTGCCTCGGTCATCAGATCATAGCTCCAGGCCACGGAAGCATGAAGCGATCTATGATGCTGCGTTGCATCCCTGGGTGCGCCTGTCAGCAATTCAAAACGTTGATCCAGACCTGCAAGTATTTGCGCGGGCGCCATCATTGATGTCCGCGCAGCAGCTAGTTCTAGCGCCAGCGGTATACCGTCCAGCCGCGTGACAATCTGTCGAACCACGGCTGCCGACTCTTCATCCGCTCGCAAACCAGAACCGGCCTGTCGCGCCCGCTCTTCAAATAGCGCGATGCCTGCTTCCAGCTGCAAAGGCGGTACTTGATGAACGAACTCGCCCGAAATGCGCAATGGTTCCCGGCTTGTCGCAATCACATGCACGTCGGGCGCGATCGCTAGAATGCTTTGCACCAGCTCTGCACATCCGGAAAGAACTTGCTCGCAGTTATCGAGAACAAGCAGAATCCGTTGTTCACTGAGAGACCCGGAAATAGTTTCGGAGAGCGGAACCTGATCTTCTTCCAACAACCCCAACACCCGCGACACGGCGCCAGCAACGCCACTGTCACGAAAAACGCCAGTCAGGTCGACAAACCAAACACCATCCCGATAGCTCTCAACCAACATCAGCGCGAGCTTCTTGGCGATCCGCGTTTTTCCCGTGCCCCCTGGGCCGATGAGCGCAACCAACTGCTCGGCGCCAATTAGTTGGCGAATTTCAGACAATTCCGCTTCGCGTCCGACCAGCGAAGACAATTCGAGCGGCAAATTTGTGTGTTTGTTCACAACGCATCCCCCATGCCTGTTTGGAAAATTGCACATTTTGAGGGGGTATAGAAACTTTTTTTGCCCCGTATATGCCACCTGGCAGATGTTCCATGATTCGAACGGTCCTAAACCTAGCACACATCAGAAGATCCGGACTTCCCCGGAAAAAACCAAGGAGTTAGAATAATGACCATCACAGCAACTGCACGTGAATTTTTTGAGGCTTGCGAAACTGGCCAGGGCTGGGAGGTCTGTAAACAGTATTGCCATGACGATGCGTCCTTCGATTGTCAGTCCGACGCGCTTGCCGACACAGCCACCCTGGAAGGCTATACAAACTGGACCAAGGCCATACTGACTCCGATGCCCGATGGGCACTATGAACTAAAGGGCTTTGCCACTGACGAAGAGCGCGGCAAAGTCATCGCGGTTTCGGTTTTCCACGCCACGCAGACCGGCGAAGGCGGCCCGGTTCCTCCAACCGGCAAGACGGTTGCAACGGACTATGTCTATTCGATGGAGTTTGAAGGCGGCAAAATTCGTCACATCACCAAAATCTGGAACGATGGGATTGCGATGCGTCAGTTGGGTTGGGCGTAAAAGCAGTCGCGCCAATATCAAAATCATGGTCGGTTCATCTTGCCGAGGGTCGCGAAATTTGCGGCCCTCGGAAAAGGCGTTGCGGAAACAAAATGCGGGCAGTGTTGGAGTCAATTCCTTGCAAGCCACTTCCTGCCAAATTGCTTCCCTCTAGTAGCATGCACCACCAAGCCTAAAAGCGGCCATTCATGCATTTTTCGGAATCTTGCAATATGGGCTTAGTCCAAGAGCTCAATCCAGAAAATGCTGCGATCCGTGTGAATATCCGCATTCGGCGGGAGCTTATGTGGACGCCTATTTTGGCGGCCGAGCTTAGGACACACAGAATCTCCGGCCCGTTCTCTGCATTCATTTAGGGGCCATGGGCGGCTAAAAAGACCAGAACAACCTCCATTGTAATTCAAGCACTGAGGCACTACAAAACAGTTCAAAATTGTGGTTTTCCTTGGCAGCATCGTATGCGCCGCCAAAGCCAACGACAATCATTTATCAACAAGAATCAGCTGTCACGTCGCTTTGTTATGATCTGATGTTTGGAATGTTGGCCGATGTTATCGCGCGCTACCGCCTGTCACATGTGTCAGGCTCATTCAGATTGGTGGCAGCAATAGCTCGTGATTTGCGACAGGAAATGGACGGCGCTGACGTCAGACAAAAAAATACGGCAGGGGCAAGATTAGGTCCAACGGCGGGCCGTGCGGCACCAATCAGAGGTTCCATACGAGAATCGAGATCAGCTCAGGCGTAGAGGTGCCATTGCTTTGATCGGTAACAATTTCGATTTCAGCCATGATTTAATCTGCAGGCGCACAACTTTCGGCAGAAACGATCTTGCGATTACTAATGCCCAATGTTGTCTCGTGACAGGTAAGGTCCGCACCTGCGGCTTGGGCCTGTAGATCTGGCGCAAGTGAACCGAAAATTTCCCGTCGGGTGATGTCCATGGACGCGACGATCTGAGCAAAGCCGGGAATTGTGGGGATCAGCCCATAGTGGGTCCGCATCGCTTCGGCATCAGAGAAGACATTGAAAAATGTTATTTCCTTTTCGTCTGGATCAATACTCGCAAAAGCCGCATAGGCTGGTTCATTTTCTTCTGCGAAATTGAAAACCTGTGCGATTCCGTCTTTGAGATCAGCTAGGCGGTCGGGTTTGATCGTGGCATAAATGTTGTAGAATATCATTGACCGACCTTTCGGCTGAGTTAGTATCCCCGATACGGGCGGACCGATCTGGCACGCTGCCAGACGCGCCACCTGCATCTGGGGTCACGTCACCCAGCGATGCTTGAATTTGCATCCGGGATCGTCGCGCCAAAACCGGACAGCATCTCTGAGACCTCGGCGGTCAGCGGTGTGGTCGGGACCATCATCGTGGTTTTCCAAAGCGGCCCGATTCGGGGGAAAAGCGGTGCCAGTTCATCAAGATGAGCCTTGAAGGCATCCGCATCGCGGTAGCGTTCATATCCAAACGCTTCCCTGCCCGAGATGGACAGTTCCCACAACAACGTGCCGTCCTGACTGTCGGCCTGTTGGCGCATCTCTTCGGTCAGTTGGTAAACAACCTCCATGCTGGCGTCGGCATGGATTTCAACCTTGTACATCAGGCCGACGGGACCGGGCTTGGCCGCGATAAGTCTGGTGGTGCTCATTGTGTTCTCCATTTGGTACCTGCGCGTCCTTCTTGGGCTGCAAGTGATGGCTCCTTTCTGACAAAGAAAAACGCGGGCGTCAGTTCCCCTGTTTGGGTGGGGGGTATCCCCCATGCCTCACGCCCTGAGAAAAGTAGCCGCCAACTCCCGCGCAGCAACCGCCTCTTTGGTATCCACGTCTTTCAGATCGCCAGCCATACGCCTTGCAAGCCCCACCATAGCAGCATCGCGCCGCCCGATGCGTTCGCACAAGGACAGTTGATTCGATATCGCACGCAGGCAAAGCGCCCTCGCACCTTGACGATCAGCAATCTTCAGGGCGCGGCCATATGCGGCTTCTGCCAGAGCGTTATCGCCGCGCGCCTCCAACATCTGCCCCAGATGACGTTCAAGTTCGGAATGCGATGGGCCACACCCGGATGCTTCCGCATGATCAATCCCAAACCGCACGAAACGCTCGGCTTCATCGCGATTGCCCAACTTCACGTGGCACGTACACAGCAGGTCAGCCACCCAACTTGTGACAGGCCCCAACCCATGTTTGCGCCGCAGCTCCATCCCTTGTTCAACTTCAGAAAGGCCGCCTTCCGCATCGCCCAACATGATCCGCGCGCCGCCCTCCAAAAGGCAAAGGCCAGAGATCATCTGTTCGATTTCCGCGTCTTTCGCGAACGCCAGCCCCGCGCTGGCCAATGCCTGCACGCGCTCAAAATCCCCGCGCAAGAAATGCAGACATGCTGCATTGACCAGATACCAGCCATGGCTTGCGTCATCGCCTAGGCGAAATGTCAACGCCTCCGCACGGCGCGCGGCTTGCTGCGCATCGGCATCACGGCCAAGATAGAACAGCGTCCAGCTGTGCTGGATATGGCTCAGCCCGCCGATGTCCTGGCCAAGCATCCTGCGCAAATGCCCATGCCGATCTGGATCATACATCGCCGCACTGGCGCACAGATGCCGCGCAGCGGCAACAAAATCACCTACAAAAAAGAACGCCCCGCCCAGAAGGTTTTCCGACAGAATATGGTCCTGATCGTGGCCGTTTTGAGTTCCAACCCCATGACACTCCGATGCGAGCGAAAATATGCGCGCGCCATTGTCCTGACGTATCATCTCAAATCGCGCCGCCGACCAAAGCGCGCGGAACAACTTGCCGCTGTCCCCCTGCCCGCGGGCCAACGCAACGGCCCGCCGTGCGTTTTCTCCGGTTTCGGCAGCAGAATGCCCACGCGCACTCATCAGGATCGGCACCAGGGCAAGACGCAAATCCAACTCAAACCGCGCAGGGTCAGGATGATCCGAAGCGGCCAATGCCTTCACGCAAGCCTGAAATTTCGCAAGCGCCTCCGCACCCCGACCGGCAAGCAGCATTTGCTCAGCCAATGCAGGCGCACTTGCAACCACAGCGTCAAAGCCCCGTTGCCGGATAGACATGTCCCACGCGTGCAACAGGTTGCGACCCCGGCAGGGATAGGCATCCAAAGGCCGGATCTCGGCTTGGGCCTCCTCATGCAGAGGTGCCAGATAATAGGCACAGAACCGGTCAAGGGTTTCCCCGTGATCTGGTGGCGTTTGGAATGACGCCCGCAAGGTCTCTCGCAAAAGGGGATGCAGCGAATAGCCTGATTGCCCCCCCGGCTCTGTTTGTATCAGCGCCGCACGCGACAGGATGGCGAGTGTGGCCGCAGAACAGGCGGCGACCGTCAAAGCCGCCGACGTATCGAATGGGCCAGCAAAGACCGACAAACGCGCAAGCACCGCCCGCTCGGCGGAAGATCGAAACCCCAATGTGGTCTGAATAACGTTGTCCATGTTTCCATGGTCAGATCGATCAGCCACCCGACCTGCGAGGATGTCCGAACCTGTGTCCAGCGCATCGGCTATCTGGTCCATGGTCAGCGTATCCAACCATGAACTCGCCAATTTGATCGCCAGCGGAGAGCCCCCCAATCTGCGGCAAATCCGATGGACGGCCCGGACAGTCGTGTCATCGAATGCGATATCAGGCGCGACCTGCCTTGCCGCCTTCTGAAACAGGGTGATTGCCGGGGCCGGATCCTCAGTTTCTGCGGCGTCCACGTCCAAACCGCCGAGCGGATAATGAACGGCGCTTTCACATGCAATTTCAATCCTGCTGGTGACAACGACTGAAAGATCAGCTGCGGCTTCAATGATCTTATTCAAGCAGGCCGCCTCACAAGCGAGTTGCTCAAAATTATCAAGTATCAATGTGCCCTTGGCATGTGCTGCATGGTGTATGACCGTTTCGAGGACGTCGCCATTTGGATCGCAATTTAGTGCCCGAGCAATCTGAAAGAGAAGGCCGTCACCGTCTGTAGTGTTCCTCAGGTCGATCAGTTTTGCCGCTTTATGAGGCGCTTCCAGTTCTTGCATCAGCAATTGGGCAAGGCGCGTTTTACCGATGCCGCCCATGCCCACGATACACACGAAACCGCTCTGCTCGAGCAATTTTAGGATCCGTCGAATATCATTCTCGCGCCCGATGACGTCGCTCTTTTTCGCCCGTCCCTCCGGACGTCTAGCCGTGAGAAGCCCTGGTGTTTCAAGTGCCATACGCACGACATCTGCACGATTGTGCACGTCGAACCCTTTGTAGATGCGCTTGATGTAGTGACCGACAGTCTCGGACGAGATCGAAAGCGCATGCGCGATCACCTTGACCTGTTTGCCCTCAACAATCTGCCGAAGGACTTCGGTTTCTCGAGGGGACAATCGCGGTGTATACATGCTGGCAGGATGCCCCTATTTCAAAAAAATAAAAGCCCAAAGGCAGATTTCGGCAGTTGTCCGAGGCGGCATATTCGCATTTGGTTGCCGGTATCTGAGACGTCCCGGTCTCAATTTCAGTGTGCATCGGCCCCAAGCGGACCTTGACCCGAGGTTCCACTGCCGCGGCGTAGCTTCGCCAGAGCAGACGTTGGTCGACTTTGGGGCATGGTTGGGAGTCAAGTGATGGCTGTGCGGACCGTGGTCGCCGTTCACTGAACCCGCACCGCCTATAGCAGCTGGTCCCAAGTCACACCGATCAGGATCAGCGTCTCGCCGTTCATTGCCGTAATCTCAAGGCTGGCCAGGCCATCAACTTTGACAGTGTCGAAGTCAAAAGCGAATTCCACTTAGCACTTCCCTTCGGCTATGGAATTCCACGCAGCGACGTTTCTGCTGGCGACGTCAATGCTGTCAATAAAGTTAGCGTCTTGACCACATGGCATTTCCACGCGTTCTAGAGATTTCTGAATAGCCGCGTTTACTCAACAGCCCAAGAATGTCGTTGGTCCACTCTTCCGAATGCGTGTGTTCAAATAGAAGTGTATTCGGAAGCAGGTGATCTGCTGCGTGTTGCAAGAACGGGCCAAGTGCCTCTCCTTCAAAACCCTCAATATCAATCTTAAGACAATCAATATGATCTATCTTCTCCTCTTCGAGAATTCTAAACAATGTCTTCATTGGTACTTCTATTCCGCCGCGCTCAACAATGCGCGCCAAATGCTTCAAACGTGGTGTCTCCAATCGCGCAACGCCATTGTCAGCACCGACTGCACAGGGAACGACTTTAATTCTTTCTACACGAGTTTCTCCACTGCCGGCGATCGCCGCAATATTAAAGAGGAGGCGATCAATAATCTGGGGCTGAGGCTCAATTGCAATCGCCATTGTATTAGCTGGCCCGTTCAGTACGGCGTCCAAACTGTACAAGCCAATATTGGCGCCAATATCAACAAAGACGGGATTGGCGACACCTGTGAGCGAAGCCCTCATGAACTCCCTTTCCAAATTGTCGTAGCGGTCCAGCCTGAGTAAAGGTTTGTGCTCTGACATGTTGGTGTGATGATCAAGGCGCATCGGCACACCCCACAAGTGTGTGTCGATTGTACCCGGATGAAGAAAACGCACCATATACAAAATGAGTTTTCGGAGCCTGCCCCTTCCCAGAAATGTTTTTCGGCTAAGTGCGATCAAAAGACCAACCAGCACACCGGGGGTTCTATCTCCGAATTTTGAATATTTTGGCATAGTGACGGACTACTTCGAGTTAAAATATTAGCTTATTTACGATAGACTGCCAAGGTCTGTTCGACCAAGTTGAGACCTGTATCGCTCCCCGGTCTTGAGACTGTGCAAGAAAATTCGCAAGATTGAAACAAAAAATATCTCGTAAGGCACGCTCCCTTCCAATTCTGATCCAAGCCGATTTGCCAGAGCACCTCACCCTAAAAGAATCACGCCGTTGTCGCTGAATGATCCACCTTCATTGGGTTCAGCCTGGGTAGTTTGGATTGGGCTTAGACCGGATCAGGTCTCAAAACAGATGTTAAGCAGGCGAACGCCAGAAGCATGAATTTGGTATGTCAATAAGTTTTCTCGTATTGGGAATGTCGAGAGGATGCGGAATCTTAGCAGTCACGCCGGTTGGCCTGACACGGTCAGCCCGAATATAACTCAGTTCAATAACCTCTGGTACAATTCGACCATCAAATTCAAAGAAACCGCCCGCGTTGTTTGTGTGCAGATGGCATAGAACATGGCCGCTATTGAGTTTAGAAATCACTGCTGAAAAACGATTTAGCCAAGCCCGCTCGGCCAGACGTTGAAGGTCGTGGATCTCCAATATTATCAACCGAAACCGCGCAAGTATTTCCGGTGAAACTGTGTGCAGAACATCATATTCAGCACCTTCAATGTCCATCTGCAGCATTAATTCCGACCCGACCACTTCAGACCGATCTATCCAACTCTGCATTGTGATTAACTGTCGATCGTCGCTGGTTCCGACGAACTTGGAAATGAAGTGCATGTTGGGTCGCAAGTTTGGCGGCACATCAATCGAGGCATCGGCCAAAAAGCATTCGACACCGCGGTCCGCCATCGCATGGTCAAATCCGATCTCACGCGATACACCGGGCGAAAAAAGCGCCGAGATATCGGTGAGATCATCCGGCAGAACATAGCCGCCATCTTTGTCAGGGCCGACGCGGATCAAAGGTGCGTCAATTTCCAAGGGTTCAAGCATTGCCAATGCATTGCAGATGTCTTCCGGACTTGGTGCATCGTTTACAAGTGATGCATGCAAGAAGTGGCGCTTTAGTCTTCTATTTCTGGCCGCCCGCTTTCGCCGTTCATTCGCATGCGACAGACGTGTTCTCAGATTATGTGCCGGAATGTCGTTCATACATACGCCCAACAGCGGATTTCGCGCCCCAAAAAAGCATGCTCATCGGGCGTCGTCATCGCACCATATCGGACTTTGGCGTTCGATGTCCACGGGCAGTTAAGACCCACAGCTGGCACTTTCAGATCAGCGTCACTTCCCGGTTTGAGGCGCTATCTGTAGCTCAGCCCTGTGTTTGTGGAGACCATGTCAACCGCAGCCCTTGAAGATAGATGCCCTCTGTTCTAGTTTCGGCTTCTCAGTTCGAAATGTAATGGAACGCCGCCATTTATGCAGAATCGTACTCGTCCAACCTCTCGCGTTCTGGTCATTAAGCATGGGGCGTTTGGGGATATCGTTCAGACCCAAGGGGCGTTAGCGGATATTCGCGATCACTATCGCGAAGCCAATATTTCAGTTCTCAGCGACCCCAATTTTTCGAGGCTCTGGGCCCGCTGCCCCTATGTCGATTCAATGATCTCTGATAGCCGGGCGCCGCTGCATAAATTGGGAGTGCTGCGTGAATTGCGTCGTGACTTGCGGCGCTTTGATCCGGACGTCGTAATTGATCTTCAGAACACATCCCGCACTAACCTGTATCGCAAGTGTTTCCTTCGAGGCTCGATCTGGTCGTTTATTGAAAGCCCAAGGAGTCAAAGCTGCAAATATCCAAAGTCGATGTCTAGCCTGTTGCGTTTATCCGGACAGCTAAGTGAATTTGGCGTGGTGCTGAATAGAACCCAAACGCCGGAAATTTCGTGGCTTTGCAATGACGTCGGTCACCACCTTTCGGCTTCCAATGTTCAATCCCCGTATGTGGTTCTCATTCCAGGTAGCTCGGCCCGACACCCGCAGAAGCGATGGTCCCATTACGATGTTCTGGCGACAAAATTGCAGGTGGCAGGATTTGATGTGGTAACGGTTCCGGGCCCGGGAGAGCATGAACTTTGCGGGCGGATACCCGGTAAGGTACTGACAGGTAATAATTTCCTGGATTGGTTTGATTTTGCAGGAATTCTTAATGGCGCAGAATTTGTCGTTGGGAACGATACCGGACCCAGCCATATTGCTGCCCATTTGGATCGACCAGGTCTAGCGTTGTTCAGTTCCCATACGTCAGCCGAAGCAACGGGAATTCTGACCCGGAGAATGATGGAGATCGAGGTTGACGATCTTTCTGTTCTGACAGTCGATACTGTCTGGCAAAAATTGACTGAATTGAATTTGGTTTAATTGAATTCAGTATATGACTTTTCTTCGACTATGGCGGAATTATCCAGAATATTTATCTGCATTTTAACTTCCGCGCGTTTATCGTTCGTAATATATACTGAACGAGCGAGCGAAATAAAATCGGCTCCAAAGTCGCCATTTGCTTCACAAAGCCGGATATCGTCTTCAATTTGCCAGAGGTCCAAGTTTATTGCGTGCAACTTATCTTCCAGTTCAGTGAATTTGTTGGAGTCTGCGCAGTATTGCGTCCTTGCCGATTCCAGAGTTTCAAGTTCATTGCGAACATTGACCAGCTTCGATGGATCCTTGATCTTGTTAGATTTAATACGAAGAATCGTTACTTTGTCTATAAGTTCACCCAAACCAACCTGGATCATCAATCTGCCTGGTGCGTCGGCTTTTCTCATCCTGGGTCCCTAGCGTGCCTTGAAAGAATCTATTGGCATGGTACCCGCCTGCGGTGTGGGCGTCTAGCTGAGATCGCGACGATGCAAATGTCATCAAGGTCTGCTGCACCGATTTCCTTTACGTTTCGGCTGCAGGGCTGTTCAGACCGCCGCGCACGCATTCTGCATCTGCTACGCCACGATTTCACCGATCCCTTCCTGTTTGTCGTCCAGCAAGCGTCAAGCGTTCAAAACTGTCACCCCTATGAGGCGGCTTGGGCGTTGTGTCATGGATGTCCGCTTTGGCTATGTCGGTGACTTATTGTAGCGCTGGCAGCTAAGGTCCGGTTTCCTGAAGGTTTTTCGATGCGGGCCGGGGTGCAGCATTTCCTACTCGCGGGGCGTGCGGCCCGCGTTGACAAACCTCGGAAGGAGGAAGCCGCG
>Ga0209273_10002197_pt1 | contig 15379 bp, 17 predicted proteins | sample tdAd471_FD_187126 | JGI IMG/M metagenome (GOLD analysis project Ga0209273, IMG submission 187126) | Marine sediment microbial communities from the Atlantic coast under amendment with organic carbon and nitrate - tdAd47.1 (SPAdes)... | ecosystem: Environmental > Aquatic > Marine > Coastal >...
AGCGGGCGTTGGGCTCGCGCTGGCAGAGGTCGGCGATCAGGCGCGCGGTGGTCGGCGCGATCGGCGAGGCGAAGTTGCGCACGTCGGGGACGTCTTCGTTCACGTGCCGGGTCAGGACCCCGACCGCGTTCTCGGCGTCGAAGGGGAACTTGCCGCTGACCAGGTAGAAGAGCGTGATCCCGAGCGCGTAGAGGTCGGCGCGAATGTCCACCGACTCCACGCCGAGGGCCTGCTCGGGGGACATGAAGTGGGGGGTGCCCACGATCAGCCCGGCGCTGGTGATCTCCTTGCCCTCGGTGCGGCGCTTGGCGAGGCCCAGGTCGGCGAGCTTGGGGATCCCGTCGCTGCCGACGAGGATGTTGTCGGGCTTGACGTCGCGGTGCACGATCTCGTGCTGCTCGGCGCAGTGCAGGGCCTCGGCCACCGCCAGGCAGAGCGAGAGCGCCTCGCGCTCGGGGAGCTTGCCCCCGGCGGCCTCGCGCAGGTCGTTGGCCGTCTCGCCGTCGACGAACTCGAAGGCAATGTAGGGCCGCTTGCCGTCGATGGTCGAGCCGCGGTCGATCACGCCCACGATATTCGGGTGCTGGAGCTTGGCCGCGGCCTGGGCCTCGAGCTCGAAGCGCTCGACGTAGGTCGCGTCTTCCTCGGCCATGCCCTCGTGCAGGACCTTGAGCGCGACCAGCCGGTCGAGGCTCAGCTGGCGGGCCTTGAACACCCGACCCATGTTGCCCGCGCCGATCGGCTCGAGGACCTCGTAGCCGGCGACCGCGATCGCGCGGCTGCCGAGGTCGGCGGTCTCCTCGCCGGACTCGAAGCCGCTGTCTTCGAGGGCCTTCTGCACCGGGAGCGCGCTCTGCGAGGTGTTGCGGGTGGCGTGGATCCCCAGCGCGCGGACGAGCTCGAGGAAGCTCCCGTGGGCCTGGGTCGTGGCGTAGCCGAGGTAGATCTGGTTGAGGAAGCGCACGCCCTCGCCCGGGGTCTGGCTCGCGTGGTGGGCCAGGGGCGCCATGCGTTGGAACAGGGACTGGGGGACCTCGAGGCCTTCGCGCTGCATGGTCCGCGCGCCGCGGGTGAACATGCGGGCGGCGTAGCGACCCAAGTTCTCGACTCGGTTCACGCCCGCCTCTCCCCCCAGGCTGGGGAAGTTCTGGGCCAAGATCGCCAGCATGTCGGTTGCTTGCGTCACGGGCGTTCCAAGGGGTCTGCGGTGCCCTTCGAGCCTAATGGATGCCAGCCTGCATAGCTATCCCGTGACCGTCCTCACGGCGCCCGGGTCGGCTACAATCCCGGCGACGGGCGGTAGCGCAGCCAGGTAGCGCGCGTGCTTTGGGAGCATGAGGTCGGGAGTTCGAATCTCCCTCGCCCGATCGGCTGGAGCGACGTCGCCGTTGGCGGGGCGTCCTCCACTTCGCGGCGCAGCCAGCGCGCTCCGCGAGCGTAAGGGGGCGGCGATCGGGCGAGCCTAAGCTGCGCCCGCCCCGTCCTGATCCGCCGGCGGAGCGATCGGCTGCGCGATCGGGTGCGCGGCGGGGGCGCCAGGCTCCTGCGGCTCCTCCCCCGGCGCGTCGTCGTCCGCGTCGACGTCGATCCGCGCGCCGGTCTCGGGGTCGACGTCTGGCACCCGGCTGCGGCGGCGGCGGTAGCGCCGGATCGCCTGGTTCTGGGACGCCACCTCGTCGAACGCCTTCCACAGCGCGGCGGTCTCCGCCTCGCCGTGCCCGCCGCGCAGCAACTCGGCGAAGACGAGGAACTGGATCTCGCACAGTCGCTCCTGCGCCTCGCGGCGGGCCAGCCGCACCTGCGGGAACGTGGGCCCGTTCGCGGCGCGCCGGCCGAGGGCCAGGGCGTAGCGCGCGTGGGCCTCGGTCACGCGCTCGAGCAAGGGCTCGCCCCCCAGCTCGCGCACCGCCGCGCGCAGCGCGGGTTCGGTCCTCGCCCGCTGGAGCAGGTGCCTGACCATGGACTCCTCGGCGACGAAGGGCAGGTGGATCAGCTTGCGCAGCCCCTGGGGGAACAGCCGCGCGAGGAGTTGCTTCCCGGCTTCCCCCTGGGGCGTGCCTTCCCCGAACCCCTTGATCGTCGACTTGAGGAACCCGTGCAGCGCGCTGAGCGCGCGATCGAGCTCGATATCGAGCTCGCGGGCCTCCTTCCCGTGCTCACGGGCGCGGACGTGGCCCCGCCACTGGAGCTCGAGCTCACGCGCCTCCTCGCCGAGCCGCAGCGCGCGGGCGACCCGCGCGCGCAGCAGCGCGTCCCCGCTCGCCACGAGGGCTTCGTCGATCCGGCGCAGCGCGTAGAGCTGCCGGCCGAGCGGGAACTTGAGCAGCGCGAGCTGCTCGCTCGCGGTGGCTCTGCGTGTGGTCTTCATGCTGCGGTCCTTCCTGCTGGCCGGTCCTCTCCTCCCGGCGGTCGAAACGTCGTCGTGCGAGGCGAGGAACAGCTCCTCCCCTATATAGAAGGAGCTTCGAGCCGCCTGTTTTCCGGACAGGAAAACGAGAAAAATCTGCGCTGGGGCGAGCTCGGGAGCGCTCCCTGGGCCACCGAGGCTGAGCGCAACCCCCGGGTAGGTTGGTGGTTAGGGGCGACTGCGGCGCCGGGGGCCCGGGTCGGGTCCGGCGAACCCGCGGACCTCCCTCGAACTCCGTCACGGGGGTTCGCTGAACTCGCGGGTCCCGTTCGAGGCCCGCCCCGGGAGTTCGTCGAGCTCGCGGGTCCCGTTCGAGGCCCGCCCCGGGAGTTCGTCGAGCTCGCGGGTCCCGTTCGAAACCTGCCCGGGGAGTTCGTCGAGCTCGCGGGTCCCGTTCGAGGCCTGCCCGGGGAGTTCGCCGAGCTCGCGGGTCCCGTCCGAGGCCTGCCCCGGGAGTTCGCCGAGCTCGCGGGGCGCGCGCGAAGGGCGCGGGGGGTAGCAAGCCGACAGGGCCGCCCGCCCCACGAGTGGACGGACGGCCCGACGGCCACAGGTTGGATCGAGGGGGCCTCGGAGAGGCCCCCTGAAAGCACGAGCCCTCAGCCCGTTGGGGGTGAGCCCGAGCAATTCATTTGCGAGGGCGAGGGGGCCTCGGAGAGGCCCCCTGAAAGCACGAGCCCTCAGCCCGTTGGGGTGAGCCTCAGGCCACCTGGCCGGACTCCTCGGCCAGCCGGGCGAAGAGCGCGTCGACGGTCACGGTGCCCTGGCTGGGGGTCGGCCAGGCGGCCTCGATCGAGGCGCCGACGGGGTCGACCAGCTGGGTCCCCTCGAGCTCGGCGCCTTCGACGAGGGCGCCGCTGAGCTCGGCGCCCTCGAGGTCGGCGTGACCGAGGTCGGCGTGGCGGAGGTCGACGCGGGTCAGGTTCGCGCCGCGGAGGTCGGCGCCGTGGAGGTCGATTCCGCGCAGGTCGAGGTCCTCGTCGGCGACGCCGCGCCGGCGCAGGGGCTCGAGCCAGGCTGTGAGCTCGGCGCGGGTCGCCGAGCGGAGGAGCTGGGGCAGGCGCGCGCGCACGGCGCGGCCGCGCGGCGTGTGCCAGCGCATGCTGAGGGATTTTTCGAAGGTCGTGCGGTGGGTCGTCACGGTGTCTCTCTCAATGCGCCGCAGCGCGGTGTGGCCTGGAAGGAGGGCCGGGAAGGAAGGAAGTCAGGCAGGGAAGGCAGGAGCGAATGCCGGGCCGGTCCCGCGTGGCCGTCGCGCTTGAGCTTCTGGATTCCCGTGGGTCGAACCTTGCCCACTCGGGAACCCGCTCTCGTCGCGGGCGTCTTACGCGCTCTGGACCACCCGATCCCCTGCTCACCCATGCATTGACGCTGGATGGTTCGGAGCGTCACGGGAGAACGGAAAGGGAGGGCCGAGGAAGGGCGTAAGTCCTTGTCGAGCGGGAAGGCCTAGTGCTCGCGGAGGTCGAGCCTTCCGAGCAGATCGCGGCCTTGGACGACGTCGATCGTGTCGAGCCGGTAGTGGGTCGTCTGCATGGGCAGGGCACGGGTCTTGGGGTCGCGCTTCTCGCCGGTGTGGCGGTAGAGGGAGACCGCGGGCCCTCGGGGGCCGACCTCGAACCACATGCCACGCTCGCCCCCTTCGAGGGAGAAGCTGGGCGGGTTCTTGCCCACCGGGGCCAGGAGCGAGATCCGGCGCGGCCGCCCGTCCTCCTCGAGGGACGTGAACTGGACCCCCTCCTCGCTGAGGGTGCCCACCTCGAGCCCGTCCTTGTCGCGGAACGAGATCTTGCCCCCGCGGGAGATCACCAGCCGCGGCTTGCCGTCGTGGTCGCGGACGGTGAAGTGGTCGACGACGAGGACCTTGGCCGGTCGCGCCTGGCCGAGGAAGGGCACGCAGAGCACCAGGGCGACGCAGGCCAGGGCCAGGCGCTTCCAGCGCGACAGCGAGCGCTCGATTCGATTCAGGCGGGCTTCGAGGCTGGCGTCGGACACGGGGGGCTCCTCTCGCAAGCACCGTAGCGGTGTCAGCGGAGGCGTGCAGGTCAGCGGCGGATCGTGAAGCCGTCGGGGAGGGGGGCGTCGGCGGGCTCGTCGCTGCGGGTCACACCGCTGACCCGAGCGTGGGGCGGGCCCTGGTGGGCCCAGCGCTCGAGGGCAGCGAGCGCGTCGGGGGGGCCCTCGGCGAGGATCTCGACGGAGCCGTCGGGCAGGTTCCGGACCCAGCCGCGGAGCCCGAGGGGCTCGGCGGCGCGGACCGTCGACCAGCGGTAGCCCACGCCCTGGACCACACCGCGCACCCGCAGGCGCGCGCGTCGAGGGCTCGGGTTCACTTCGCGGAGAGGCCCGCGCTCGGGGTCCAGTGGGCGGCGTCGCCCCTCGCCTCGTCCATGCGCCGCAGGATCTCCAACGCGGCGAGGCCGAGCTCGATCGCGGCGGACTCGGCGGCGTCCTTGAGCGCGGTGTCGACGAAGGTGTCGGCGCCGCGGTCGGCGAAGACCGCGCACACCGCGCCCGCCCGCACCCCGCGCAGGTTGGCGAGGGTGAACAGCAGGCTGGCCTCCATTTCCATGTTCGTCACGCCGTATTGGGCGAGCTTGGCGGGGAGGTCGGGGTCGCGCGGTGGGAAGCCCGGGACGGTGCGGCCCTGGGCGCCGTAGAACCCGCAGGCGGTGGCCGTGACCCCGGTGTGGATTTTGCGGTCGTCGACCCCGCGCCCCGCCTCCAGCAGGGCGAGGATCACCTCGTGGTGCGCCAGCGAGGGGAAGCCCTCGGGGACGAAGTGGTTCGAGGTCGACTCCAGCTTGAGCGCGCCGGTGGAGACCACCAGGTCGCCGAGCCCGATCCGCGCTTGCAGCGCGCCGCAGGAGCCGACGCGGAGGAAGGTCGGGTCCTCCACGCACTGGCTGAGCTCGATCACCGCGATCTCGGTGTTGTCGGTGCCGATCCCGGTCGCGGTCACGGTCGTGTCGTGCCCGCAGTAGGGGCCCGTGATCGTCACGTACTCGCGGTTCTCGCGGCGGACGCGGATCGAGTCGAAGCGGCTGGCGACCTTGTCGGCGCGCGCGGGGTCGCCCACGAGCATGATCCGCTGGGCCACGTCACCGGGCTTGACGCCCACGTGGTACTGGAAGCCCTCTTCGTCGTGGACCTGCTGCGCGGACTTGTAGGTCGCCACGGTGCCCCCTCCGGGTCTTAGTAGGCGTCGCCTGGCGCGGCGGCGCGGGCGGCCTTCTTCACGCCGCCGGTGAGCCCGGCGACCTCTTGCATGATCTTGACCCCGGCGCTGGCCCCGATTCGGGTCGCGCCGGCGTTGATCATCATTTTCGCGTCGGCCTTGTTGCGCACCCCGCCCGAGGCCTTGACCCCGATCTCCGGGCCGACCACCCGGCGCATGAGCGCCACGTGCGACGCGGTCGCGCCGCCGGTGGAGAACCCGGTGGAGGTCTTGACGAAGTCGGCGCCGGCGCGGACCGAGGCCTCGCAGGCGGCGATGATCTCGGGGTCGTCGAGGAGCGCGGTCTCGAGGATCACCTTGAGCACGATCCCGGGGATCGCGGCGCGCACGGCGGCGATATCGCGCTCGACGACGTCGAGCAGCCCGCTCTTGAGCGCGCCGACGTTGAGCACCATGTCGATCTCGGTCGCGCCCGCGGCCACCGCCTGGCGGGCCTCCTCGGCCTTGACCGCGGAGCTGTTGGCGCCCAGCGGGAAGCCGACGACGGTGCACACGGCGACCGGATAGCCGCTGAGCAGCTCGGCGCAGTAGGGCACCCAGAACGGGTTCACGCACACGCTGGCGAAGCCGTACTTCGCGGCCTCGGCGCAGAGGAACTCGATCTGGTCCTTGGTCGTCTCGGGCTTGAGCACCGTGTGATCGATCATGGACGCGATCTTGCGATCGAGGGCCCCGATCCCGGGGGCGCCGCCGATCCGGTCGGCGCCGGCGTCGGCGATCGACTGCGCGTGGGGCGTGCAGGTCTTGAAGCAGTGCCCGCGGCTGTCGCACACCCCGCAGAACGGGGGGCCCGGGGCCGGGGCTCCGCTGCTGAAGGTCGGGAGGTTGCGCTCGTTGCGGCGCGCGATCTCGCGCGCGACCTTCTCGAGCAAGACCTGGGCGTCGACGCCGGAGAGGTCCTTCACGCGTCAGCTCCTTCGCTGCGGGCGTGCTCGAGGGTCGACGACCCCACGAGCGCTTCCCAGGAGTGGGGCACGTCGAGGTCGTCGACGACGGCGACCACCACCGACTCCACGGGGGTCGTCTTGTCCTGGTAGAGGATTCGCACCCCGCCGCCCTCTTTGATCGTGAGCACGAGGTCGCCGACGCCGGCCTGCACCACGCCGCGGTCGGTGACGAGGGTCGAGGTCCCGCGGGGGGTCACGCAGTCGAGGTCGACCGGCTGGGCGATCAGGATCTTCGAGCCCACCAGTTGGGGGTTCTTCACGCTGGAGACGATCGTCCCCGTGATTCGGCAGAGGTTCACGCGCCCGCCTCTCCTCGCCCGCTCTGGAGCACCTCGTCGCGGCGGTCGTCGTGCTGGTCGACGATCCCCACGATCGCCGCGTCGATCGGGGTCAGCGGCCGCTCGGGGAAGGGCAGCGTGGCCTCGTACTGCAGCACGTAGAACACGAGCTCGCCCTCGCCGCAGCCCACGGAGTCGCAGGCCGCGATCGGCCGGCCCAGGGGCTCGCCTTCACCGGTCAGCGGCTGCACGAGCTGCATCTTCAGGCCCTCGAAGCCGGCGTGCTTGCGGCTGGCCCATACGGTCCCGATCACGCGTCCGAGGTTCACCTGGAGAAGCTCCGTTCGAGCGCCTTGATCTTGTTCACGCGTCGCCCGTGGCGTCCGCCGCCGAAGGGGGTGTCGAGCCAGGCGTCGACCACCTGCAGCGCGGCGTCGCCCGGGAGGCTCCCGGTGCCCAGGCAGAGCACGTTGGCCCCGTTGTGTTCGCGGCTGTTCTGGGCCGTGGCCACGTCGTGGCAGGTGGCGGCGAGCACGCCGGGCACCTTGTTGGCGGCCATGCAGCTGCCGATCCCGGCGCCGTCGACGAGGATCCCCCAGCCGGCCTCGCCCAGGGCCACGGCCTTGGCGACCGCGGCGGCGAGGTCGGGGTAGTCGCAGGAGTCCTTGGAGTGGGTCCCGGCGTCGAGCACCCGCAGGCCGCTGCGCTGGAGGTGCTGCTTGATCCGCTGCTTGAGCTCGAAGCCGCCGTGGTCGGCGCCGACGGCGACGACCTGGCCGCTGTGGCGCGGGGCGGGGCCGGCGTCGGCTGCCTGCGGGCTGGAGCTCGTGGTCACGGGCTGGGCGCGGCCCGCGACGTGGATCGTGATCCCCAGGTCCCAGGCGGTGTCGCGCCCCAGGGGGGTCACGATCGCGTTCGCGTCGACGTGGAGGGTCGTCTCACCGCGGTCCTTGGCGGCGCGGACCTCGGCCTGGGTGATCAGGCCGCGGGCCACGCCCTGGGGCGCGGCGCCGGTGAGCTCGCCGAGGACCTCCTTGGCGATCTGCAGGATCTCGTCGTGGCGGGGGGCCGTGCTCACGCTTAGTTCTCAGGCTGCTCGCTGAGCTCGGCCAGCAGCGGGTCGCGGCGCGCGGCGTAGGACGCCTCGAGCTCTTGCGGGTCGCGGGCTTCGAGGTTGTCGACGACGGCCATGATCAGCGCGTCGACGGGCTTGCCCTCGACCTCGGGGGACTGGCGCGCCGCCGAGCCCTGGCTCACGAGTACGATCTCGCCCACGCCGGCCTGCACGATGTCCGCGGCGACGACGAAGCGCGACTGCGGGTGCAGGTCGAGGTCGACCTCGCGCACGATCTGCAGCTTGAGGCCTTCCATAAGGGGCTCTTTGCGGGTGGCCCACACGGTCCCAATCACGCGTCCGAGGAACATGAGCTTCGCCTCTCGAGGGCCGTCTACCGTCGATCTGACCGGCAGTTACGACGACGCATGGTAGGAGGCCCCCGGCCCGGAATCAAGCGCGCAAGCAACCGCCAGGGGCGGGTTTCGGCGCCCTAGACGGCCGGCCAGGGGGTGCGTTGGAGCACGACCTCGCGGGTGGGGTAGACGGTGTCGCGGGCCTCCCCCACGAGGTAGAGCGAGCCGGTGACCAGCAGGGTCCCGCCCTCCTGCCGAGCGCGGGCCAGGCGCAGGGCCTCGGCGACGTCGGGGGCGGCCTCGGCGCTGAGGCCCAGCCCGCGGGCCGCGTCGGCCAGGGCCTCTCCGGTCAGCGCCTGCTTGCCGTAGAGGTGGGGGGTCGTGGCGACCACGTGGGACAGCCGGGGAGCGAGGATCTGCAGGACCTCCGTCGGCGCGCGCTGGCCGGTGGAGCCCAGCACGGCCACGATTCGCCCCGGGGGGAGCGCCGCGGCGAGGGCGCGCGCTTTCTGCGGGTTGTGGGCCCCGTCGAGGAGCAGCCCGCCCGGGAGGGGCTCGACCCGCCCGGGGAGCACGCGCTGGGCGAACCCGGCCTGGATCGCGGCGGGGGTCAGCGGCCAGCCCGCCTCGGCCAGGCACTCCAGCGCGGCGACCGCCACCGCCGCGTTGCGCGCCCAGAAGGGCGCGGACGAGGGCAGGCCGAGCTCGAGGGGGCCCCAGCCGCTCTGGAGCTGGACCCGCGCGTCGTCGCGCGCGAGGATCCGCGCCTCGGGGCGGACCGGGACGAGGGGAGCGCCCACGGCGCGGGCTTCGCGCTCGAGGACCTCGAACCCCGGGCCGACCACGGCCACGCAGGGCACGCCCGCGCGCTGGATCCCGGCCTTGTGCCAGGCGATCCGTTCGAGGGTGGGGCCGAGGGACTTCAGGTGGTCGAGGCCGAGGTCGGTGATCACGGCCAGGCGCAGGTCGAGGCCCTGGGTGAGGTCGAAGCGCCCGCCGACGCCGGTCTCCTGCACGGCGAGCTCGACGCCCCGCTCTGCGAACTCGAGGTAGCTGATCGCGAGGGAGGCGAGGCCGTGCACCGAGGCGGGGCCGTCGCGCTGGTCTTCGGCGGTGGCGTGGGGGCGGACCGTCTCCACGTGTGAGGCGAAGCCCTCGGCGGAGAGCAGCTCGCCGTCGACCCAGGTCTTCTCGGTGAAGGCCTGCACGTAGGGCGAGACGTGCAGCCCGCTGCGGACCCCCGCCGCGCTGAGCGCGCTGGCGATCAGCGCGGCCACGGAGCCCTTGCCGCTGGTGCCCGCGACCTGCACGGCGCCGTAGCTGCGCTGGGGGTCGCCGAGGGCCGCGTTGAAGGCCAGGGCCGCGGCGCGCTTGCCCTCGGGGTCCTTGGGCCGGGGGTGGGTCCGCACCAGCTCCACGTCCACGTAGCCGCGCGCGGCCTGATACAGCGTCCAGCTCGTCGAAGGGTCGGGGAGTCGGTTCACCGGGTCCTCGGTTGGGGGAGAGCCTACCCGGCTGCGGGCCGCCGGCCAGTGCGAGGGGGCCGCCCTCAGCGCAGCTCGACGCCCGCCTCGTCGGGGGGCAGGACCAGGAGCGCGGTGCCGACCTCGGGCTCGAAGGGGCCGTTGATCACCGCGTGTCCGCTGGCCCACATGCTCGTGCTCGGTCCGCCGTCGAGGTTGACCGCCTCCCGGCAGCCGAGGGCCGCCAGCGCGCGGGCGAAGTCGGGGAGCGAGAGCCCGGTGCGCGGGTCCTGGAGCGTGGTCACCAGGTAGACCCAGTCCTCGTCGAAGCCGACGGCGGTCCGCGGAGCGCGGAGCAGCCACTTCGCGTCGGCGGCGTCCTCGGCGAGGGCGGCAGGGACGACGCCGTCGCTCAGCAGCCGCGGGCCGGTGCCGATCACGAGCCGGGTCGCGCCGGCGTCGGCCCCCTGCTGCTCGAGGGTCAGCTCTTGCCCAGCCTGCAGCGCGCGCAGTCGCGGCGCGGCGGCCCCAGTCGCCTGGGTCAGGAGCGCCGGCCCTTGGAGGGCGCTGCCCGCGGAGCGGGGCGGACCCGCGACCCGCAGGACGCGCGGAGCGAGGACCTTCAGCGGGAGGGCTAGCCGTCCCTCCGGCACCGTCCAGGCCCCTGGGGTGCGCAGCCAGAGCAGGGTCTCGCCCAGCTCGCCGTTGAGCACGACCTGCAGCGGGCCGTCGGGGAGCTGCAGCGACCCGCGGAGATCGAGCCGCCCCACGTGCGGCCGCCCCTCGGCGTCGAGCCAGAACTGGCAGCTGTAGCCGAAGGGGGAGCCGAGGGTGTGCCAGGCGTCGCCTTCGACGAAGGTCGAGAACGGCGAGGCGAAGCAGGGGCTGCTGCCCTGGCGGTGGTAGTCGCCGTTGGTCGCCAGCAGCGCGCGGCGGCGGCCGGCCGGCGCGCCGATCCCGGCCAGGGCCGCGGCGCCGGGGACGTTCAGCGCGACCCCCAGGCGGTAGCGCCCGCCGCGGGGCACCCGCGCGACCACGAGCTTGGCCGGGGGGTCGAGCAGGGTGCGCTGCGTGACTTCGACCGGAGCCTCGGGGTCGCCGAGGCGCAGCTCGCCGGTGAAGGGTGCGGGGGCGAGCAGCGCGTCGAGGCCCTGGCGCTTGGCAAACCACGCGAGCACCGTCAGCAGCAGCAAGGCTCCCAGCAGGAGCTGGCGGCAGCGCGCCGCGCGCTGCGGAGGTGTTGCGGGCTCGTTCACACGCCCAGCCTAGCCCAGCAGGTCCCGTCGCTCAGCGGCGGAGGGACTCCTTCAGCTCGCGGAGCCTGCTGGCGTCCCCGTCGCCGAGGCTGGCGAGCAGGCTCTCCCAGGCCTCGGGGTCCTCGGGGGCCAGGAGGCAGGCGCGGGTGAACGCCTGGCGCGAGAGCTCCGCGCGGCCGGAGATCTGGAGCACGACGCCGTGGATCGCGTGGCCGCGCAGGTAGTCGGGGTGCGCGGTGACCAGCCGCTCGCAGGCCTCCAGCGCTTGACCCATGCGCTCGAGTTTGGCCAGGGTGAACGCCCGCTCGGCCATGATCTGTGCCGGCGTGTAGGCGCCGGCCAGGACCAGGGCGTCTTCGAAGGCCGCGAGGGCTCCCTCGACGTCCCCGCTGTCCTGGAGCACGTAGGCCAGGCGCAGGGGGACCAGCGGATCGTCGGGGACCTCCGCCCGCAGCGCGTCGAGGGCGGCCTCCGCCGCGGCGTAGCCCGCCTCGCGGCTGCTCGCGTAGGCCGCGAGCGCGCGGGCGTGGACGTCCTCCGGGTCGGCGCGCTCTGCGCGCAGGGCGAGGTCGATCCACTCCGGGTCCTGGTGGAACAAGGCGAGGATCGCCCGCGCCTGGAGTCCGTTGCAGCCGACCCGGTCGGCCTCGGCAGCGCGTCGTGGGTGCGCCCCATGCGCTGCTCGGCGAGGCCCTGGATCAGGCGCGCGCGGAGCCCGACCTCGCCCCGGACCTCCACCGGGGCCGCGCTGAGGGCGCCCTTGTAGTCGCCCCGTCGGCGGTAGGCGTCCGCCCGCGCGAGGCGCACGGCGGCCTCCTCCTGCGAGCCCTCGCGGGTCTGGTTCTGCGCGCGGTCGAGCAAGGCCAGGAGCTCGGTCAGCGGGGCCTGGGCTCGGGCTTGGTGTTCGACGTAGTCCAGGATCTCCCCGGGGGTGGCGTCGACGGCGAGGCTCGCGTCGCCTCCCGACGAGCCGCCAAAGATCAGCCACGCGGCCCCCAGGGTCACCAGCAACCCGCAGAGCAGGCCCGCGGGGCCTGCCCAGCCGACGCCGCGCCTGGGTGGACGGGTGGGGTCGCGACCGATCGGGAGCACGTTCGGGGGGGCGCTGACCCCCTCCCGGGTTGCGGACGTCGGCAAGGACGGGAGCGGCGCGGCAGGGGTTCGCGTGGCGGGCGGAGGCATGGGGGGCGCGGGGCCCCGCTCGTCCCGCAGCCAGTCGAGCACCTGGTTCAGCTCGGGGCGCTCGGCGGGGGTGTTGCGCAGGCAGGCGCGGACGACGCCCTCGAGCCACTCGGGGACGGGGTCCCCAGACGGGCGGAGCAGGGAGAGAGGCGGGAGCGGGTCCTTGAAGCACTCCAGCGCCTGGATCATGCTCTCCGGGTTGCGTGGGGCGACGCCCGTCAGCAGCGCGTGAAGGGTCGCGCCGAGGGCGTAGACGTCCGAGTGCGGGCCGATCTGGTGCAGCCGGCCCTGGGCTTGCTCGGGCGGCCAATAGCCGGGGGTGCCCAGGAAGCGTCCGCGCACCGAGACGCTGATCGAGCGAGACTCCTCGGGGGAGACGTCCTTCACCAGGCCGAAGTCGGTGATCAGCGCGTTGCCGTGTTGGTCGAGGAGCAGGTTGGCGGGCTTGAGGTCGCGGTGCACGAGCCCCTGGGCGTGGACCGCGCTCAGGCCCTGGCCGATCTGCAGCGCGCAGCGCACGGTGTCGCTCACCGAGAGCGCCCCCTCGCGGTCGAGGGTGTCCTGCAGTGACTCTCCCTTGACGTAGGGCAGCACGAGGTAGGGCTCGCCCTCGTGCTCGCCCGCGTCGAGCAGCGGCACCACGTGGGGGTGCACGAGCTGGGCCATGGCCTTGGCCTCGCGGTCGAGCCGGGCGCGGCTGCGGTCGTCGTCGAGCTGCAGCAGCTTGAGCACCACCTGCCGCCCGAGCCGCGGATCGCGGCCGAGGTAGATCACCCCCACCCCGCCGCGGGCCAACTCTTCCTGCACCTCGTAGGGACCGATCCGCTCCACCCCGCGAGCCTACCCGACGAGGTCAGCCCGCTGGGGTAGCCTTGGCGCCGAGAGGTGGTGGCATGCGTCGGATCGTGTCGACTTGGGCCGTGGGGACGGCGCTGCTCCTGGGCGGCTGCGCTGGTGGGGCGGCCCCGGCGTCGAGCGCCGACGCCGGCTCGGGAGGGTTCCCCAGCGCCGAGCACCCCTGCCTCGATTGCCAGTGCCCGGACTGGTCCAGCGGGGGGGAGGGCGACGCCTGTGGGCGTGGGTTCTGCGGCCACCCGCGCGACCGGCACCCCTGATCAGCGGCCGCGGCCGCGGACGAACTTCGTCCCCCGGTAGCTGAAGGTGAGGGTCGTGCCTTCGGGGCTGATCGCCTCCAGGGTCAGGTTGGGGTCCGCCTCGTTGGACCGCGGGCTGCGGAACACCGCGTCGCCGATCCGCAGGATCCGGTCGTTGACGATCGCGCTGTCGTAGGCGTTCTCGATCCCTCGCGCCTGGGAGGCGACGACCACGCCGCTGATCACGAGCTCGAGGGCGGCGATCTCCCGGTGCAGGCGCGCGCGCTCGGCCAGGTGGCGGCCCCGGGCGAGGAGCCCCTCGGCGTTGCGCGCGAAAATCGGGTCGGGCTCCTGGTGCATGGCCTCCGCGATTCGCTCGATCTCGGCGAAGGCCTCGAGGGCGGCGTCGAACTCGGCGTCCTCGAGCGCCTGACGCATGGCCTTCAGCGCGCCGTTGCCTTCGTGCACCCACTCCTGGAGCTTCAGCATGCGCACCAGGACGTCGAACTCGCGGAGCATGTCCCCGCCGCAGCCGCGCACCTTGCGGGAGGCGTCGGCCGCCGCGGGTCCGTAGCGGGCGAGCAGCGCGCGGACCTCTTCGATCGTCTCCACCAGCTCGCTCAGCCGCTCCTCCCGGGCGAGCTGGACCAGCTCGGCGTAGAGCGCCCCGAGGCGCGCCTCGAGCTCCGGGTCGTAGGCCGGAGGGAGGGCCTCGCGGGGCGCCTCGGTCGTCCGCAGCGCGCTGCGGAAGGGGTCGTGGAGGGCGCCGGCGCTGACCGGTTGGGCCCGGCTGGCGCGGAGCACGGCGACCACGAAGCGGGGGTCGCGGGCGAGCTCAGCGAAGAGCTCCGCGTGCCGGGGGTCTTGCAGGTCGCGGCACACGAACTGGCCGCTCGCCGCAGAGCGCAGGAGCAGCGCGCGGGATTCGCGCCAGCAACGTTGGCGTGCGTGGGGGTCGGGGGCGCGCTGGGCCCGTTTGGCGTGAACCTGGGCGAGGAGGAACAGCGCCTCCACGTGGCGCGGCTCGTCCTCGAGCAGCGAGTCCAGCGCGGCCGCGGCCCGATCGAGCCGATCCAGCTCCAGCAGGGCCCGCGCGTGGAGGCAGCGGACCCCAGGGTCCTCGGCGGCGGGCGTCCCTCGCAGCTGGGCGAAGATCCGAGTCGTCTCGCCCCAGCGCTCGGCGCCGGCGGCCTCGCGGTAGGTGTTCAGCAGGACGAACTCGGACTCCGCCCTCGCCGGCAAGGCGGCGAGCAGCGCGAGCGCGACGATGGTTGGGCGCAGGGTGTGCATGGGTCCTCCTCCCCCTCATGGGATTCGGAGCGCTCCAGCGGGTGAGAAACCGTAGACCCCGCCTCGGGGGCGGCGCGCAGCCTCGAATTTCTTCGTCAGCTCACGGGCAATTCACCGCCGCCCTGGCTAACCTTGGCTAGACAGGTGGGGAAAGGGCCCCAAGAACACGATTCGAGATAACCAGCAGATGTGATGGTTCGGCTGGTTCAAGGCCTTGGCTAGGATCGTCCTGCGTTCGAGCCTGCGGAGGGGCGATTAGTGCTGGTATCCGAGATCATGTCCAGTCAGGTGCTCACCGTGGCCCCTGCGTGCCTGGTCCGCGTCGCGAAGCGAATCATGGACACCGGGAAGGTGAACTTCCTCCCCGTGACCGTGGGCGACCAGGCGGTGGTCGGCGTGATCAGCTCCTCGGACCTGCTGCGCTCCAGCGACGACTCGACGCCGGTCTCGGCGCTGATGTCCGAGGACTGGTGCGAGGCTGGGCCCGGGGAAGAGGCCGCGGTCGTCGCCGAGCGCATGCAGGAGAGCAAGGCGCACCACGTGCTGGTGATCCAGCGCGGGGTCCTGATCGGAGTCGTGAGCTCCCTGGACCTGTTGCCCGTGGCCGCTCGCCGGCGCAGCTCGAAGCGGATCCGGCGCGGGACGGGGAGGGACGAACGGCGCACCAGCCTGGCGCAGGTGCTGGCCGTCGGCTGCCGCAAGCGCGTGCTCGAGGCGGCCTGCGAGTCGCGCTTCGAGCTCCACTGGGCCGACCGGATCCAGGAGCGCGCCAGCGAGATCGAGGTCGAGGCCTTCGACCTCTTGGTCGTCAACG
>Ga0209273_10002200_pt1 | contig 15350 bp, 13 predicted proteins | sample tdAd471_FD_187126 | JGI IMG/M metagenome (GOLD analysis project Ga0209273, IMG submission 187126) | Marine sediment microbial communities from the Atlantic coast under amendment with organic carbon and nitrate - tdAd47.1 (SPAdes)... | ecosystem: Environmental > Aquatic > Marine > Coastal >...
TGGGATCATGTAGGGCTGGATGAGCCCGTATTCGAGATCGTAGAACGGCGTGCCGGCACCGAGATTGTTGAGCACGGTGTTGATCGTGTCGGTGAAGGTCGTCGTTGCAGAGACCTGTTCCGCACTCTCGTCGTAATAGCTTGCGCCCAGAAGCCAGTCGATCGCGCCACCGCCGGCGGCAATGCGGAACTCCTGATAGAAGGATTCATTGTGCTCGATATTGGAGGTGTCGAAATAGAGGTCGATCCGGTTGGTACCGTCCTCGTCCTCGCGGTTCTCGGTCTCGAACTCACGGATTGAGGTCAGGGAGGTGAGAACCATGTCGCCCATCGTGTGGTTGATGGTCAGCGTGGTCTCGTCAAGGTCGCGGCGTTCGCGATTGATCAGCACGTCATTCAGCACCGGCTGGCCGAACGGGTCGAGGTAGGCGTTCTCGTCGACCGGCAGGGCCGGCGTACCCGGCCAGGCCGGAAGGTCGACAATGCCGATGGTCGGGCGGGCATCCTGGTCGATCTGATCCTGCGTATGACGCAAGAGGACTTCGGTATTCTCCGAGGCATCCCAGCGGATGGTGATGCGGGAGGATGAGTTGTTGTCGCGCTGGTAGTCCTCGCCCGTGGCAGCGTCCGTCAGCCAGCCATCGGCTTCGTTCTCGAGGAAGTTCAGGCGGATCGCCAGATTGTCGAAGACCGGGATGTTGGCCATGGCCTCGATCCGGTTCCGGTTATGGCTGCCGATGCGGTAGCGGAAATTGCCTTCCAGCTCGTCAGAGGGCTGATTGGTCACGATGGACACCGCGCCCGCTGCAGCATTACGACCGAAGAGTGTCCCTTGCGGGCCCTTCAGCACCTCGATGCGTGCAATATCGTTGAAGGCCAGCAGCGCCGCGCCGGAGCGTGCCGCATAAACACCATCGACATAGACGCCAACGGCCGGGTCCGTTCCGACTCCGAAATCGCTGGTGGTGATCCCGCGGATCGTGTAGCGCGGCTGGGTCGGGCTCGAACTGGAGACTTCCAGGCCGGGAATGAAGGCGTCGAGGTCGCCGATATCGTCCGCCGCAACGGAGCCGATGAACTCGGCGTCAAGAACCTGCAGCGAGATCGGGACGTCCTGGGAGGACTGCTCGCGCTGCTGAGCGGTGACGACGATAACGTCGGAAATCTCACCGGCGTCCTGGGCGAAGGCCGGTGCGCCCGCCGAGATCGCAAGAACGGACGCGGCCGTGAGTGCGGCCGCCTTCAACGGCTTCATACCTTGTTTGAACATGATGTCTCCCCAGTAGGCCTCTCGCGGCCGCTTGTTGGGCGCGCCCCTGCCCAGGCTCGCCTTGTTTAAAAAGCAAAACAAAAAAAGTTTCGATTTTATAGGTAAAATTGCTGCTGGGAGCGCAAATCGCTTGTCACTGAAGCAGGAGTGTCACACTTGAACCCGTGAACGAGAGCAGGCAGGTTGCAAAGCGTAACCAGGAGTACGGAATTGAACGAACGCGCCCCCCTTGAAGCGGTCGATCTGGAGCGTCGCGTCTCTCCGCGGCAGAAGCGATCACAGGAACGCATCCGCATGATTGTCGAGGCGACGAAACGTCTGCTCGAACGCGATGAGGGTGATTCCATTACGACCAGCACGGTGGCGGCCGAAGCCGGTGTGCCGGTGAGTTCGGTCTACCGGTATTTCCCGAACATCTACTCGATCCACGGGACTATCCTGGACGAGTTCAAGGGCGAGACGGACCGGATTATCGCCGAGCGTCTGTCGGATCCGGGTGACACGCCCTGGCAGGAAAGCCTCACCGGCATGATCCTCGGGCTGCGGACCCTGATCGGCGAAAATCCGTCCTATGCGGCCGTGTTCCGGATGACGTTGACGACCCACGAACTCCGGTCGGTCAGGGAAGCCTGGAATCTGCGCCTCGCCAATCTTCTGGCAGAGCGCTGGCATCGCGGGGCGGACGGGTTCAAGGGCGGAGACCCGGACCGTGTCGCCCGCATGACGGTCGAGATTTATTGCGCCGCCGAAGTGCTGGCCTTCGAAACCCGCAAGGACCCTGCCGAGGCTGAAGCCTATTTCGGCGAGGCGCTTGTGGCGCTTGAGCGCTATCTGTCAGGTTATCTGGACTAGGCGGCTAGCCGTCGCAATCGCCCTCCAGGCTCGCAATCCATTCCGTGACCAGCTCAAGACCTTCCACATGGATGGTCGACCGACCCAGCTCCGGCATCATCACGTCCGGGATGGTGCTGTCGATCCGGTAGGTGATGATGGAATTCTCCGGATGACCGGGGTCGATGTCATACGGGCGGTTGCCCGTACCCCGGCCGGCCGCAATTGGCAGTTTGCAGAGGCCGAGATTGGGACCGACCGGCGTGTCGGGGCGAAGGTGCAGACCTGACGTGTCTGCTGGCCCGACGGGGCTGTGGCAGTGCGAGCAATTGATGTCGAGATAGGACCGGGCGCGGGCCTCAAGCGTCTCGTCGGGATTGCCCCAGGCCGCATTGTGCGGCACGGCGTCAGCGTCGGGCAGCCCGTCGAGAAAGTCGACCTCAGCCAGGTGGCTCAGCTGGTTTGTCTCACCCGTCTCATAGGCGAAGTCGCGGTTCAGGTGTCGCGGTGCCGGGCCAATCGGCGCGATGGCACGCGTGTTGGAATCCGGCGCATGACAGCCCGCGCACTGGTTCACATTCGGCATGACATAGTTGAAGTCTTCCCGCTCGCCAGTGTCGGACACCAGGGTCATCGGGATGACTGCGCCGGTGCGGTGCAGGCGCGCATCCGTCTGGTCATCATTCCAGCGATAGGGAATTGCGTACCAGCCATCTGCCCGGTGCACGAGAACACGGGTCTCAATCAGGCGAACCCCGGAGAGGTCGAGCACACCGTTCTGGAAATCGCGACGTGTGTCCTCCGTCCGGGCGACCTCATCGAAAGCCTCGCCACCACGCGGGTAGTAGAATGTCTTGGTTATGACGGTCCCGATCGGGAAGTCGAGCGCTTCGCCTTCACGATAGACAGCGCTGCTCCCCTCCGGCATCCAGATCGTGCGGAGCTTGTGGGCGTAATCCGTGAACAGCGCCGTATTGAGGTCGTAAGGCACGACCTCGCCGGCGAGCGTCAGCGTCCCATCATGGACAGACAGCTGGGCCCAGTCCGACAGGAGCAGCGGATTGCCTTCCTCGATGAAACGCGGTTCCGGTTCCGGCGTGCCGCAGGCGGCGACACCGAAAGCCAGGACGACCGCAGCCAGGAGCGCGCGGACGGAAGAACTCATGGCAGGACCTACTCGGTGAGGAAGGGCAGGCTGATCGCCGGCAGACCGCTCAGGCTGCACTGATAGTTTTCAGTGTCCACGCGAGGGCTGGAATAGCCGTTCGGAGCGTCAGCGTTGAGCACTTCGACCGGATCGTCGATGCAGATCCGCAGCTCGGCCGGCATGGCACCGTCAACAAATTTGCCCTCATCGATATACCCGTCAAACAACACGTCCGGCAGGCTTCCGGTCAGTCCGAACATCGCGACCTTGAGAGCCGTCAGGTCGAGCCCGTCCGGGGAGCTGCCGCCGCCGGAATACGTATTGTCGTGAACCCAGATGGTTTCCGGGTAGGCGTCAAAGTCCTGCTGGACCGCCCCGTCGGAATAGCCGGTCGTATGCAGGCTGGAGATGATGACATTGGCGGTGTTGTTGTCAGAAATCCGGTTGTTGAAAATCTCGACCTGGTCGTTCGAGTTGATCACAATACCGGATCCGGCGGGGACGCTGGCGACCGGCGTGCCGGCGTGACCGAAATTCTCGGTATTGTTTTCGTAGACGTCATTGTCATAGACGCGCGTCTGATAGCCCGGCTGGGGCAGGTTCGGCATGTTGAAGACGAGGATGCCGCCGGTGTTGTTGGTCGCCGTGTTGCCGTAGACGTCGGCGCCGATGCAGTTCTCGATCTCGATTCCGGCAACATTCCACTCGGCGCGGTTGTTGCGCACGACGACATTGCGGGACTGGCCCACATAAATCCCGGCATCCGATGCGCCGATGGCGACCGTGTCTTCGACCAGCACGTTTTCCGTCTGGACCGGGTAGATACCGTAGGCGCCGTTCTCGGTGGCATAGCCGTTGGTCCATTCGACGCGAACGCCGCGGATGATGATATTGGTGCCGCCATTGACCTTTAGCCCGTCACCGGATGTGTCCTCGATGGCGAGGTCTTCCAGGGTGAAATCATTCGCTGTGACCAGCAGACCCTCGGCACCCGCGACCTGGCCCTGGAAGTTGAGAATGGTTTCATCCATCCCGGCGCCACGAATGGTGACACCGTCAACCGTCAGCATGAGAGAGCTGTCGAAGTGATAAACCCCGGCCGGGATCTCGATCACATCACCCGGTTGTGCGTCGATGAGCTGTTCCAGCAGCACGGACTGATAATCCGTGTCGGCGCCGGATACATCCCGGGCATCCTGTTGAGGCTGCCCGCAAGCGGACAGGGCGATGGCGGCAGCCAGAGACAAGCTGAGGCGAATTTTGGACATGTTGATCTCCCTCCGGACCCGGCGCTCCCCGGGGTCTTGTTGGGCGCAGTTTTTCACAAGCGCTGGAGGGCTTCAATCTCAAAAACTGAAAAAGTTTCCACTTTAAGCGATGGCGGACTGTAGATCCGGGGTCTCGGTTGCTTCTGCAACACTCGAAACCCCAACGGGAGCACATAAAACGAGCTGAACCAGTTCGGACTGCGAATTGGCTTCGGTTTTCTGGAAAACCGCCCGCAATTGCGTGCGGAGCGTCTCGATGCTGCGTCCTGTTTCCTTGGCAATCCGGGCCAGCGTATCGCCGGCGGCAATCCGTGCGGCGAGGATTTCTTCCTGTCGTGACAGGCCGAAAGCGCTGGCAATCTGGCGGGCACGGATGTGGGTGATCGGGTCCCGGTCCGAAATGGAAAGCACGATACGCGGCCGGTTTCGTCCCCAGGCGAGGGCGGGTTCAAACGTGGCGCCGCTCAGGGCTGAGACCGATAAACTCCACGGCTTGGTTTCGTCCATGCCATAAAGCTTGATCACCGTATGCTCCGACTGGCCAGTCGTGTCTGCGGCGCGAACGGCGTCTGCGATAGCGGCCTGAAGACTCTGGTTTTCCAGGCTGTCTGCGCAGAAAAGGCGTTCATTGCGGACCAGCAGAACGCTCTGCTCCTCGAGTAATCGGGCACCCGTCGCATTGGTCGACAGGACCCGGCAGTCCAGATCGAGAGTCACGACGCCGAAGGGCAGCTGATCAAGCAGCCGGTCTGAAACGGCGAGACGGATATTGATCGCGCTCAGTGTGCTTTGTGCCAGGGCCGCCTGCTCGATCGCGTGATGCAACCGGGCCAGGGCGCGCTGGTCGGCGGCCATGAAGCACTCGCAATCCGTTTCATTATAGATGCACAAAACCCCTTCGACCCCGCCGAAATCGATATTCGCGACGAGGGCATCGCTGGCCGGTCGGGTCAGGTGTTTGGTCAGTACAGCCGTAAGGGCTGCGGCTTCATCCGGACAGTCTGACAATATGGCGGTCTGCGGTCGTGGCGTTTGCTGGACGGCGAAGGCCCAGTCGCGGCACTTCTCTGTGATCCGGTGCTGGAAACTGGTTTTGCGGCCGCGATCCGGCGTATCGACCTCGAAGCACTCAAAGAAGCCGGCATCCCGGTCTGCGATCATCAGCGAGGCACGACAGCGCTTGCCGATCAATCGCGCAACATCGCGCAAGGCGATTTTCCAACCGCCCTCGGACAGGGCCGCAATCGCCAGACTCGCGACAGTACGGTCGTGATCCGGCAGCAGTCCCGCTGCATCGTAATGTCCCCCGACGGTACCATCATCCATGATGGCCACACCCCCTACGAAGCGTGCGACGTATGACTTCGCAAGGCCCCCGCCCCAGTCATGCGCGCTCGTACAACCAAAACCGTATGTTAAGTCGCCAGTTATCCCTTCCGGCGCGAAAACATGCATAGCATATTACCCAGACGGTTTTGAGGCGCAATCATGCAAATTGGGGAATTGGTCCGCCTTCTCGCCAATTCTTTGGCTTCTTCGGGTGAAAATATTTCGATTACGAGGGATTGCTGGCCGCCAGCGCGGTATTGATCCGGGGTGTGACGGATTCAATCCAGCCCGCGTCCTCGGCAGCGGCCTCGATCTGGGCGGCGGAATGGATGGAGGGCGGCAGCTCCTCCCACAGCAGGTCCACAAACTGCAAGCGCCATTTGCGGTACTCCCAATCGCCAATGGGCATGTGGGTATAGCTATGGGCCAGTGCCCGTGTCAGAGCTTCACGGCCGGCACCGTCCAGATAGAGCGCGTAGGCGAACCTGCCCCACATCTGACCATCGCGTGCTTCCATTTGCAGCGCCCGTTCATAGGCCTCGACGGCCAGCGCCGTATCGGGTTCCGCGAGCGCCATCGCCCGATCAGCGATGGCTCCATACCATTCGAAGGATCCGTCATCGGGCAGACCGGACGCCAATCGGGCGCGGAAGGCTGAGTCCGAGCTTCGAGCGATGGATGCCGCGTCGGCGCGGTCGATCGCGGTCAACGCTGACCAGCCTGCCAGTCCGGCCAAAAGAAGGGCACTGATCAATCGGACCAGAAAACTGGAAGCCTGTCGCATCATGCGCGAACCTCCCTGTCCCGGCTCATCCCCATTCCCAGGCCGAACAGCCACGCAATCGTCCAGGCGAAAAGCGGAATTTCCATCGCATAGTCGACCATGCCGTGCAGGCCGACCAGGAGAAGGATAGAGAGCACGGCGCGGATCCGGCTACGGTTTCTCTTGCTGGCCCCGAGGCCCGCCAGCAGGCGTACAATGCCATAGGCGCAAATGAGCGCAGCGCCGATGAAACCAGCGAAGCCGGTCTGCAGCAGCCATTGAAGGTAGAGATTATGTGCGGCGCCCTGGTCCTGCAGCTGGTCATTGGTGACGGCGTCGCCGGCGAGCGTATTCACATACTCAAAGCCCCCAAGTCCATGGCCGAAGATCGGCTCAAGCCATACGGCGGCCCAGTAACTTTCCAGCAGCATCCAGCGGGACTGGTCCGAGCCTGTTTCCTGGAAGCGTTCCAGCAATTCCTGGCCGGAGAGCAGATAGACGCCGGCCGGGATCAGCAGGGCCATCGCCAGAGCCATGGCCAGGCTTCTCAATGCCAGGCCGTGACGGGAACGATTGGCGATTGCCTCCCAGACGAGCAGCACAAGGCTCGCCGCCGCGACGGCCGTGACGCCGGCTCGCGACGCGGTCAGGACGACATTGGACAGCGAGACCAGCAGGATCAGCAGGGGCAGGAGTAGCTCCCGCGAGAGAAGGTCGATCCACTCGCGCAGGTCCGCGGACTGCGCGCGACGGATGGCCCGGGTGACCTCGCCCAGGGCCATCAGTGTGATCACGCCGAAGAAGGTGGCTGCCGTGTTGGCGGACAGGAATGGCGCGGACAGGCGCCCGAATGCATAGGGCCGCGGGCGCCCGAAATTGGTCGCCGGGTCGCTGATGAAGTCCACGAAAGCGATGGCAGACAGAAGGCCCCCCGCCAGCAGGGTCAGCGTCCACAGGCGTCGAGCCTGTTGAGGGGAGCGGGCCGCATTGCTGGCGGTGAAGAGGACGGCGCCGCAGGCCGCAAGTGAGGCGTATTCCGGCGCGCCGGCCGCCAGCCATCCGTTTAGCCGTGCGATGCCGAGCAAGGCTGCAAAATACGCTGCTGCGATGAGTGCGGCAGGTGACGGGCTGCGCGGGGCGAAGAGGACGGCAATCGCGCCGATGCCCAGTAGCAGGGTCGAGAGCGCCAGCGAGGTGGGGGTTGCGTCGCCGCCATAAACGAAGGCAGAGAGGGCGAACACCGCAAGCGGTGACGCCCACAGGAGGGTCGAGCCCAATGAGGCTATCGTCCTGCCCATACCTTACACCCCCGACACAAGGACCCTAGAAGAAACGCTCAGCGATCCGGATCGTGTCTCCAGGCTGGACGAGAGTCGAGGCCGATAATTCCATCTGGACAAATTCTTCTTCGCCCGCCCGTTTGATGAAGACGACATTGCGCCGGGCCCGGTAAGTGAAGCCACCTGCGGTCGCAACCGCATTGAGGACTGTCAGCCCGTCCGTGTACGGGTATTCGCCCGAGGCGGTGACTTCGCCGAGAATATAATAGGGTCGGTAATTCAATACCTGCGCTGACACCCGCGGGTCGCGAAGATAGCCGTCCCGGAAAGCGTCTTCGACGGCATTTTCGAACTCCCGAAGCGTCAGGCCGCCGGCGGTGACATCTCCGATCAGGGGCACGGAGACGCGTCCGGCTCCATCGACGACAAACTCGCCGGAAAGGCTGGGTTCATCGAAAACGAGCACACGCACCTGGTCGCCTGATCCCAGACGGTATTCCGCGCCGGGAGCGGTTGCGTCCTGTGCAGTCGCGGAGGCTGAGGACAACAGGAGTGCGCTCAGCGCGAGAAGGATGTTCAACAATCGGATCATGATATTTCCCCCGGTGGTCTGAGGTCTGCCCTTGTGAACAAGCGTGCCAAAACGCGGATGAGCTTGATGTTAACAGGGGTGGCTCATTTCCGCCACATAGCTGGCGGGACTAGCGTTTTGCCTGTGTGATGGATGGAATCAGCTCGGGCGAGCGAGCCAGGATGAACAGCCAGGCGAGCACCGTGCACATGCCCAGAAGGCTGTAGTAGGAAATCAGCGCCGGGTTGAAGGCGGAGAAGATGATGAAGGCGCAAGACAGCGCCGCATGCATTTTCCTGTTCTGAAGGGACATCCGACGTCGCGGCAGGATCAGTCCGGCGATCCATATGGCCGAGAGCAGGATGCCGACCAGACCGAGGCGCAGGAGCACGTCGTAGAAGGTCGAGTGGGTGCTCAGATAGAGAAAGCCCGGGTGCAGCGGGTCCGCGACTTTCCAGTCGCCGCTTCGGATCGCGTAGAACTGGTTGCGGATGTATTCAGTGCCATAGCCGACGCCAAGCCCGTTGGTTTCCACTGCGGCATCGATGGAGTCGCCCCACATGATGGCGCGCACGCCGGCATTGGCATCGCGCTGGTCGAGAACTTCCGGGATTTGCGGCGAGATCAGCAGGATTGCGAAGATTGAGAGCGAGAAGCCCAGTACCACCCATTTCTCCCGCGGCCAGAAACGGATCGCCATCATGGCCATGGCCAGGAGCTGGTGCGAAGAAGAGCCGGAAGCGAGGAAATATCCGGCGATCAGGAGCGCATCGATTCCCGGATCGCGGCGCTGGCGGAAGATGAAGATGATCAGCGCCACCGAGACCGGGACCATCTCATTGTCGATGATGTAGAGCTGCCAGGGATAGTTCTGGTCGAACAGCCAGGCCTGCAGCTTGATATAGGCGAGCAGGCCGATACCGATCACCAGCGCGTGGCGGATGATCAGGCGGCGCAGACGCCAGAAAAGCACGATGAAGGCGGTTGTGAAGACGGTCAGCAGGGGCATCCACAGCCAGTGCCGGATCGCGGCGATCGCGCTGTACTGCCGCGTCCAGGCATCGGGCATCAGTCCGGCGAGGGAGGCGGCGAGAATTCCGACACTGAACGCCAGAAGCAGCGCGTAGCTTTGCGTCAGCTGGACTCGTCGCGCCAGCACGCAGACTACGCCAGCCAGGCCCACGGCGATGAGGAAGGGAATATTGCTGTTCTCGGACAGGTAGGAGAAGTGGATGACGATCAGGAAGAGCGGGATCGCAAACAGCGCCGCGAGCGAGAAACGCCGATAGGCCAGCGTTCCGGGCTCTGGCAGGAAGCCCGGGCGAGGCGTTGCGGTGCCTGTGTCCGCTCTGTCTGCAGACCGTGAAACGGTCATGCGGATTTCCCCCCGTTCGCCGCGCCCCGACCGCGGCTGCGTCCCTCGAGCCAGATTTCCAGCTCCTCATATACCGCCGCGATTGTGTCGGCCCACTGACGGTGTGAGGCCCATTTCATGGCATTCTCGGCGATGCGATCCCGTTCCGCCGTGTCTTTCGCCAGAGAGGCGATTTCCATCGCCATATTTCGCGCAACCTCAGCCTCGCTCAATCCCTCGACGGGAATGATGCGAGCGATATCATTGTCCAGATTCTCGCCGGGTCCGCCCAGTTTGAAGCAGACAACGGGACAGCCATACGCGCTCGCCTCGAAGGTCACGGTCGCGCCGCTGTCATGCAGTCCCGGAAAGAGGAAAAGGTCATGCTCGCTGTAGATGGCGGGCACATCGTCCTTGGCGACCCAGGGCAGCCAGTCGATGGCGTGGTCGACACCGAGACGGGTTGCGAGGGAGCGCCAACTGGCCTCGGCGGGGCCCTGCCCGACCATGGTTAGGCGCGTGTCGGGCAATTGATCGAGCACCTCGCGGAGCACCTGCAGGCCAATATGCATGCCCTTCACATGGATGAAGCGGCCGAGGAAGAGTAGCCGCAGGCCCGAATGTGACGGGGTACGGGGCGGAGGCGGAAGCGGCGGCAGACCCAGCTCGCTCGCCCGGCTGGCCTTCTCGCGAACGAAGGATGGCAGGCTGTCGAGCGTGTCCTGCGTTTTCACATAGACCCGGTCAGCAGCCCTCAGCGTGGCGCGCACCATCGGGTCGTAGCGCAGGAGTGCGTTGGCGAGTTCGCGAACGTCCTCGAACCGGGCCGCCCCCCAGGGCAGGCTGCGGCGCAGGGCGCGCGGTGAGCGTTCGCCCCCGCCAACAGGTCCGATGACGAAAGGGCAGTCCAGATCCCCGAGAAAGCTCGGGAAGCGCGCCGTCGCAAACGTAATATGGTGGGCAAGGTCGAACCCGATCCGAGCATGCAGGCGTCGGACGAAGCGGGCGGCACTCCACTGCCAGGCGTAGATATGCGGATACACCCCGCCGGGCAGACGGCTGAGTTGCGGGAAGGGGGCAAGGGTCTGGTGATAGTGGACGTGTAGCCCGTCTGGGTGCTGGCCGGGACCGAGGCTCTCGATGGCGGCCCGATGTTCCGGGAGCGTCAGCACGTGAACCTCATGGCCCCGCCGGGCGATTTCCGCAGGCCAGTTCCAGCCTACGCCGGGTTCGGACCCGCGGTGAGGGTCACACGAAAAAGCGGAGACGAGCACTTTCATGAGCGACGCGCCTCGCGGGAAAACTTCATATAGCCAGCCAGAAGGACGACCAGCCCGGCCGCGGGGACGGCCACGAGGCCGATCATCGTGCCGACTAGCCCGAGATGGGCGGTCAGGGGATAGGACAGGCTGATCGCGATACCGGCCGTGATAATCGAGCTCGCAAAGATGGGGCGGGTCCGTTCCAGGCTGCGAAGTCCGATGCGCAGAACCAGGCTGACCATCATCAGGATGTAGATCAGGCCGAACCATTTCATCAGCGGTGCATAAGCCGCGAAGTCAGGACCGTAAACCAGGCCAAGCCAGAATTCCGGGGCGACAGAGAGAGCCAGAGCCAGCGCGAATGTCGTCGCAGCACCGCCCACGGCGAGTTTTGTCACCAGGGATGTCAGGGCGGGTTCGCCGCCGGCCTTGAAGGTCCGCGCGGCTCGTGGCGGGATCGCGTTCTCCATGGCCTGAAAGACGATATGGGCCGCGCCCATCAACGTTTCGACGGCCCGGATGCCGCCCACGGCTACCGGACCCAGCACGGCGGCGGCGACAAGCATGAAGACATGGCTGGAGGACCAGTAGAGCAGGGTCGATCCTGCCAACCACTTGCCAAAAGCCCAGTGCTCCCGCGTGACGGAGCGGTGGGTGTCCGGGCAGAAGCGGCGCGGGCGCGCTGTCGCCATACTGACAATCGCGCCGCCTGTTGAGCAGATTGCCTTGGCCCACAGGGCTTCGACGAGTGTCAGTTGGTTGCCCGCCAGCAACACAAGAACCAACAGCGTCGCGACCTGTCCGAGATACCGAACGGCGTCGCCCAGGGTCGCGCTCATCACCTGGCTGATCGTGAAGTGATATCGGCGCAGAAAATCCTGCCACTGACTTGCCGTAATCAGCGCTGTCAGGGCCAGACCGGTGCTTAATGGCAGTCTGTGAATGAATAAATGCCATATGGCAAGAGCTGTCAGTGTCAGGAGGAGCGAGGCGAGGAAAAACCAGAGCTGGTGCCGGAAGACGGATCCGAAATACCGCTCGGCATCTGCGGGAGCAGTTCGCCCCCCGATGGTCATCATCGGCGAGATGATGAGCGCATTCTGCAGGCTCTGAACGAAAAGAACCGCGATCCAGGCCAGTGTGAAAAGACCGAAGGCTTCAAGGCCGAGAAAGCGCGCGAGCAGAATCCCGATCAGGAAATTGCTTCCGGAGACCATGGCCTGGTCGACCAGCACCAGGTTGAAGCCCTGATAGCGCCGGACGAGTCCTGCGAGTTGGGAAATCACACTCTTCGCTCGAGCTTATCTCGGAGACCCGCCCCGACCGGCCTGCAGGCTAAGCATCTGCATGGCGGAAAGGATGACGAATTTCGGAGCCATGAGCAAATAACGCCGCCACAGGCGACGCGGTTCGCAGAGCAGGCGGTGGAGCCATTCCAGCGTGTGGCGCTGCATCCATTCCGGTGCGCGCTCCACGCGTCCTGTGTGAAAATCGAAGGCCGCACCGACCCCGATCAGGGTCGCGCCGAGGCGGGCGCGATGGTCGCGCATCCACATTTCCTGCTTGGGCGTCGACAGTCCGACCCAGACGATATCGGCACCGCTGGCATTGATCCGGTCGACAACCGCATCATCCTCCTCCTGCGTCAGCGGGCGGAAAGGCGGGCATTCATGGCCGGCGATACGAAGCCCGGGAAAGCGATGTTCCATGTGCTCGGCGAGGGCCAGGGCGATCCCCTCCTGTCCACCATAGAAGTAATGCTTCAGACCGCTTGCCGGAGAGCGTGCGCAGACCTGTTCCATCAGGTCCGGACCGCAGGTCCGCTCGATCTTCAACCCTTTGAGCTTGCCGAGAAGGACAAGCGGCATCCCGTCTGGCGTCACCATGTCCGCTGACTGGTGCAGGGCCATGAGCTCCGGATCATCCTGGGCGCGCATGACGCCGTGCACGTCGCGAATACAGATCATGCGACCGCGATTATCGTCCGCCCAGCGCTCGATTCGAGCGGTCGCGTCGTCGAGTGTGGTGACGGAAACCGGGATTCCCAGCACGTCGAAACGCTCGTCCGGGCGCTCGGTCCGCTGCGGTCCGGGGCCGGGGTTTCGGGTCTTTATCCCTGATTCAAAAACAAAATCTGCCACCGCATAGTCCACTGATAACGTGGTTAATACGGTCAAAACTCTAGCAGGCTACATTAACCTGACATTAACCCGTACGGGTGAGCCGAGAAAAGCGCGGTCTCAGGTGTGCAGAAGCCGTGTGCCTTTCCGGTTGATCCGGACGGCCGTGAGACGGCCGGTCATGTAGGCGCCGGTATCGATGCCGAGCCGCCAGCGGCCGATGATGGGTGACTTGCGCGCCGAGTGGCCGTGCACAACGAAGCGATCGAGCTTTTTCTTGTATTTCAGGAAGGGTTTGCGGATCCACATCAGGTCATGGTCCGTCTGGTCCTCGATGGCGCGTGCCGGATTGATCCCGGCATGGGCGAAGAAATACGGGTCGAGGTCGAGATGGGTCAGCAAGCCTTCATAGAAGCTCCGGTGCGTTTCCGGAATGGCCTCCGCCAGATCTGACCGCACGATCTCCCAGTCCTCCGGGCGGGTTTTGCGCTTGGGTGGGCTGACGCCATAGGAGGCCAGCGTGTCGTAGGCTCCAAAGTCGGCCCAGCTGGGGCCGATGGGCTTGCGGTCGAGGAAATCCAGCAGGGTGGCTTCGTGATTGCCCTTGAGAAAATACGCGTCGAGGTGTTCGAAACCCGTCCGGTTGATCAAGGTGTCGAGGACGCCACTCGAATCCGGTCCGCGATCAATATAGTCGCCGAGGAAGACGATTTTGGCGTCCTCGCCGTCGCGATCCGCTTCGATCTTCTCCAGCAGACGGGCAAGCAGGTCATTGCGACCGTGAATATCCCCAATGGCGTAGATGAGGTCATCGACTTTCGGGCCCTTGGGCCCCCGACTGAACGGCCACATTTGTGCACTCTCCCCGGATATCCCGGGGCAGAACCCCGGTCCGGCGCCAGCATCAACCCGAAGTCGATGTGTTTCAAGCGCCGAAAAATATATTGATATTTCAGGTGCCCCCGGGGTCGTCCTCACCCGTTCGGGTGAAACCACATTGTCACCTTATTGCTACCATTTTTACCGTCCAGAAATGCTGATGGCAGGTCCCGGAGACGGGGCCGGGGGGCTTCGAAAGGGGCCTTCATTGGGGAGCCAGCCGCGGGGACGACACTGGGGGTGGTGACATGAAGGTTGAAGGCGGACCCGTCCGCATCCGGCACTTGCTCTTGGCCGGAGCGGCGATCACGGTTTCCACACTGGCGGCTCCGGCTGCGAGTGCACGCGGCGGCGACAGCGATGTCGTCTGGCTCGCGGAGCGCATCAAGACAGTCGTCGAGCAGATGCCGCTCGACTCTCTTCCTTGCGAAATTGAAGCGGCCGTCCAGCGCGTCCTGGTGGATGCGGGGATGGATGCCGAGACTGAATCCCGTGCCCTCGCCCAGGTTCAGACCGACGGCGTCTGCGACATGCGCGACGAGTGCGGCATGGTCTTCTACGAGGCCCTGGCGAATGTCGATCTCCTCCAGCCCGATGGCGAGGATGGCTACACCTATAACAGCGACATCGTGACGAGCTGCGAGGCGCCCGATCCGTGTGCCTGGGCGCCGGACTATGTCCCGATGCCCGACCCGGTGCCGGAGCCTGAACCCCAGCCTGAACCCCAGCCCGAGCCCCAGCCTGAGCCCGAGCCTGAACCCGAGCCGGTTCCCGTTCCTGTCCCGCTGCCCGAACCGGAGCCCGAGCCAGAGCCCGATCCGGATCAGCTGCTGGCGGACCGCATCAGCAATCGTCTCGAGAGCATGGCCCGGACATCGACCCAGTGTGAGTACGAGGCGGCCGTGCGGGATATTCTTCGCGAGCCCGGGATCGATCGCGGTATCGAGATCGATGCCCTCGACCTGTTGCGGGCGACAGCCCCGCGGGTCATCGGCATCCGGAACGCACTCTCCTATATCCGCCTGCACCTGCCGGCGGCTCCGGTCGGTTATGACCCATCCACCGGTCATGGTGATGACCAGATCAATCTTTGCCGTCGCTTCCCGGATCCGGGGGGGCGCGGCCCGCGTCCTCCAGCACCGCCGCCTCCGGGTGGGGGGAATTCGGATTACGACCAGTAGGTCGGATCCTGACAGGTGCTGACGAGAAAGTAAGAAAGAAGAGAAAAATCATGAAGATCAATCTTGTGAAATCGATTGCTGCAGTCGCTGCACTCA
>Ga0209273_10002201_pt1 | contig 15348 bp, 13 predicted proteins | sample tdAd471_FD_187126 | JGI IMG/M metagenome (GOLD analysis project Ga0209273, IMG submission 187126) | Marine sediment microbial communities from the Atlantic coast under amendment with organic carbon and nitrate - tdAd47.1 (SPAdes)... | ecosystem: Environmental > Aquatic > Marine > Coastal >...
AAATCAATTCGCTATCATGTTCGACGAACGCTTCAATGCGTGACCGTATCTGAAACCCGCGTGGGCCAGACCAGATACACAGAGTTCAGGACACTCCCCAGCATAGTCTTTGAAGCCCATTCAACCGACTATCAAGGCACCGGACCGATATCCGAACTCGTGGAAGGCGTGTTCGCGATTTTAAAGGTAGGGCCGGAACTGACCTTTGTCCTTCGCGAAGCTCTCTACGCGCTGCACCTGATCGCGACCGACCTGGTGCCGGGCTACGGTGATCGTCCGCTTCAGAAACAGATGGAACTGGTGATGTTGGCTGATGCCCGGCATTGGGAGCATCACTACTCTGGAGACGACGCAACCCGACGCATGCTGCGGCACTACTCGCTGTCAGATCGCATCCGCTACTATTGGACCTATCCGGGCGCACAAGATGCCGTGCAGCGACTTTTTTCAGCACGCGACGGCGTCACGGTCCCATTGCCGCTCATGTGGCAGTATCTGCCGGGCGCACAATCCTTCGCAGACCATCCGCTCACACCCGAAGACGCCATGATCTGGCGGGTGACCCAAGGAATTCAAAGCTACCACGCCGGCTGCAGAGCCTGACAAGGAGATCGCTATGTCACTGGAACAATTTCGCCTTGATGGAAAGGTCGCTCTTATCACCGGTGGAAATCGGGGTATTGGGTTAGCGATTTCGAAGCTCTTCGGAGAGGCAGGTGCGCAGGTTATCGTCAATGGCAGGACAAGAAACGCGGACGTCGATGCCCTTTGTGACAGCGATAATTATAAATGGGTTCAAGGGGATGTCACTGATTCAGGCACACCAAACCGCATCGTTGACGAAGCGATGCAGCATTTCGGAGCACTCGACATCGTTGTGAACAACGCCGGAATTGCCGATTCAGGTGACTTTCATGGCTTTGGCGACGATAGGCTTGCCGCGATAACCGACACGAACTTTATTGCGCCTTTTCGGATCGCCCGCGCTGCGGTCAACACGATGTTAGGAAGTGGTGGGGGCACCATTCTCAACATTGGCTCCATCTCTGGGGAGGTCGCCAACAAACCCCAGTATCAGGTTGCCTATAACTCCTCCAAGGCGGCTGTCCACAACATGACAAGGGTCATGGCATTCGAATACGCAAGCCGCGGCATCCGGGTGAATGCCCTGGCGCCGGGCTATGTTGTCAGCGACATGACTGCAGGCGGGATCGCCAATGCCGACTGGAACAAGGTCTGGACTGAAAACACTCCGATGGGACGGTTTGGCCGGCCTGAAGAAATGGCCAACTGTGCGCTGTTCCTGTGTTCCCCAGCCGCCAGCTATGTCACCGGCGCCATTTTGGTCGCCGATGGCGGATACATGACGCACTGATTTTGCATGGAAAAGGAACAGAACGATGGCTGATGCACTGAAAGGGAAAGTGGCCGCTGTCACCGGCGGCGCGTCCGGGATTGGCCTGGCCAGCGCCGAGGCCATGCTTGCAGAAGGCGCGACCGTGGTTGTCGTCGACCGCGACGAAGCGGCGGTCTCGTCCGTCTGCGCACGACTTGGAGAAAGAGCCTTGCCGCTGATCATCGACCTTTTGGACCCGGAAAGCTGCAATTCGCTGCTGTCCGGTGTCATAGAGAAAGCCGGGCAACTGGATATTCTGCACGCGAATGCCGGCAGCTACATCGGCGGAGACCTGTCAGAGATCGAAGACCCCGCCTCCATCGACCGGATGCTGAACCTGAACGTCAACGCGGTCATGAAGAACGTCCACAACGTCATGCCGCATTTGATCGAACGCGGGACGGGCGACATCGTCGTAACCTCATCTGTCGCGGGCCACATGCCGGTCCCTTGGGAGCCTGTCTATTCCGCATCGAAATGGGCGATGACCTGTTTCGTTCAGACGATGCGCCGACAGCTGAACAAAAACGGCATCCGGGTTGGGTCCGTGTCGCCCGGCCCTGTCGTCAGTGCGCTTCTCGCCGACTGGCCAGAGGAAAACCTGCGAAAGGCCAAGGAAAGCGGCAGCCTAATTGAGGCCTGCTGGTGACTGATTTCGATGGCCGCTCTGTGTTGCTAACCGGTGCCGCCGGAGGGATCGGTGCCGCTATCGCGCAAGTCTTCGCCGCATCAAATGCCCGATTGTCGCTGGTCGACATCGTGGACACGTCAGCCCTCGCGCTGGAACTTCCCGGGGATCACCGCGCATGGCACCTAGACTTGGCGGACGCAGACGCAATCAGCGACACGGTTAGCGAAATCGGCGAAGCCGCGGGCATCGACGTCCTGATCAACAATGCAGGTCTGGGAATGGTCGGAAAGGCAGAAGGGCAATCGGTCGAGGACTGGGACCGGACCCACGCCATAAACCTTCGCGCGCCCTGGCTTATGGCTCGGGCCGCTTTCCCTTATCTAAAACGTTCAGGAAGGGGCCGGATCGTGAACCTCGCTTCGCAGGCTGGCATCGTCGCAATCCCGGAACATGCCGCCTATGGCTCCAGCAAGGCGGGGCTAATCGGGCTGACAAAAGTTCTGGCGCTTGAATGGGCCAAGTTTGGTATAACTACAAATGCCATCTCTCCGACCGTCGTAGAAACGCCAATGGCTCTCGTGGGTTGGTGCGGCGAAAAAGGGAAAAAGGCAAAGGCTGACATCCCGGTAGGTAGATTCGCACAGCCCACTGAAATCGCGGCTGCCGTTCAGTACCTCAGCTCAGATGAAGCCGCCATTATCAACGGCGAGAACCTTGTCGCCGATGGCGGCTACTCGATCAAATAGCGGCATTGTCCTGACTTGGGGGCTTGTCGGTTCTGTAGGTGCCGCCTTCTCGACTATGTCTCATCTGGGCTCCATCCCGACCTTGGCTGCGCTTAAGTCGAATGACCGGATCGAGAAGAACGCCGTTCGCTACGCGGCAGCGTCGTTTAGACTGTGCGGACTCAGCTGAGTCAATTTCACTTGTCCCAAATCTAGAAATGGCGCTTAGCGCCAGCTTCGGGAACTGAGGCCGCAGTTCGATGAACATCGTTACTTAATTGATTCATATTCTGGTGCAACCGCTGGATTCCACGACGCCGGAATCTAGCTCAGTCACTTCATTCTGAAAGTGAAATAACGTTTGCGCCAAGGCCCGATTGCGTTGTTACACTTGCCCAGGCGTCCATGAGGTCGCGGCGCTTGTCGAATAGGTCAGAGCGAGCGTAAGCGGCCTCGGCCTTGTCCTTGATGCCATGCGCCAGTGCGGCTTCGATCACTTCACGCGGGAAGCTGGTAGTCTCACCCGCCCAATCGCGGAAAGTGGAGCGGAAGCCGTGGACCGTGATGTCGTCACGTCCCATTCGGCGCAGAACGGCCGTCATACTCATGTCAGAGATAGGCCTGCCGGGCTTGGCCTGACTTTCAAAGATCAGTTTTGCGTCGTCGCGTTTCTCACCAAGCAAAGCGTGCGCCGCCCTTGAAAGCGGAACGCGGTGTTCCTTACCCGCTTTCATGCGGCTTGCCGGGATGACCCAGACACGGGCCTCATAGTCAATTTCGGCCCATGTCGCGCCCCGTGTCTCGCCGGACCGCGCTGCCGTCAGGATCGTGAAGTCAAGCGCCCGCGCCGCCACACCTTCGCGCGTTTCCAATTCGTCCATGAAATCCACGATCTCTGAGTGCGGCAACGCAGGATGGTGTCTGACAGCGCGCACCTTAGTTGGTTTGGGCAAAAGGTGATCCAGATGCCCGCGCCAGCGAGCAGGGTTGTCGCCTGTTCGGGCCCCCAGGGCGGAGGCATAGTCGATCACCGCCTCAATGCGTTGGCGAACACGACTTGCAGTTTCGGGTTTCTGTGTCCAGATCGGCTTGAGTACGCCCATCACGTCCGCCGTTTCGATCTTGGCCACCTGCAGAAGACCGACCTTGGGAAAGACATAAGTTTCTAGCGTCGATGCCCATTGCGCCGCGTGCTTGGCGTTTTTCCAGCTTGGACGCCTGCTTTCAATCAGTTCGAGCGCGGAATCCTTGAATGTTTTGGGCTTTGCCTGCTGTTTCTTGGCAATCGGGTCTTCGCCTTCCGCGATCAGCCGCCGGGCTTCGATCACGCGGTCACGTGCCATAGCAAGCGTCACTTCAGGGTAAGCCCCAAGCCCAAGATCACGCCGCCGCCCTTTCACTTGATAGCGCAGCACCCATGAGCGTGCGCCGGAGGGTTTAACGTACAGAAAAAGCCCGCGCCCATCGCCATGCCGTCCGGCGCTTGCTGTTTTCACTTTCTGCGCACTCAAGACCATGGCGTTCCCACATTCGTTCCCACACTTTTTTATGATTTAGGGCGAACGCGCATGAACGTCAATGATCGCGCGCGAAGATATCTATCTACAAATAAACAGATATATCGAACTTATGCGAATGTGCATGAACCCAGGGAAACGGACATTATACGGACTTCGTCTCCGCCACTGACCATCTTTTCTATCTATTTCAATATATTATATCCTTCGAGTATCCAGCAGAGGGTACCTCGGAGGATCCTCTTGCCGGATTACCCGGCCACGTCACTGGCGGAAAACAAGGGCTAGTTCTACGTTCTGCGGACCCTTCCGGTGGCGCTGTGGCAGTGTTTTGGTGGCCGGAAGCAACTCAAGAGATTCACTAGGACCATCAGCCAACCGGATGCGAAACGCAGGCCCAGCGGCTGACGATCTAACTTTCAGCGTCCAGTTCGATACCGGTCTCAATCAAACGTCGCCGCAGTTCACGCGGCAAGTGTCGGGTTTTGCGGAATTGTAACCCGGAACGCCGTCCCGCCCTGACCGGGCAGATAGGCGATGCGCCCGCCAAGCCGCGCCATCACTTCCCGGCAAATTGCCAATCCCAGACCTGCACCCCCAGCCGAGCGGTGATCTGACAGGCGCGAGAACTTCTCGAATATCATCGCCTGACTTTCGCGCGGAATGCCGGTGCCATTGTCGATGAAGTCCAGCGTCATGGCGCCATCGTTCGACCGCAAATCGATCCGAAGCTCTGGCGGCGAGCCGTCGCAATATTTCTGCGCGTTGCTTATCAGGTTGATGAATACCTGCGACAACCGGTCCGGATCGGTCGTCAGTGAAACATCCGCAATCGCTGTATCACGTCGCAACTTTAGCGCCGCACCGCCAGACAATGAGGCGGCCTCGGCCCGGTCCAGAACGGTGGCGAGGGGCACTTCGGCCAGGTTCAGCTTCACCTGACCGTTTTCCAGCACGTTCAGATCCAACAAGTCGTCCAGCAACCGGGTCAGGCGTTGCGCCTCGTCATGGATGATCGAGGAATAGCGCGTTCGCTCTCCCTCTTCCAAGGTGCCGCTGTCGCGCAGAATTTCCGAGAACGCCCGGATTGACGTCATTGGTGTCCTTAGCTCGTGGCTGATCTGGCTCAGGAATGCATCCTTCTGGATCGAAAGGGCGGTCAGTTTTTCGTTGGCTTCGCGCAGCTGCCCGGCAGTGCGCCCAAGTTCGGCGGATTGCGCTTCCAGGCGGCTGGAATATTCCATGATCTGGGCCGTTTCATCGGCAACCCGCATCAGTTCTTCGACCGAAAGCGAGGAACCTCCGGTGATCTGGCCCAACATTGCGTGGGCCGTTGCCGCCCCGACCGACCCGGCCAACTGGCGTTCAAGCGTATCGAGGAAGTCGGGCGTGGCGTCCGGCAGAAGGCCGCCTTTTCCTTGCGCGTTCGCGGCCTTGCTGAACAGGGCCTGCGCTTGGTCCGGGCCAATGATTCGCTGCGCCATCACCAGCAAATCCTCGGCATCGGCACGGTTATCGACCCAGCCGCGCGGACCGGACGAGCGGCGAAAGACCTGCACGAAGGCGGCACCCTGAAGGCGTTCCAGCGGTTGCGGGAATGTCAGAAGCGAGGTGGCAACAAACACCCCGGTGTTCAGCACCATGGACCACAGGACAGCGTGGATGACGCGGTCGATTCCTTCAACCCCGAACAGAGCATGCGGGCGGAGCCAATCAAGGCCGAACGGGCCGTCGGCCAAAACGGTCGCCGGAATAATCGCGCCCTCGCCAAAGCTGGGCAGGAACAAGGTCCAGCCCCAGATCAGAAAACCAACGATCAGTCCCGCAATGGCACCGACCCGTGTTGCCCCGCGCCAGAACAACCCTCCCAACATCGCGGGCAGCACCTGCGCGACGCCGGTAAACGAAACCAGTCCGATGGCGGCCAGCGCTGCGCCAGCTCCGGACAGACGGAAGTAGATATAGCCCAGCGCCAGAATTGCGCAGATGCTGATGCGACGGGACAACAACAGGACGCCACGCACATCACCGGATAAAGAAGCGTTGCCCTGCCGCGCGTTCAGCCAGATCGGCAGGACTATATGGTTGCTGACCATTGTCGACAGCGCAATCGCCGCGACGATGACCATCGAGGTCGCCGAAGAAAACCCACCGAGGAACGATAGCATTGCCAAGGCGTCCTGATCGAAAGCCAGCGGTACAGTCAGAACGAAAAGGTCCGGGTTCGCGTCAGCCGGAAGATGCGCCAGACCGGTGACGGCGATTGGAAGCACGAACAGGCTGATAAGCATCAGATACAGCGGAAACGCCCAGCTTGCCGTGGCCAGATGCCGCTCGTCCGAGTTTTCGACCACCATCACCTGAAACATCCTTGGCAGTGTCAGGAAGGCCGCCGCAGACAGGAACATCAGGCCCGCCCAGCGGCCGGGGCGTAACTCCCACGCGCCGACGGGGGCGGTGTCGATCAGGCCCAGCATAGCCCCCGGCCCGCCCGCAACGCCCCAGACGACGAAGATGCCCACCGCCAAAAGGGCAAACAGCTTTACGATCGCTTCCAGCGCGATCGCCATGACGACGCCGTGGTGACGTTCATTCGCGTCGATGCTGCGGGTGCCAAACAGCAGGGTGAAGACCGCCAGACCCGCAGCCACCCACAATGCGCTGGCGTTCAGATCGGCCAGATCCCAGCCCGCGCCGCCTGCGTCGTTCCCGGCAAACACCGCAAACGACAGGGTCACCGACTGCAATTGCAGTGCGATATAGGGCGTCGTACCAACCACCGCCATCACGGTGACGATCACGCCCAGTGCCGTGGATTTCCCGTACCGCGACGAGATCAGATCCGCGATCGAGGTGATGCGCTGCGCCCGCCCGATCCGCACCAGTTTCCTGAGCAGTGCCCACCAGCCGATCATGACCAGCGTCGGCCCGAGGTAGATCGTCACGAACTCCAACCCGTTGCGCGCCGCGTTGCCGACCGCGCCGTAAAACGTCCAGGCCGTACAATAGATCGACAGCGAAAGGGTATAGACCATGGGAGAGCGTAGCCAATTGCCGCGCCCCCGTTCGGCGCGTTTCTCGGCCAGGAATGCGACCGCGAACAGAAAAGCGACGTAGGCCAGACAGACCATCAAAAGCAGGTTGAACGTCAGCATCCTAGGGCTCGTTCACCGATGGATCCGGTCTTTCCGGCGCGCCGGGCGGGTTGGGAATCAGGCGCGTAGCCAGCCATCCTGCGGCAACGATCAATCCGGACCAGACAGCAAAAACGTAAATCAACCCTCGCGCAGAGCGGGGTGCATCGGGGTTCATCAGCCACAACAAAGGCAGCAGGAACAGCAGCACACCCACCAGCGGCAACAACCGCGCAGCGTCCCCCAATCGGCGCTGGACATAGCTTTGGCGCGCCAGAAACGGGGCCTCCGTCGGGTCTGGCGGATCAGCAGCGGCGTGCGGTGGTGTCTCCAATCCGAACCTCCTTAGCCCGAGGCCAATTCGCGGACCGCGGCCAGCACGTCTTCGTTCGCAAATGGTTTGGTCATGAACCTGTTTGCCCCGGCACGCATTGCCATATCGCGATCTGCTTTCTGCCCGCGCGCGGTCAACATTAGCACGGGCAGCGTTGCGGTGTTCGTATCAGCGCGCAGATCCGCCAGGATGTCATAGCCCGAGCGTCCCGGCAGCATCACGTCCAGAACAACCACATCGGGCCCACGCTCGGCCACTGCTGCCACCGCGGTTTCGCCATTGGAATGCACATCCACATGCCAGCCGTCCCGCGACAGAATGAAACGGATCGCTTCGACGATGTTCGGTTCGTCCTCGATCAGCAGTACGCGCCCCGCCATGATCCGCGTCCCTCCCCGGTTGCAGCGTGCCGACTATCGCTGCCGCCGCAGGGTCTGTCAAAAGCTGATCGTGTCTGGTGGCGTTTCCAGGACCGATGGTTCCCTGCGCGCTGCGCAACTGGTGCGCGGGCAAACCCGACAGGCTGATCCGACTTGTCGCGCGCCGGGCGCCTCGGCCCCGTCCAGCGGCAGGATCAGCATCGTCGCCTCGACCACGGGCGGATCGGTGAATGTGCCGGGCTGCAAGATTTCGACCGCCGCATAGGTTTGGAAGCGGCGTGCGAGGGTGCCGGGCAGTTCGACAATCGCGCGAACCGGCTGGCCGGGGCGTTGCAGCGCTTCGAACAGCGGCCAGAGCGGGCAACCCGCGCCGATCCGGGGCAGCGGGAACCCGTCAAGCGGGCGACGAAACGTCAGTGCCCCGGCCCCGTCGGCGATCAGAAGCCCCGCCGCGCCAGGGGCCATTAGTTCAGGCAAGGCGGCCAACCGGCGCAAGATCAGGGACAAGGGCACGTGCAGCCGTTGAACCATGGCGCCGGGATCGGGCCACCCATCGGTCAAAAACTCGGAAACCGTCGGGATTGGCAGCGATTGCGCGTCTTCAAACGTGCGCGACAGCCAGCGCCGGGCAATTCGTCGCGATCCGGTTGCCCGAAACCCCGGATCATGCACCAGCGCTTCGAAATCCGGGGCTGTTTGTGATTCAAGTTCGGCGACATGCCAATTGCGGCCAGACAGCCAGACTTCCAGTTCTTCCTGCGGCGAGGCGGTGCCTGGCCGGGCATCCTCGGCTGTTGCCAGATAGCGAGCCAAAGCCTGGCTGGCCGTTGCGAGACGCGCGGATTCCTCGTGAATATTGCGCTGGAACCGGGCCTGCCATGCCGGATCCGGGCGTTCCTCACCCGTCAGGATCGTGCTGGTCGACCGGATCGCGGTGACCGAGGATAAAATGTCGTGCAGCGCAGAGGACAGATGCGGATCGTGGCTCATCCGGTCGGCCAACCCGGCGATCGTCGCCTCTAGTCCGGCAATTCGGCGATGCTGGGCGACACTCTGCGCGGCCCAACCCGGGAAGCGATCGGCAAAATCTTCGGGGCTTTCCGAGGCGATCCTGGTCGTGCTTTCACGATGTGGGTTGAGCGCCCCGATGATCTCTCCCAGTCCTTGCAGCACTGCTGAATTTGCGCCCTCGCTCAGGCTGGCGGGATCGACTGAAAGGAACTCGGCCAACCTGCCCAACAATTTCCCGCCGATTCTGCGCCGGTTGTGTTCGATCAGATTCAGATAGGACGCCGAAATCCCAACGGAGCGCGCCAGATCCGCCTGCTTCACCCCCAGATCAAGCCGGCGCGCCCTGAGGCGTGTTCCGGTTAGGGTGGTTGTTGGCATTGCAACCTCCTGTGTCACAACGATTTCTGCGCACGCAAGAAAATTGCTTTACAGATTCTGCGTTTGCATTGTCCAGAAATTTACAAAATTCTGACGCAAAGGGAAGCACTTGTTGCCCGAATTTCCAAAAGTATCCGATAATAGGTTAGCCCACTGTAAAGGGTACAGGCGCGTCATGGGCGCGAACCTGAAAGCAAGGATCCAAGGGAGGAACCACATGTCCAAATCGAATTTCACACGCCGCGGTCTGCTGAAGACCAGCGCGGGTGCAGGTCTGGCGCTGGCGGCGCCAACGCTGTTCACCGGCGCGTCATGGGCGGCAAGCCACACTGGATTTACTAACGCCCCGACGGGCGACTCCGTCACAATCGGTTTTAACGTACCGCAAACTGGTCCCTACGCTGAAGAAGGCCTCGATGAGCTTCGGGCGCAGGAATTGGCAGTTGAGCATCTGAACGGCGAGGGTGACGGCGGCATGCTGAAAACTTTCTCTGAACAGAACCTCGATGGCACCGGTATCCTTGGCAAGAAGGTCAATTTCGTTACCGGCGACACGCAAGGTAGCGCAGAAGCCGCCCGCGCGGCGGGTCGCGGTATGATCGAAAAAGACGGCGTCATCATGATCAATGGCGGATCGTCATCGTCGATTGCCGTTGCAGTTCAAGGCCTCTGCCAAGATGCTGGCATTATCTTCATGGCTGGTCTGACACACTCGAACGACACCACTGGAAAAGACAGGAAAGCCAATGGCTTCCGCCACTTCTTCAATGGCTTCATGTCTGGTGCCGCACTTGGACCAATCCTCGAAAAAGAAATCGGCAGCGACCGCCGAGCCTATCACCTGACAGCAGATTATACTTGGGGTTGGACCCAGGAGGAGTCGATGATCGCCTCGACCGAGGCAATCGGCTGGGAAACTGCAAACAAGGTACTGACCCCAGTCGGTGCGGGCGACTTCTCGTCCTATATCGCGCCGGTGCTGCAATCAGGTGCCGACGTTCTGGTGTTGAACCACTACGGGTTCGACATGATAAACTCTCTTACGCAGGCGGTGCAGTTCGGTATTCGCGATGCACAGGCAAACGGCAAGGACATTCAGATCGTCGTACCGCTGTACTCCGAGCTCATGGCCGGAGGTGCGGGCGAAAACATCGAAGGCATCCTTGGCTCGATGAACTGGAATTGGCAGCTTCCTGACGAAGGCAGTGCCGCCTTCACCAAATCTTTTGGTGAAAAATTCGGTCGTCCACCGTCGGGTTCGGCCCACACCTGCTATGTGCAGACGCTACTGTATGCAGATGCCGTAACACGCGCAGGTTCATTTGCGCCTTGCGCGGTCGCCGAAGCACTGGAAGACTTCGAATTTGACGGTCTGGGCAATGGCCCGACACTATATCGCGGCGCTGATCATCAGTGTTTCAAAGATGTGTTGGTCGTCCGTGGCAAGAAGGGATCCGGCAATAAGGACATGGTTGGCTACGACACGCTGGAAATCGTCGAAGTAACGCCGGTTGAGCAAGTTACCTATGCACCAGATCATCCGATGTTCGGTGGGCCCGAAGCGTCGTTGGGTCAGTGCAACAACGGAGCCTAATCACGCGCTAGTAAGATCGTCGGTCGCCCAGAGGGCGGCCGACACTTCAGAGATGTGCTGCACAATAGCCGGCAGAAACCTACATCGGTGGAACTAAACAATGGACGCGATCCTACTTCAAATCCTAAACGGACTCGACAAGGGCTCTGCCTACGCATTGATCGCCCTTGGTCTGACGCTGATATTCGGCACATTGGGAGTGGTAAATTTTGCCCACGGCGCCTTGTTCATGATCGGCGCCTTCTGCGCAGTGACGATGCAACGCATTCTGAATCTCAGTTCCGAATTTATCGACGACACTAAGACAGACTTTTTGGGCAAGCCTCTCAAAGTCCAAGTACCCTACGTCGAAACTTGGTTCGGCCCCGAATTCGGAGGCGCCATAATTGAATGGTCAGTTCCGCTTGCTCTTTTGTTCGCAGTACCCGTCATGCTGTTTGTTGGAATTGCTACTGAACGCGGTCTGATCAAGCACTTTTACAAACGCCCTCATGCAGATCAGATTCTTGTTACATTTGGGCTAGCCATCGTCTTGCAAGAAATCATCAAATACTTCTTCGGAGCCAACCCGATTCAGACGCCCGCCCCTGATGTGTTTATCGGCTCAATCGACTTCGGACTGCTTTTTGGTATGGACCCGAATGTGATCATCTATCCTATCTGGCGGCTGGTTTACTTCATATTCGCTCTGATCGTGATCTGTCTCGTCTTCGGTTTTCTACAATTCACCACGTTCGGCATGGTGGTGCGAGCCGGAATGGCAGATCGCGAGACTGTGGGGCTACTGGGCATCAACATTGATAGTCGGTTTACGACGATGTTCGGAATTGCGGCGGTCGTTTCGGGACTAGCGGGTGTCATGTACGGCCCAATCCTTGCACCGAACTATCACATGGGTATGGACTTCCTGGTGCTCAGTTTCGTCGTCGTCGTCGTTGGTGGTATGGGGTCACTTCCCGGTGCCGTGGCAGCCGGTTTCATGCTAGGCATCCTACAAAGTTTTGCATCGATGAATCAGGTTAAGGCCATTCTGCCTGGGATCGATCAGATTATCATTTATCTGATCGCGATAGTCGTTTTGCTGACAAGGCCGCGCGGCCTGATGGGTCGCAAGGGCGTGATGGAGGAATAAGACATGTTCGGGCTAGCCAAGAAAGATACGACTCTATTCATCGCCGTAGCTCTTATAGCGCTATGCGCGCCGTTCATTCTGAATCCATTTCCTGACAACAGCACGTTGGCACAGTTCAACGCTGGCTATCCGGATCTAATGGCGCAGTTCGTAATATTCGGCATCTTCGCCATGGGGTTCAACATTCTGTTTGGACTGACAGGCTATCTTTCATTCGGCCATGCAGCCTTCCTCGGTGTTGGGTCCTATTCGATGGTTTGGATGTTTAAACTGCTTAGTTACAACGTACTTCCGGGGCTGATACTGGCGGTCATCGTTTCCGGCCTATTCGCCTGGCTGATCGGATATATCTCGCTCAGACGTTCGGGTATCTATTTTTCGATACTGACGCTTGCATTCGCAGAGATGACATATCGCATCGCATTCTCCGATCTGATGGGGCGCTTTCTCGGGATTATCGTCACCAATGGTGAGACGGGACTTCAGGTCTACTCGATCGACCCGCAAGTTCTACTTGGTTATACCGGCATCCAGGCCCCCCACTTCTTCGGTTTTGAAATGGGTTCGAGTTTGGTCCTCAACATCGGCAATTGGGCCTTTACGTTCAATTTTGGCTTCTATTTCTGTGCAGCGATCTTCATTGTCCTGTTTTTCCTGACGATCCGCATTTTCCGTTCGCCATTCGGTCTAATGCTGCGTTCCGTGAAATCGAACCAGCAGCGGATGAATTATACAGGCGTCAACTCGAAACCCTATACGATGGCAGCATTCATAATTTCCGGTATGTACACAGGTCTTGCAGGAGGGCTTCTGGCTGCAATGGATCCGCTGGCCGGAAGTGAGCGGATGTTCTGGACCGAAAGCGGCGCAGTCGTGCTGATGACGATCCTTGGTGGTGCCGGAACCTTGCTGGGCCCTGTTCTTGGGGCAGGATTCATCAAGTATTTCGAAAACATCTTCTCGAAGATCAACGACAACGTTCTGCACAGTTGGTTCGCGTTCCTGCCTGACGGGATGGAAAACTTCATGGTGACCATCATCCACCCATTTGTGGGCAAAGGCTGGCACCTGACTTTGGGTGTGATGTTCATGCTGATCGTCATATTTCTGCCGGGTGGGTTAGTCGAAGGCGGTCAAAGGATCAGCCGCCTGTTTCGCCGCAACAAACCCAAGACAGATGCCAAACCAGCCGTTGAGCCGGCGGAGTAAGGAACGTCATCATGGCAATTCTTGAAGTCAAAGGCGTCAACAAACGCTTCGGCGGGCTGCAGGCCCTGGGGGACGTCAACCTGAACGTGGTCGAGAACACGGTTCATGCGATCATCGGGCCGAATGGCGCGGGCAAGTCGACATTGCTCAACTGTCTGGTTGGCAAACTTATTCCGGACACCGGCAGTGTCATGTTCGACGGACAGTCGGTTTTGGGTCGCAAGCCGCATGAAATCAACCAGATGGGGATCAGTCGGGTTTTTCAGACACCTGAAATCTTTGGCGATCTGACCGTGTTGGAAAACGTCATGATCCCTTGTTTTGCCAAACGCGACGGGTCGTTTCGCATGCATGCCTTTGAATCAGTCAGCGCCGAAAAAGACCTGGCCGAAAAGGCGCGCCTTGCCCTGGAAGACGTCAATATGGGTGACAAGTTGGACATGCACGCCGCCAGCCTGTCGCGTGGTGACAAGCGACGGTTGGAAATGGCAATGTGCCTGGTTCAGAACCCACGCCTTTTGCTGCTGGACGAACCGACAGCTGGCATGGCGCGGGCGGACACCAACAACACGATCGACCTTCTGAAAAAAATTCGCGACAAGCGCGATATCACAATGGCGATCATCGAACACGATATGCATGTGGTGTTTTCCCTGGCGGAACGGATCACGGTGCTGGCACAGGGCACTCCGCTGGTTGAGGACACGCCAGAGAATATCAAGGGCCACCCGAAAGTCCGCGAAGCCTATCTGGGCGAAGTGCAGGTCTGAGGGATTGCGCGAATTGCCACCCATAACGCGCGCCGAATATGAGGGACGAAAATGAACGCCAATCCTGCCTTTGACAAAAATGCAAATAATGCAGCGACCGCGCCAGCCTATCTGAGCATCTGGAATCTTGAAGCGTTTTACGGCGAAAGTTACATCGTTCAGGATGTAAGCTTTAATATCCACGAAGGGGAAATCCTTGCGCTTCTGGGGCGCAACGGGGCAGGCAAAACGTCGACTCTGCGTGCAATCGCCAGAATGGACAATCCGGAACTGAAACGGGGCGAGATTTGGCTGGATCACAAGCCACTGCATAAAATGCAAAGCTATGAGGCGTCGCAAGCGGGCATCGGGCTGGTCCCGGAAGATCGCCGCATCATCGCCGGACTGACAGTTGAAGAGAACCTCAAACTGGCACAGATCGCCCCGCCTATCGGTTGGTCCCTGGACCGTCTGTATGATCTGTTCCCGCGTTTGGGAGAGCGGCGCAAACAGGAAGGCGTAACCCTGTCGGGTGGCGAACAGCAGATGCTTGCCATCGCCCGCGCCTTGGCACGCGACATCAAGGTGCTGTTGCTGGACGAACCCTATGAGGGCCTCGCCCCGGTTATTGTTCAGGAAATCGCCAAGACTTTGAACATCATTCGCGATCAGGGCATCACCACAGTCATTGTCGAACAGAACGCCGTCGCAGCCCTGAAACTGGCCGACCGCGCCGTGATCCTGGACACCGGAACGGTCGTTTACGACGGCTCGGCCAGGGATGTGCTGGAAGACGAGAAATTGCGCGCCGAATACCTGGCGATCTGATCGCCAGCGGCCAACCAAGCGAAGCGGCAACCAGCGCGAGGTAGGCGCGGTGCCGTGAACAATGAGGGACCAGACCAGACATGACCGATCCGATCTATCCGCCCAGTGACGCTCTGGCCGGGCCCGCCCATATCGACTCCGCCAAATACGATGAGATGTACGCGCAGTCTGTCGCTGATCCGGCGGCGTTTTGGGGGGAGCATGGCAAGCGGGTTGACTGGATGCGGCCTTACACCTCGGTCAAGGATACCAGTTTCGAACACGGTAAGGTCGCGATCAGCTGGTACGGTGACGGCACGCTGAACGTGGCTGCCAACTGTATCGACCGGC
>Ga0209273_10002205_pt1 | contig 15332 bp, 13 predicted proteins | sample tdAd471_FD_187126 | JGI IMG/M metagenome (GOLD analysis project Ga0209273, IMG submission 187126) | Marine sediment microbial communities from the Atlantic coast under amendment with organic carbon and nitrate - tdAd47.1 (SPAdes)... | ecosystem: Environmental > Aquatic > Marine > Coastal >...
ATGGCCAAACCTAGAAAATAGGTGTCTTATGTCCGATAATGAAACTATAATCCGGGAATGAAACAAGAACATGAATGTCATGATATCAATACGTTAGTGTCCACTCATAGAACAAGAACGACAATGGCCAATACACCCGGAAAACACTCCCCGAAACCCCGGAAGTCGCCTTCCTCGCGCCCGAACGCAACCGAGAATGACCAGCACGACGACAGCGAACTGGCGGGCATCGCCCTGCCCTCTCACGTTGCTGGGTCCGGTACTCTGGATCGGCTGGTCGACACGGCCCGCGATTATGCCCGGGCCTCAACCGCCGAGAACACCAACAAGGCTTACGCGGCCGACTGGAGGCACTTCGCCCGCTGGTGCAGGCTGAAAGGCACCGAACCCCTGCCACCCTCGCCCGAGATGATCGGGCTCTATCTCACGGACCTCGCCGCTCCTACGGACGGATCCCCCGCCCTTTCCGTCAGCACCATAGAACGGCGTCTATCGGGCCTGGCCTGGAATTTCGCGCAACGTGATTTCGGGCTCGACCGCAAAAACCCCCACATCGCCACCATTCTGGCCGGGATCAAGCGCCGCCATGCGCGTCCGCCAGTGCAGAAGGAAGCCGTCCTGCCCGAGGACATCCACGCCATGGTCGCCGCCCTGCCCCATGACCTTCGTGGATTGCGCGACCGGGCGATCCTGCTGATCGGCTTTGCCGGCGGGTTGAGGCGCAGCGAAATCGTCAGCCTTGATGCGCATCGTGACGACACCATCGAGGCTGGTGGATGGGTCGAGATCATGGACGAAGGGGCCCTGCTGACGCTGCGTGGCAAGACGGGCTGGCGCGAGGTTGAGGTTGGACGCGGGTCGTCCGAGGCGACCTGTCCGGTGCATGCGCTGGAGCAATGGTTGCACTTTGCCCGTATCGAATTCGGGCCGGTCTTTGTGCGCACATCGCGGGATGGAAAACGGGCGTTGGAGGCGCGGCTGAATGACAAACACGTGGCCCGCCTGATCAAGGCCACGGTCCTGAAAAGCGGCATCCGCTCTGATCTGCCGGAGGCCGAGCGCCTCGCCCATTTCTCTGGTCACAGCTTGCGCGCGGGCCTTGCCAGCAGCGCCGAGGTCGATGAGCGCTATGTCCAGAAGCAACTTGGCCACGCCTCCGCCGAAATGACCCGCCGCTATCAAAGACGGCGAGATCGTTTCCGCGTGAACCTTACAAAGGCGGCGGGGCTTTAATCCACGACCTGGACCACCAGATCCCGAATGCCCGGATTGGCGGCAGACAAAGCTGCAAGAAGGCGCGTTTTGTGGTGCGTTCGCACGTAATCCGCCTGGAAACGCGTTGGCGCGGCCATGGTCAGAACGCCGCCATCAATCTCTAACGCGGTCAGTGGCGCGAACCAGGCGTCATAGACCGCCGGATCCTGGGCGCGGAGCTTCGCCGCAGCCGTGGCCCAGCCTGTTTCGTCATCTTCGGGCAGGGCGGTGGATGGGCTGCGCAAGGGCACGACGTTGCTGGTCGGTTCAACCTCTGGCGCTCCGGTCATGCGGGCCGCGAAATCTGGGCCGACCGCCTCCCAGAAGGGCATGGTGGCGCGCAAGACAATTGGCAGATCGATCCGATAGGTGGCCACCCTGCCCCGCGCCGCGGCCGAGTTCGAGCGCGCCCTGATCCGCGAACGTACCAAGGCCGGGCTTGCCTCTGCGCGCGCCAAGGGTCGCGTGGGCGGCAACCCCGGGCTTCGCGCAAAGGACCCCGCCGCGCTGCGCAAAGTACGGCTGGCACGACAGGACGGCTATATGGAGCGCTTGAGCGAGACCGCGCAGGACTGGGTGCCCCATGTGCGCCGCCTGCGGCCCGATATGGCCTGGGAAGATGTGCTGCGGATCATCAACGGCCCCCTGCCCCATGATGGGCACTGGACTCAGAGCCGCCTTCTGCGCGCCGTGAAAGCCTATGTGCGCGACGGGTTCCTGCCCGCCGAGGTTCTGGGCCGCGCGGGACGCCGCGAAGCCGAAGACCGCCTGCCCGCGATCGTCGCTGCCATCAAGGGCGCGGACCCCGAAATCACATTGCAGGCGATCTGTGACCGGCTAGAGGCGATGCGCGAACGCACACCACGTGGACGCACGAGTTGGCAGCCGTCTTCGGTGAAAATGCTGCTTGAACGGGCGGAACGAATTGGCCTCATGCCGCACGAATCGAGCCAAGGTTAGGTGTAAGTTCTGACCCGAATTCAGAAAATCCACCGGAAGAGAACTCCGCAGGAGGCGGAAAGTGCCATTAGTTGCTTGGGTATAGCTGCTATTGTACCAACTCTACAGAATAGCAGCTCGATACGGCTATATCTGTATTTAATCTATCTATATCAATGGTTTGCTGAATTTTGCTCGCGGCGGCACTTATTGGTGCTGTGGATAACTTTCACACTACATTTAGATTTTTCTTGCCGGACTCGCTGGATCGTGGCATTCCCATTCTGACGGCAAAATGCGTCAGGCACGCTGTACACCGTCAGAATGACCAAGAGCCTTAGCAGGGGCCAAGAGTGGGCGGCAGGACATGGATGATCGTAACGTTAGATATCCGCAAGGCATAGGCTCTTCTGACATTGGAGCGTTTGCTGACAATCTGGCCGAGTCCTTGGATCGCCAGATGAAGATCGCATTCGAACCCGAAGAGCGGAAGTCCCTAAGACGCTTCAGTTCCACCGAAGTTGCCGGCCTACTGCGCGTAAGCCCTTCTAACCTGCGCAATCGGCACAAGGACGGCAGCTTCCCTGAAGTGCACACAGATAACCGCGGACACCGGTTCTACACCGCCGAAGAGGTCGACGAGTTGCGCGATATTTTGGGGCGCACGGGAAAGAACGCAGAAGCCTATCGCCCAGGTCGCCGCGATGGCGACCGTCTTCAGGTGATATCTGTCGTTAACTTCAAAGGCGGGTCATCAAAAACGACTGCAACGATTCATCTTGCGCAAAGGTATGCCTTGCGCGGTTATCGTGTGCTGGTCCTGGACCTCGATCCGCAAGCAAGTTTGACCACGTTTTTCGGCTTTCGGCCCGAGCTTGAGTTCGCCGATGGCGGCACAATCTATGATGCTCTGAGATATGAGGATCAAGTTCCACTCTCGGACGTCATCCAAAAGACCTACTTCCATAAACTCGACATGGTTCCAGCCGGTTTGATGCTCTCGGAGTACGAAACTGAGACCGCAAACGCCCTCGCCCGTCGCCTACAGCCCATCTTTGCGGAGCGCCTAGCATTGGCGCTTGAAGAGGTTGAGGCAAACTACGACATCGTCCTGATCGACTGCCCGCCGCAACTTGGCTTTCTAACCCTGACTGCGCTGGCAGCCTCGACGGGGCTATTGGTAACCGTCGTGCCTGGCATGCTTGACATCGCATCCATGAGCCAATTCCTGAAGCTTGCTTCAGAAACGGTAAAGGCCGTGGAAGAAGCCATCGGTCGGCGTGTTACCTGGGATTTTGTCAAGTTCCTGATTACCAGGTATGAACCGTCGGACGGACCTCAGACCCAAATGGCAGGCTACCTGAGATCAATTCTCGCCGGTCAGGTCATGACAGAGCCAATGCTGAAGTCTACGGCCATCTCGGACGCGGGGATGACCCAGCAAACCGTCTACGAAGTTGATCCGAGCCAGTTCATCAGAAAGACAATTGATCGCGCCCTGGCCAGCGTGAACGGCGTTGCCGATGAGCTGGAACAGACGATCCAAATGGCATGGGGGCGTCGCTGATGGCCCGAAACATCTTCAACCAGCCTCCAAAGGATGAGACGGGGAGCGCAGTCCCCTCCCCTACCCCTCCAAAAGCGGCAAAGCTGCCGGGATCTGTTGGCGGATTGCGCGACTCTTTGCGCGAGATCACAGCAAACTCGATCCGCGACATCGAGCCCGATCAGATTGACATGGATGGTCTGCGCGATCGGTTGGTGCTCGAAGATTCCAGCATTGATGAATTGGCCGAGAGCATTCGCAAGCATGGTCAACAAGTGCCAATCATGGTCCGTCCATCAGCCCAACCGGACAGATACCGCATCATCTACGGCCGCCGCAGGCTTGCAGCAGTCCGTAAAGTCGGTGGAACGGTCAAGGCGATTGTTCGAACCTTGGATGACGACGCATCTCTGATCGCTCAGGGCCAGGAGAACAACCTCAGACTTGATCCGTCTTTCATAGAAAAATCACTGTTTATCAAAGAGATGCAGGAATCAGGATACAAACCCGGTGTCATACAGGATGCTCTGGGTCTGACCCGGCAAGGCGTATCCAACCACAGGGTCGTCATAGAGCAACTGCCTGACGGGCTTGTTCAACTCATCGGGCCAGCACATGGCATCGGACGACGGCAGTGGGGTGATCTGGCTGCCCTATCGGTGAAGGTAGATTTGGTGGACATCGCCAAAGAGGCAATCGCCGCCCTGCCCGACGACACTCCAAGTTCCGAAAAGTTCCAAGCGGTCTATTCGGCTTGCTCAAGCAAAGTTCGTAGCGACAAGAAGCCGCCCAATCGTGGCCTGACATCGGTCATCAAAGATGAGAACGGCAGTTCATTGGGCACGCTGACAATCGATGAGAAAGCGATCGCTATCAAGGTCGCCAAAAAAGACAATCCAGAATTCGGCCAGTGGCTCGAAGTGCGAGTGGAAGCCACGCTTTTGCAGCTCTTTGAACAATGGCGGGATGAGAGAGGCTCTGGGTCCTAACCCAGGCCATACAGAGGAACACGAGCAGAGGAGAAAAGCGAAGACCCGAAAGAAAAGAGCCCCCCAAAGTTTCCCCTGGAGAGCCCTCATCATCTGATTAGCACCTATGATGTAGCAACCTCCAGCATACCGGTCAAGAGTCACCGATTCGGTGGACCGATTTTTATTGCCTTTTTCCACGAGAAATCGAGGAAAGAGACGGGGAAGTTGTGGGCCGAATGGTCATCGTGAACAAACCATGGCATTTACAAAACTGTCGATCGAAGCCGCAGGTGCTGATGCAGCCCCCGGTTCATTTCCCCCATCTGAAACCGACGTCTGGACCATCTTCAGAGCCCTGAGAGACGCGCGCAGCGTGTTTGGTCTACGTCCTGGCCACATACAGACACTTCAAGCCATGCTCAGTTTTCTGAAGCCTGGCCATGGTGAAACGGTTTTTGCGTCGAACAATTCCATCTGCCAGCGCGTTGGCGGAATCGACGAACGGACACTCCGCAGGCACATCAACCGCTTCGTTGAACTCGGTTTCATCAAGCGCAATGACAGCTCGAACCGAAAGCGCTACCGCGTTCGCTCATCCGGCGGAGAGTGCATCAGTTATGGATTGTCTCTCGCCCCCCTGCTCCGACGTGCGAGCGAGCTTATCTCCATCGCGCAAGAGATGGAGAATAACCGGCGGGATCGGATATTTGTCCGCAAACAGATCCTTACAAAGCTCGCCCATTTGGAAGAGCACGATCCCAGCAACGCGTTCATCAACCACGCACGGAGAGCTCTACGCAGGAAGCTGAGCCTCCCCGAATACCACGCACTGCTCGCCAATACAGATGCAGAATGCCAGAGTTTGTCTACCCCGGATGACCCACCAGAAACTATGGAATTGCCCGCCAATGACGGACAAACTGTCCGGCATCAATCTAAGTCTGAAGAAGAAAAAAAAGATTTAGATAGCAAACTAGGCGATGAAGCCCTGAAACCAGACTTGCTGACCTCAGTCTGCGATCAGGCGACATCGTTCTCCACAGAGAGACTTAGAAACTGGTTGGACATTGAAAACCATGCTCGAACACTTGCACCCATGATGGGCATTCACCCAGAAACATTCGAGAAAGCCAAGAATGCTGTAGGAGCTCAGAAAGCGTCATGCGCGATCTTCATCATGCTACAGCTTGGAAAACGCATCAGGGACTTTGGAGCGTATTTTCACAGTATCACCTTGGGTCAAAGGCAAAACCAATTTGATCCATTAGCTTTGATCAAGCGACTGTCCAAAACCAATGAGCGAACCGTCTAATGTCCACCGCGGTGGACTTCTAACAGGAAGCGGTGATTATGACAGCGACAACTGTCCAAACGCACCTAACGGCGCGTGTTGGTCGTTCAACTTATCTCAGACCAGCAGATGTCCACCGCGGTGGACAAGTGACACACGAGCGAGCCTTAGTGGAAATCTCGCCGCCCATGAAAGACGTCGGCGGTCAGGCATTTCTCCCTGCATCCCTAGCGCTATTGTGGGAGGTCACCATCTCCAAAGAGGTTTGGAAAGAGCCGCTCTCGATAATCCAACGGAAACGCCAACCGCACCGGGGTCTTCGGAGACGCGGAGGTCAGATATCCGGCGGCGGTGAGTCTGCTCAGCGTATTGCGTGCCGTACGCTCGGACGTATTGAGCACAATCTGCGCGTCACCACGTTCCAGTGCACCGTGCCGAAGAACGGCCGAAATCAAATCGGGTGCGCGTTTGTCATCGATGGTATCCGCAACAAGACGACGATAGCGCTGGTCCAGTCCGCCGAGATCGAACAGCTTTGCCGAGAACGTGATCTGGTCGAGCGTCACTTTCAGGAACCATTCGCTGAACGTTTTCAATGCCGCCTCTGAAAGATTGCCGCGCCCGTCCCGATCTCCTCGTCGGGGACTATCCGCGAGATCCATCATCCGTTTGTACTCACCCCGATCGGTCAGCCCGCGGGCCAGCCCACGCGATACGGACCAGAGCCCTTGACCGCCGATCCCTGCTGTGAGGGCCATGGCATGAGACATCAGTCTGCTGACACGGCCGTTGCCATCCGGGAAAGGGTGGATGTAGTTCAGCCGGTGATGTGCAGACGCGATCGCGATGATCCGTCCGCTCGAGGACCGCGCCGCAATTTGAAATCGTTTGTCAAAGTGATCCATGAATGCTGCGACGCGCGACGATGAAGGAGGTAGGTGGCGCCCGACCGCAACTTCCCGATCATCGTCCTGGCGCATGTGTCCTGGAACGATGGGCTCTTGTGTGCCATCGGGATGTTCGATGACCCGAAACTCATCAGGCATCTCATCGTAGAAGCTCTTATGGACCCAAGTCAGGAATTCGACAGATGTGGGGCGGGGCAGGGTGCCCTTGCGTTGCATCTCGTCAACGGCCCGTTGAACGATAACGTGCGCCCGGGCCTCAAGGGCGAGAGGGCGGGTTTCTTCCTCAAGCTCGGCGCCAGCCAGCGCCCTTTCGATGTCGCGGGGGCGTGTGTTGTGTCCTTCGATCAGGTTGGAGTAGTAGCAGTTCATCACGCGGACGAGATCGGCAAGCTCGGCTGCGCTGTCAGGATGCAGCCCTTGTCCCAGCCCGGTGGCTTCCCTCTGGATGTCGACCGAAAGGTCTGCCAATTCTGTAGGAATATGCTCCTCGAAGAAGCAGGGTTCGATTCTGGCGGGTGTTTCCAGCATTTTTGCCGATCTTCTATTTTTGCAAAGCAATTGAAAAATATACACATTTAGGGCTTATAGGCAAGGTTTTGCCGATATGCGTTGCCGATCTTGCCTGTCGATCTGAATTTGCTGTTCCAAATCAAGGGTTTCTGGAGACGGCCCGGTATTGAGCCGTTCGTTGAGGAACCGTTGGTTTTTGAGAAGGACAGGGTCCGTACCCGGGAAAAGTGAAAGTGTCCTTCGGGTTTTGTGACTGACGGATGAGGGCCTTTGGGGCCCCTCAGATGGGTCCGGGCCGGATTCCGGTCTGTTTTTCCTGATGAAGGGCATTCCCATGCAAACAGGTGTCTTGCGCGTGCCGCGCGCAACCGCTGCCTCGTGGTGGCGACACAAGGAACTGCGACGAACCGGCCAGTCGGCGCAGGCGCGGCAGCTCGAACGCGAGACCGTCCTGCGTGATCTCGGCCATCTCAGACAGGCGGCGACTTTGCCAAACGCGCATGTGATCTGCGGAGAGGGTGGGACGTTCCTCCATTTCGGTTGGACCACCGTTTCAACCTTCGCGCCGATCGAGCGCTTTCCCTTGGCCGCTCTTGCGGTCGCACGAGGGACCCCGTTCATCGATATCCGACCCGTCACTGATGTCATCGCCTTCGCGAACCTGCCGCGGGTGACGCGGGACGGATCGACCTACCCTGAACCTTGGAGGCTTGGCAGTTCTGTATCGCTGATCACCTACGTCGACTTGGTTGAACAGCTCGGCGCGAGCATCACCAACGATCCGCGCCCCTGTCGGTCAACCTAGTCACCACTCCCTCTCATCAACACTCGAAAGGACGCCAGCCATGGCCCGATCCCGCACGCCCAAATTCGATGCCTCCGAGGTCATCACAAACAAAATCATCCGTATCATCGAGCGCGGTGTCCTGCCGTGGCGCAAGCCCTGGACCGCAGGTGGCAGCTCCCGTCCCCTGCGCGTGGGCGGTGAACCCTACCAGGGGGTGAACAACTTCCTGCTGACGATGCGGACCGTGATGGCGAGCTACAGCTCGCCCTACTGGATGACCATCCCGCAGGCCAATGCCCTGGGCGCCAAGGTCCGCAAGGGCGAGAAGTCTTCTGTCGTCGTTTACTACGGTCAAAGCCGGAAAGACGCCGACGGCGAGGACGACCGCAGCGATGGCGATGATCGCTCCGAGGAAGCCCGCATCTTCCGCTTTCAGAAATCCTATCGCGTGTTCAATGCCTGCCAGATCGAGGGCTTGCCCGACAGCTTCTTCCCCGATCCGGAGCCCGTGCCCGAGCATCCTCCGTCCGAGCCAATCCCGCACATGCAGGCGTTTTTCGACGCCATCGACATCACGACCGTCTTCACCGGGACGGAAGCGTACTATTTGCCGCCCGTGGACAAGGTCTACATGCCGTCCATCACGCGGTTTGAAAACCCGCGCAATTTCTACGGCGTCTGGGCGCATGAGCTGGCCCATGCGACGAAAGCCCCCCATCGACTGAACCGTGATTTCGGGTTCTCGAAGTTCGGCAACACCTCCTACGCGCGCGAAGAGATCGTCGCGGAATTGACCTCGGTGTTCCTGGGTCAGACGCTCGGCTTCACGGCGCATACGCTCGAGATGAATGCCGCCTATCTCCACAACTGGTTGCGCGTTCTTCGGTCGGACAAGGGTGCGATCTTCAAGCACGCCGCGGACGCGCAGCGCGCCTGTGATTATCTGATCGCCAGATCGGAGGTGGGCAGGGCAGGGGAGAGCGCCAAGGCCGCCTAGCAAATCGATTGGCGTGCGGCGCACAACGGTGCGTTTGAGCTCGAACCGATTCCGTCTTCGAACCACGATAAGCACGTTCTAATCTTGGCTTCTCGCCCAACACAGCGGGAATGCCATCGACTCAGCCATTCTAAAAACAGCTCTCCGTCTCCTCTGCTCACACGATACGACAACGCTTGAAACCCATTTTCTCCCCGATGCCCTGCGTGTCCAGCGCGGCTTTGAGTCTATCGCTGGCGTAGAATTGCTGAGGTGTTGCGGGGTCCATCCAAAGATCCGGTCCTTCGAGGCTGTTCTCGGTCACAGCAATGACACCGTCTGCGAAGTCATTCAGGTACATACCCCAGATGGGAATGCCCTTGGCGAATCGCCAAATTGCTTCGGGCTCGCAGTGGTCCGCCGCAAATGCAGACTTCTGGTTCAACAACGTGAGAATGAAATACTCCGTCTCCAACTTGGTTCGGTCGTGACCATGGTAAATGCCTTCGAGCGGTATCAATTCGTTCTGGCCCAGATCGAACCTCTTCAGAATGTCTGCGACCTTATCTGAGATAAAAAAGAAATCCCCGATCATGATATCCTGATGAACCCGCTTGCCCCGCAGCACAAAGGACGTCGGAACCTCGGCACGGGCAATCACTTCTCCTTTTCTGTATCGATTCACTAGCTTCGGGTAGTCCGGACTAACATGGTCTGCTGCAATAGGCCTGACCAAAGGGGAAGCGTTGAAGTTGCAGACCCAGACAACGCCGGCCCCTTGGGGCCCGGCGTGCCAGCTGGAGGGAGCGCTATCAGTTTCTGCGGTCGTGTCGCCCTTTTGCGCCTTTGCTTTGGAAAGGTTCGGCGTTCGAACCCAAAGCGCAAGTGTACATATCATGCTAAGGCCCAAAGACACGATAAGCCATTCTACCGTGACAAGATGCATCCATTGCCGTCTTGGCAAAACTGCAAACTCAAGAGGTTGAACGATCAAAAGGGCGATCAGAAAAAAGAAGCTCAAAAAAAGCCCGATTACCGCACCCAGTCCGATTATAAATCCTGGAAAAAACTTATTGACCACTTTGTACCTTTTTCGTCTCGTATATCACCTGTTGTGTCAGCACCTTATGAGAAAAGTGTGCAGAAAATTAGGCCGTGATTTGTTGCTTGGACAGGCCTTTTGATCAAAACAGAGCAATCGTTCGGCCTCCGGATGAGCGGGTCCCCCATGCCGAACTACGTTCCAGCGCGCTGCCATCTAACAAACTAAAAGCGGATGCGAAGACCCGCTCAGCAGACTTTTAAATCACTACGGTCTAGGTTGTTTTTATCTGGCTGGATCTGCCCGGTGGAAAAGAAAAAGCAGGCTTTGGGAAGGGTGTTTCAACTTCTCAAAGGAGATCCCCATGTCCATGAATGTTCAACCCCAGCCAGACCGTCCGGATCCGACCGTGATCGCGGCGCAGAACGACGCGTTTCGCAAGCTCGCATGCCTTGGAGTGCCGCGCGCGCAGCCCATCCAGGGCCGGATGCATGTCACCCGTTCGCTTATGGAGGCCGGTGACGGCTTCATGGCCGAGGCGGTGAAGGCAACCGGTGAGTTTGCCACGTTCGAGCCTGAGAATGACCCGGAAGGCTGGCACGATTTCGGGGCGATCGAGATCCGTGGCGAGACCGTGTTCTGGAAAATCGATCTCTATGAAGCGGATTCGGATTTCCGCTACGGGGCCGAGACCCCGGACAATCCTGCCACAACCATGCGCGTGCTGACCATCATGCTGGCGCGTGACTGGTAGGGTAGGAGGGCTTCCCAAAGTGTCGATCTGAAAACTCAAGGCCCACTGACCCCTCAAAAGGAAAGATGCCGTAATGGGGCTTTCGGCGAATCGGACAGGTTTCGCTTGTTTGTCAGTATGATCTGAAGTGCCGTTGCCCTTGATGCGCCTGCAGCGCGTCTACGAGGTCGTATGTTTCCATGCGCCTCAATTCCTAAGAATAGAAGGGCAACGACATGAATGTATTTATCGGATTGGATGTATCTCTGGCAAGCACGGCGATTTGTGTGCTGGGGCCACAGGGGAGGATTGTTGACGAATTACAGGCGGAGAGCGAGCCTGAGGCATTGGTACGTGCAATAGCGTCATTGTCATATTCGATCGATGCGATCGGGCTCGAAGCCGGACCTTTGTCCCAATGGCTGAGCAAGGGGATGGAAGAAGCTGGCTTTGACGTGGTCATGATGGAAACACGGTTGGTGAAGGCAGCCTTGAAAGCCATGCCGATCAAGACCGACAGGCGCGATGCCCAGGGCATTGCGCGCTTGCTTCAAATGGGATGGTACAGGCCCGTGCACCGCAAATCTGTGTCCTCCCAGGAAATCCGCGCGTTGCTGACGGCGCGCAAGTCAGTTCAGCAGGCCATCATCAACCTTGAGCTTTCGATGCGAGGTGTTCTGCGAAACTTTGGCATGAAGCTGGGGCATGTCACCCGGATTAGGTACGAGACCCGGGTGAGGGAACTGGTTGAGCAGAATGAGATCCTGTCCGCGTCGACTGAGGCTCTTCTGCGCGCGCGTTCCCAGTTGCGCGCCGAGTTGGCTGACTTGGATGCCAAAATCGCGGGTCTGGCAAAACACGACGATGTTTGCCGTTTGATGATGACGATGCCGGGTGTCGGTCCGATCGTCGCCCTGACAGTCAAATCCGCGATTGATGATCCGACTCGCTTTGCGCGGTCGAAGGATGTCGGACCGTGGGCGGGGCTTACGCCGAGGCGCACGCAATCCGGAGAGATGGACATCGTTGGACAAATCACGCGAGCCGGTGATCGCGGGCTTCGAACCGCGTTGTATCAGGCAGCGATGATCCTGATGCACCGTGGTGCCCCGAACTGGCTGCAATCTTGGGCACTTAAAGTAGCGCACAGGCGTGGAGCGAAGAGGGCCATGATTGCACTTGCTCGACGCATTGGCGTCGTCTTGCACCGCATGTGGATAGACGGCACGCCGTTCCGCTACACGCAGAACTCCGGCGCGACTGCATGAGCGGGAAGCTTCAAGGACAATTCAGAGCGGAGGGTTGAGCTGCGCCTCATGACAGGTACGTCGAGGTCCCTTGCCGGGACGAGGTTCCTGGAGATGCCGAAGGCCCGCAAGTTATCAGCAAATGCTGAATACGCGGGAAAGATGGGCACCCAGGACCAGATTTGGACCAGGCATAGAGTGGCAGCTATGAGGCTGACTACGGACGGAAGAACGAAGCCCGGGTAGGGGATGTCCCTCAGTCCTGATGTGCGGTTGCAGTGAAAAAGGAAAAGTAAGCTTTTGAATTTGTGTCTTAAACTTGGTGAGGAATGAGGTCTTCGCCGGGATTTTTGACTTGCCCGAAACCCTTGACAGAGGCCCGCCCCATTACGGAAGTGGGCCTTTTGTCTTGGTGATCCCTGAAGCCGGGGATTGGTCACGCGCGTGAGTGCGCGGGCCGCATCTCACCCACCTGGAAGGATATCCCATGACCACAAGCTTTGCTCCTCTCACCGTCGCCATCGGCGATCTGGTCCCGCATCCAGCCAACGTGCGCAGCAACGCGCCGGAAACTTATGACCCCGAGAACATCGCGCATCTGAAGGCCAGCATCGCTGTGCTGGGCCTGCTCCAGCCGCTCCTGGTCCAGAAGCTCGACGGCAAATACGCCGTGCTTGCCGGTGGCCGGCGCCATGCCGCGTTGAAGGAGCTGGTCGCGGAGAAGGCCGCGAAAGGCTTCACGAGCAAGACCAAGATCGACTGCCGCCTCGTACCGGAGGATTGCGATGTGACCACGGCCCTGTCGCTCGCCGAGAACATTACCCAGGCGCCGATGAATGCGATCGACGAGTTCGAGGCCTTCGCCCGGATGATGGAGGTCGACGGCCAGACGCCCGAGACCATCGCAAAGACCTTCGGCGCCACGGTGGCGGCCGTGAAAGGCCGGTTGCGCTATGGCCTTATCCATCCGGACATCCGCGCCGCCGCACGGAGCAAGTCGATCACGCTCGACGCCATGAAGGCCTTCGCAGAGCACCCGAGCCAGGAGGTGCAGAAAGAGGTCTACGATGCGCTGACGCAAGAGGACAGCTACCTGCAGGCCTACACGGTGCGCAACGCGCTGAAATCCCACGGTGTGCAGGTCAGCGACGATATCGGGGCCTTCGTGCGCGAGGACTACGAAGCCCGTGGCGGGTCGATTGCGGCTGATCTCCTCGAGGAGCATTCGGTGCTTGAGGACGCGGCGCTGGTCGAGACGATCCTCGTCGAGAAACTGACCGCAGCTGCCGAAGAGGCACGTGCCTCCGCGGGCTTCGCCTGGGCGGACGCCATGATCCGCTACGACTACTCGACGATGGCTGAGTTCGGCCGCGTCTATCCCGGTCCGATCGATCCGGGTGAGGCCGGCCAGAAGCGCATCGATGAGATCGAAGCGGAACTGGAAGAGCTTAAGCTCAAGATGGAGGACGATAGCCTCGACGACGCGGAATACGAGACCTTGTCGGATCGCACCGACGCCCTGGAAGAAGAGGCGCGCGCCCTGCAGGAGGCCTACAGCGCCGAAGACCTGGCACGTTCCGGCGTCATCGCATCCTGGGGAAACGGCCGCGTGACACTGCACGTGGGTCTCGTCCGCCCGGAGGACAAGCAGGAGACCAGCCCCGGCGAGAGTAAGAGCGCCTCGAGCACGGATGAGGCAGGCTCGGATGATATCGTCTATCCCGCGTCCCTCGCCGAAGACCTGAAGACAGAGCGCGCGATGGCCCTCGGCGCGGCCATGGCGCTGCATCCGGAGGCCACGCTGGACCTGACCCTGTTCAAGCTGGTCAGTGACGTTCTGGCCAGCGGCATGTGCGTTACGCAGGCGATCAAAGTAGACGCCCGCAAGGAGTATCGCAGCCACGCCAAGACGGACGAGATCGACATCACGTCGCTCGACCAGGTGGCCGAGGCCCATGATGCGCTGGATCTCTCCTGGCTCGATGACACCCGCGCGCCCGCCGATCAGTTCGCGGCGTTTCGTGCGCTGCAGCCTGGCGAGAAGGCCAAGCTCGTGGCCTATGCGACGGCCAGCACGACCCAGTCCTGTTTTGCGCGGGACCGGCAGCGGGACAGCCTGATGCACGATTTCGAGATCGAGATCATGCCGGACATCCGCGCCCATTGGACGCCGAACGCGGCGCTTTTCAACCGCTTCAAGAAGGCTTGGCTCCTGAAGATCCTCGGCGAGGATCTGGGTCTCGCCCAGGAGGCGGTGACGCTGGCCTCGTCGAGCAAGAAGGAGATCGTCGCCTTTTGTGACAAGCTCTTCGCCGAGCCCTTCGCCACGCTCACGGACGCGCAGCGCGCTGCCGTGGCCGCCTGGTGCCCGCCCATGATACAGACCGCCGGTGTCGCCTGTGATGAGGCGGAGCCCGCTGCGGAAACCCCCGAGCCTGAAAGCGAGGTCGCGCAAGCGGCCTGAGTCCTCACGCGACCCGCGCGAGGCATTCCCCGCGCGGGTCGACCCTCCCACACCTAACCGAAAGACATCCTCATGGCTATTCTCAAGTTCTCTGCCTCCGCTGTTGCGGCACAGATCGCCCATGCGCGCACCTGCAAAACCTTCCTGCCCAATTGGAACGGGCCCGTGGACAGGCCCGCCCTGATCCTGATCGTCGGCAATGGTGTGCATCTGCGCTCAAACGGCATCGATGGCACGACCACCCGTATCGTCACCACCGAACAGGCCGATCCCTCCTTTGCCTTCGCCGACGGCATGAACCCATTTCGGGATACCGACTGGATGGCGCAGCGCCGCATGGCGTTTCGCGATCTGACCGGCCAGTTCTACACCGACATCCTGGATGACGTGCAGGTTCTCATCGACCGGGGGCGGGGGGCCATCCGGCTGGCCACCGATGGCCACAGCATCCGCGTCTTCGTGCGCCGGGCCTCGGACTATCTCATCGGCGGGACCTACGAGGTGCCCTCGGGCCTCGGCGGCACCTTCCGGGTCATCCTCAAGGATGCCTGCGACACCTTCGCGATCGTGCAGAACTGCGGCAATTGCGAGGATTTCGACGCCATGCAGCCCTACCGCGTGCCGCTCGATGCGCTGATGGAAATCGATGACCGGAGGGCGGCGT
>Ga0209273_10002208_pt1 | contig 15325 bp, 13 predicted proteins | sample tdAd471_FD_187126 | JGI IMG/M metagenome (GOLD analysis project Ga0209273, IMG submission 187126) | Marine sediment microbial communities from the Atlantic coast under amendment with organic carbon and nitrate - tdAd47.1 (SPAdes)... | ecosystem: Environmental > Aquatic > Marine > Coastal >...
CCCCCCGCCCTCCGTACGATTCCCCGGGCCGATGACGCCCATCACACGCGACACCACACAAGGAGGATCGACATGCCCGTAACCACGCGCCAGCTCGCCGTGCTCGCCTGCCTCCTCGCCCCACACGCGGCAATCGCCCAGGACCAGCCCGAAGAGGTCACCCTCGACCTCGACACCGCCCAGCGCACCGGCGCCGGCTGGTACCTCCGCGGCGGGCCCGTCGCCCACCGGTTCGACGACGCGGACTTCTCCATCTTCAACGTGGACTTCGAGACCGGCGGCGGCGTCCAGGTCGCCGGCGGCTACGACTTCGACCCGTTCACCGACAACCCGCCCGAGGACTTCAACATCGGGTTCCGGGCCGAGGCCGAGTTCACGGCCCTCCACGCCGACGTCGATTCCGTCTCGGGCTCCTCCGTCAACGGCGACCTCGGCTCGGTCTCGCTCTTCGTCAACGGGTACGTCGATTTCGACTTCCCCGGGCCGGTCACCCTGTTCACCGGGCTGGGTGTCGGCAACAACGTCGTGGGCGTCGATATCGACGGCTTCGTGGAGGACCACGACACCGCCTTCGGTGCCCAGTTCATGATCGGGCTCGAGGTCGATATCAAGCACGGCTGGGGCGCGTACGTGACCGCCCGCCACCGGCGCTACCAGGACATGGAGTTCGACGGGCTCGAGGTGGACGACCTCGAGAACACCGCCATCGCCGCGGGCGTGCGCTACTCGTTCTGACGTTCGGGCCGGCTCCGGGGTCTGCCGCACGCGTCCGGTCGGACGGGTACCCTGCCCGATCCACCCTCGCCGATCGACCCCCTGCCACCCGGACCACGCGTGATCCCACGGACCGACCCCAACTTCCTCGCCGCCTGCCGGGGCGACCTGCCCGCCGACCTCGCGTTCGACAACGCCCGGGTCGTCAACGTCTTCACCCGGACCGTCGAGGAAGCCCGCGTCGGGGTCTTCCAGGGCCGCCTCTGCGCAGTGTCCGACGGGCCCCTCCAGGCCGCCCGGACCGTGGACCTCGGCGGGCGCTTCCTCGCCCCCGGCCTTATCGACGCCCACATGCACATCGAGTCCACGATGCTGCTCCCGCGCGAGTTCGTCGCACTCGCGGCCCCCCACGCCACCACCGGCGTCGTGCTCGATCCCCACGAGATCGCCAACGTGCTGGGCCTCCCCGGCATACGCCTGCTCATGGACGCCAGCGACGCCCTGCCCATGCACATCCTCTACGCGGCGCCCTCCTGCGTCCCCTCCTCCGCCTTCGAGCACTCCGGCGCCCGCCTCGAGGCCGCCGACCTCCGCCCCCTCTTCGACGACCCGCGCGTCATCGCCCTCGCCGAGATGATGAACTTCCCCGGCGTCGTCCACGCCGACAGCGCCGTGCTCGACAAGCTCCGCCTCGGGCACGAACGCGGCACCATCGACGGGCACGCGCCCGGGCTCTCAGGGCGCGCCCTCGGCGCGTACGCCGGCTCCGGCATCTCGTCCGACCACGAGTGCACCACGCCCGAAGAAGCACGCGAGAAGATCGCACGCGGCCTGCGCGTCTTCCTGCGCGAGGGCAGCGCCGCCCACAATCTTGAGGCCCTCGTCCCCGTCGTCAACGACCGCAACGCCGCCCGCTTCTGCTTCTGCACCGACGACCGCCACCCCGACGACCTGCAACGCGACGGGCACATCGACCACGCCATACGCACGGCCGTGCGTCTCGGGCTCGACCCCGTCACCGCTCTCGCGATGGGCTCACTCCACGTCGCCGAGCACTACGGGCTGCACGACCTCGGCGCCATCGCACCCGGCAAGTCCGCCGACCTGTTCGTCTTCGAGGACCTCGCCGACATCCGCCCGACCGCGGTCTACTGGCAGGGCGAGCACGTCGCCCAGAACGGCAACCCCACGCCCGAACTCACGCGGCGCCTCGACCAGGGCACCCCGCAACCCGACGACACCTTCGCCCGCGGGTCCGTCCACCTGCCCGAGGGCTTCGGCGAGGACACGCTGGCCCTGCCCGCCCAGCCCGGGGCCGAGGCGGTGCGCGTCATCGTCGCCGACCCGCACCAGCTCTGGACCGAGGAAGAACACCACCCGCCGCGGGTCGAGGACGGGCACTTCGTCGCCGACCCCGACCGCGACCTGCTCAAGATGGGCGTGGTCGCCCGCCACGCCCCCGAGCCCGGAGGCGGCAATGGGGGCAGTGGGGGGGGCGGGGGGGTTGGTCTCGGCTTCGTCCGCGGCTTCGGCTTCCGCAACGCGGCGCTCGCCAGCACCGTCGGGCACGACGCCCACAACCTCGCCCTCGTCGGCGACAACGACCGCGACATGCACCACGCGGCGCTCGCTCTCCGCGACGCCGGCGGCGGCCAGTGCGTCGTTCGCGATGGACGCGTCCTCGCCCTGCTCCCCCTCCCCATCGCGGGCCTGCTGTCGGACCAGCCAGCCAGCACCGTGATCGACCAGCAGCGGGCACTGCTCGACGCGGCCCGGGCCATCGGGTGCGCCATGGACGACCCCTTCATGCCCCTCAGCTTCCTCTCCCTCCCGGTCATCCCACGTCTGAAGCTCACCGACCTGGGCCTCATCGATGTGGATGCGCAGCGCGTTGTCCCGCTCGTCCCGGGGCCCGGATCCGGGTGAGGGCTTCACACCAGGCCGTTCCGGGGTCCGCCCGGGCGCGCGCACAACTCCGGACTATCGGTCCTTGGCAGGTCCGCGCCGTGCGCTCTGTGCGGGCTGAGACGCTCAGACCGGAGCGTCCGTGCCGATCGACGCGGTCGTGACGACCCGGGCCGCGTAAACGGACCCCTGAGCCCGATACACCATCTGTCGTCGAGGCATTCGTTCCACTCATTCGTGAGCCGCCCATGGTTTCCTCCCACCACAACGCCAAGCAATGGATCATGGAGCCCTCGGGCAAGATCCGCTTCGGCACCCCCGTCGCGGGGAAGGTGATGCGGGCACTGGGCTGGGTCGACACCACCGGCCACATCGGCGGCGTCGAGACCGTGGACGGCGAGCCCGCCACGGTCGAACTCCTCCCCTCCGAGGTCCTCGACCTGCTCGAGGCACGCTTCCCCGGCACACGCTGGTTCGTCGGCACCGGCATCTCCTCCGCGGCCTGAAGCCTCGGGTGCCGTGGAGACGGCGAAGCCTTCTCCACGCCCAAGCGGCCAAATCCCGATGAAGGCTGCGCCGTCATCGGGGCACCCGAAAACGCACACGTGCACATTCTGAACGAGCCCGGAGCGCCAGCGACGGGACCGCCTTCCGATCGCCGCTACGCCCCCGACACCCGCTCCACCGCCTCCCACACCCGCTCCATCCCGATCCGGTCCACGCGGCACCGCTCCGGGTGATCGTTCGCGCTCTCGCTCGGGTCCAGCTCCGGGTCCGCCACCAGCACCGCCTCCCGATCGTGCGGGATGGTGGTCCAGCGTGCGTCCGTCGGCCCGAACAGGCTGACCAGCGGGATGTCGAACGCCGCCGCGATGTGGCGCGGACCGGTGTCGTTGGTCACCATCAGCGCCGCTCGCGCACAGATCGCCTTCAGCCCGCCCAGCGTGTGGTCGTGCTCCGCCAGCACGACCGGATCCGTCTCCGCTCCCGACGCGATCTCGCGGCACAGCTCCAGCTCGCCCGGCGACCCGTTGATCAGCACACGCATCCCACGTTCGCGCGCCAGCCGGTCCGCGAGCGAACTGAACCGCTCCGCGGGCCAGCGCTTCGCCGGGTTGTTCCCGCCTGGGTTCAGCAGCGCGATCGGCTCACCGTCGCCCACCCCGGCGCTCGCAAGGGTGGCCTCCGCGTCGGCCCGGTCCTCGTCGGTCAGCCCGAGCTCCATCCGCGCATCCTCTTGCAGGATCAGCGGGGCCCGCTCCGCGTTGTTCAGCGGGCCGGTGTCGAGCTCGGGCAGTTCGCCGGTCAGCATCGCCTCCGCGGCCGCCCAGTAGTAGTTCACCGCGGGCACCATCCGCCAGCCGCCGCCGGGGTTCTTCGGCGGGCGGAGCTTCTGGGTGAGCAGCATGGTGCGGGCGTCGCGGTCGTACCCCACGCGGCGCGGGATAAAGGCCAGACGCGTGACCAGGGCGGTGGAGAACGAATTGGTGAGCAGCAGGGCGGTGTCGTAGCGCCTCGGGCGGACGAGCCCGGCGCCGCGCTTCGGCGCCATCATCCCGTGCGGGTGGAAGACGTGCATCTCGTCCAGCAGGCCCGCACCGGCGAGCACGCGATCGATCCCGGGCCGCACGAGCCCCCCGATGAAGGCACCCGGCAACGCGTCGCGCACGCGGCGCAAGGCCGGCGTCGCCATGACCACGTCGCCCACCCACGAGGGCAGCACGATCAGCAACCGATGCGGCTTGGCGGGCGGGTGCGAAGGCATCGCCACAGGTTAGGGCGAAGGCGGGAGGGGTGTGTTGGGAGGGGGGTGTGGGGGGGGTGGGGGGGTGGCGTGGAGTCGGCGAAGCCTTCTGCACGACGCGTGCACTTCGCAAGCCCTCGGCGCGAGCCGAGGGAGAGGGGGTGCCTTGCGGGCAAGAACCCCCTCGCTGGCGCTCGGGGCTAGTAGGAAGACACTGGCGTGCGAACCAGGCCCCTTCGCTTGCGCGGAGGGCTCGTTTGGCGCTTCCGTTCCCGGGTCCCCTGACTCACGTCGGGGGCTCGTTTTGGCTCAGTCGTTGTCCGGTTCCAGCCAGAGCGAGCGGTCGTGCCGGCGTCGGTGCCAGTCGTTGGTCACGCGGCGCAGCTCGGCCGCGAAGCCCATCGCGGGGAGGCGCCCCACGGCGAGGGTCGCTTCCAGGTGCGTGTCGGCGGCCGCGATCTCCAGCAGGTCCACTCCTGTCCGCTCGGCCAGCCCGCGGGCCGCGGCGAGGACGGTCTCGCGCGTCCGCTCGTCGGCCAGCGGGCGCGGCTCGATCTCGGTGCAGTTGGCCCGGAGCGTGATCCGCGACGCCGGCACCGGGGCGGGCGCCTTGCCCGCGGCCTCGCCCGCCAGGATCCGGTCCACCACCTCGGGCAGGCCCGCGAACTCGGCACTGGGCCCGACGCGCAGGCAGCGCGACTCGTCGATTCCCGCCGCCATCCCCGCCTCCAGGTCGCGCGGCTTGTCGCCCACCATCCACGAGCGGGCGATGTCGAGACCCAGCTCGATCGCGGCGCTGGTGATCATGCCGCAGTTGGGCTTGCGCCACGCGTGCTCGCGCTTGAACTCGGGGATGCCCCCCGTCGGATGGTGCGGGCAGGCGTACGAGGCGTCGATGAGCGTCGAGCGCAGCACGGGCATGAGCGGTTTGGGCTCGACCGAGGCCGGGTCGTAGTTCGCCGGTTCGAGCTGGTTGCGGATTTCGTCGTTCACGGCGTCGATGTCGTCCACCGTGCCCCCGCCGCGTGCCACACCGCCCTGGTTGGTGATGATCACGATCGCGTACCCCGCGTCCTTGAGCCGGCGCAGGGCGTCGGCCACCCCGGGCAGCAGGCGCACATAGTCGGGGTTCAGCAGGTCTCCGGTCGTGTGGTCGCCCCACGCCTCACGCGGCAGGTCCGCGTTGCGGTTGATGGTGTCGTCGCGATCGAGAAACACGGCGGGCCTGAGCATGCACACAGCCTACCACGCGCCGAACCCGGAAGGTTGCGGATTCAACCCATTGAACACACGCAACATGTCCCCCGAGGCGCGGTACTCCGATCCGTGACCCCGCTCATCCCTCAGCCTCCGGAGCAGACCGAGCGCCCGTCGCAGCTCTTCCGGCTGGCCCGTATCCGGGAGGGCGAAGCGTCCGGCGTGCTGCTGAGCGCGCTCTTTTTCTTCCTGCTTCTGTTCGGCTATTTCCTGATCCGCCCGGTGCGCGAGGCGATGGGCGTGGAACGCTCGATGGGCGATCTGCGGGCGTTGTTCATTACCACCTGCGTGCTCTCGCTGGGCGTCACGCTGCTGTTCGGCTCGGCCGTGTCGCGCCTGGACCGCTCCCGCTTCATCCCCATCGCGATGCGGGTCGTGATCGCCTGCCTCGTCGGCTTCGCGGCTTGGCGGCTGCTGCACCGCGAGAACCTCGGCGTCTGGTCCGGCTACGTCTTCTACGTCTGGCTCAGCATCATCAACCTGTTCATGGTCAGCGTGTTCTGGGCCTTCATGGTGGACGTGTTCAGCCTGGAGCAGTCTAAGCGACTCTTTCCCGCCATCGCGATCGGTGGCACCGTCGGCGCGCTGCTCGGCTCCGCGTTCGCGTGGCAACTGGCCGACCGGATCGGGCCGGTCGGGCAGATGCTGCTGGCCGCGGGGTGCTTCGAGCTTGCGGTCCACACGATGAAGGCCATCGACCGGAGGTCAATCAGAGAGGCCAAACACTCTGCTTCGTCCACGCCGAATCAGCACGAACAGGGATCCACAATCGGGGGGGGGTGGATCGACGGCGCGTCGGCGATCCTGCGCTCGCCCTATCTGATCGCGATCGGGTGCTGGATCGTGCTGATGGCGGTGAGTTCCACGCTGATCTATTTCACGCAGGCACGCCTGGTGACCGACGCCGCGGACGAACTCGAGGAGCGCATCGCCCTGTTCGCGCAGCTCGACATGTGGACCCAGCTCGCCACGCTGCTGGTGCAGGCCTTCCTGACCGCTCGCCTGATCCGCTGGCTTGGCGTGGGCGGCACGCTGGCCATTCTGCCGATCGTGACGGTGCTGGGCTTCGCCGGCCTTGCCCTTGCCGCCTCGTCGGACTCGATCGAGGCGTGGCAGCTGTTTGCGGTCTTCGCGGTTTTCAACGCGCTGCACCGAGCGACGCGGTACGCCGTGTCCCGCCCGGCGCGCGAGACGCTCTTCGCGGTCGTCCCGCGAGCCGAGAAGTACAAGGCCAAGCCGGTGGTGGACGTCTTCCTGTACCGTGGGGGCGACGTCGCGGGGACGGGGGTGGATGCGTTGCTCGCGTCCGCCGCGATCGGCCTGACGGGCATGGCGATGGCGGCCGCGCCGCTCGCGGCACTCTGGGGCGGGCTGTCGCTCTGGCTGGCGATGGCGCAGCGCCGGCGTGCGCATACCGAATCACCGGGGTCTCTGAGTCCGACACCTCCCGCACACACAGGAGCACACCCATGAACACCCGTCGCGAATTCCTCGCCAGCGCCGCCGCGCTCACCGCCGGGGCGGCGCTCGTCCCGTCCGCGCTCGCCGCCCGCACCCGCACGAGCAAGAAGCCGCTGAAGCTGCTGATCCTGGGCGGCACCGGGTTCCTGGGGCCCCAGATCGTGCGCGACGCCGTCCGCTCCGGGCACGAGATGACGCTGTTCAACCGCGGGCGCACCGGGCCGGACCTGTTCCCCGATCTTGAGACGCTCACCGGCGACCGCTACTCCGACCTGTCCGCCCTCGAGCAGGCGGTGGCCGACGGGCGGCGCTGGGACGCGGTCATCGACACGTTCACGTACGTCCCCAAGACCGTGACCGACGCGATGGACATCCTGCTGCCCGCGATGGATCAGTACATCGTGATCTCGACCATCTCCGTGTACGCCGACTCCAAGGCGGGTGACGACGAGACCGCCGAGCTGGCGACCGTGTCAGACGACATCGCCGCGGGCATCGAAACGCACCGCGAGGTCGGCGTGCACTACGGTGCGATGAAGGCTCGGGTCGAGCGGGCCGCGGAGGAGCGATTCCCGGGGCGCGTCACCAACATCCGCCCGGGCCTGATCTGCGGCGAGCGCGACACGACCGGTCGTTACTCCTACTGGCCCCTCCGCGCCAGGGAGGGCGGCGACATGATCTGCCCCGGCGACGGCAGCGACTTCGTGCAGTACATCGACGTGCGCGACCTGGGCGAGTTCGTCATCACCTGCGCCGAGCAGAAGCACACGGGGGCGTACACCGCCGACTCGCCCGCCGACACGCGGACGACCACCAGCATGATCGACGCCGCCGCGCAGGCCGCGGGGGCCGATCCCACCCGCGTCTGGATCCCCGCCGACTTCCTGAGCGACCACGACGTGCAGGCCTGGCAGCAGATGCCCGTCTGGCTGCCCAACGACCGGTTCCGCGGTCGCGGGCGTCTGAGCGTCGAGAAGGCCCTCAAGGCCGGCATGAAGATCCGCCCCGAGGTCGAGACGGCACGAGGCGTGCTCGACTACGTCCGCACGCGCGGGCCGGAGATCCGCGAAGAGCACGGCGACGAGCAGGCCGAGCAGTGGGCGACGCGCGTCCGCGGCGGGCTCGCGCCGGAGCGTGAGGCGGAGGTGCTGGAAGCGTGGCGGGAACAAGAGGGGTAGCACATCGATCCGAAACGGCGGGCACTGATTTGGTCTTGACCGTGTGGGATCAAGGTCGCCGGAACTGCTGCGCCCGATCGGGTCCAGACTGGTGAGTTTTCATATAAACTCCCAAAATGCAAGACGACCGCACCATGGATCTGCCGGAGCAGCAGGCTCAAGCCACGCAGAGCAGCGGCGAATCGGGAGCAGCTTCCATGTCGGATCGCATCGGGCCGTTCAAAATCCTGGGCGTGCTGGGCGAGGGCGGTTTCGGCGTGGTGTACGAGGCGGAGCAGACAGAACCTGTCCGGCGGCGGGTGGCGCTGAAGGTGATCAAGCCTGGAATGGATTCGAAGGCGGTGGTGGCTCGGTTCGAGGCTGAGCGGCAGGCACTGGCGGTGATGGATCACCCGTGCATCGCGAAGGTGTTTGATGGGGGGATGACGGAGGCGGCGCAGGGGGCGCGGCCGTACTTTGTGATGGAGCTGGTGAAGGGGGTGCCGATCACAGACTTTTGTGACCGGGAGCGGCTGACGATCGATGAGCGGTGTGCGTTGTTTACCCGTGTGTGCGATGCGGTTCAGCATGCGCACACGAAGGGGGTTATCCATCGGGATCTGAAGCCGAGCAATGTTTTGGTGGCGTACGACGGGGAAGGGAAGGCGTCGCCCAGAGTGATTGATTTCGGGGTCGCGAAGGCGCTGAACCAGCGGCTGACGGAGGCGACGATCTTCACCGAGCGTGGGCAACTGATCGGAACGCCGGAGTACATGAGCCCGGAGCAGGCGGAGATGAGCGGGCTAGATATTGATACACGGAGCGATGTGTATTCGCTGGGGGTATTGTTGTATGAGTTGTTGACGGGGGTGTTGCCGTTTGATAGGGCCACGCTGCGTGCGGCGGGGTTTGCGGAGATCCAGCGGATTATCCGAGAGCAGGCGCCGCCGAAGCCGAGCACGCGGCTTAGCACGGCTGCGGGCGGCGACGCGGAGAGCGTGAAGAAGATCGCGGCGGCGCGGCGGAGCGAGGTGCGTTCGATCACGGGGGAGTTGCGGCGTGATCTTGACTGGGTTCTTTTGAAGTGCTTAGAAAAAGAAAGAATGAGGCGATATGAGACTGCAGCGGCGGTTGGAGACGAATTGGGGAGGTTTCTGAGGAACGAGCCGATTCAGGCTGGTCCGCCGACAATCGGATATGTCGCTCGGAAGTTTGTTGCGAGGAATGCTATCGGGTTCTCCGTGGCCTTGATGGTTGTGTCATCGTTAGTGATCTCGGTACTGGTTTCGAGTTTCTACGCGATTGAGGCGGGACGTGCTCGCCGGGCTTCTGACGAGAGGCTGCAGGAGCTTCGCGAGGTGTTGTCTCAATGGGATGTTGATGTGTACGGTGTCTTGGAGTCCGGGCTTGAACAAGAGATACCGATGCGATGGGCCGAGGCTGTGCGAGCGTCGTTTGGTCCCAAGGATCTCCAGAGAGCGGTGATACAGATAAGTCTCGTTTCGTTAACCTTTGACGGCGCGGCACTGACTTCAGAGCACTGGTGGGCCGGGGGAGATCGCGAAGTTAAATTTCGTGAAGGCGTTTTCGAATCTGCCGGAGTTGCTTTGGTGGATGCTTCTCGAACACTGCTTGCTCTTGACTCAGGAGCCTCGAAAGAGAGCCGCGCTCTGATGCAGTTGTATGAGCGATGGCTGCTTCACAGCGGTATCGACCCTATTACGGACTCTTTATGGAATGAGATGACCCTCGCCGGATTCCGCTCAGAAGCAGAGTCAGCGGACGAGGGTGAGATCATTGATAGTGCGATGGACAGTTAGGCGATCGTCACGTTCTCGTCCAGGTACACGTCCTGGATGGCGTTCAGCAACGCCGCGCCCTCCTTCATCGGACGCTGGAAGGCCTTGCGACCCGAGATCAGGCCCATGCCGCCGGCACGCTTGTTGATCACGGCGGTCGTCACGGCCTCCTTGAGGTCGCCCGCGCCCGACGAGGCGCCGCCCGAGTTGATCAGCGGCACGCGACCCATGTACTGGTTGGCCAGCTGGTAGCGGCACAGGTCGATCATGTGCCCGCCCTGGCCCTTCTCGTCGCACCCGGCCAGCTCGGTGTAGATCCGCGTGTCGAACTTGCCGTAGGACGAGTCGCCCGTGTTCAGCGCGGTGAAGCCGCCGTTGTTGGTCGGCAGCTTCTGCTTCACGATGTCGGCCTGGATGGTCGAGCCCAGGTGGTTGGCCTGCCCGGTCAGGTCGGCCGAGCTGTGATAGTCGGTCCCGTCCACCTTGAAGGCGGAGTTGCGGATGTAGCACCACAGGACGGTGGCCATGCCCAGCTCGTGCGCCTCGTGGAACATCTCGGCGACGTACTGGATCTGGTCGCCCGACTCCTCGGAGCCGAAGTAGATGGTCGCGCCCACCGCCGCCGCGCCCATGTCCCAGCACTGGCGGACGTTGCCGAACGGGATCTGGTTGAACGTGTTGGGGTAGGTCATCAGCTCGTTGTGGTTGAACTTGACCAGGAACGGGATCTTGTGGGCGTACTTGCGGGCGCACGAACCGAGCACGCCGAACGTCGAGCACACCGCGTTGCAGCCGCCCTCGATGGCCAGCTCGATGATCTTCTCGGAGTCGAAGTAGTCGGGATTCGGCGCAAACGAGGCGCCCGCGGAGTGCTCGATGCCCTGGTCCACCGGCAGGATCGAGGTGTAGCCGGTGCCCGCCAGGCGCCCCGTGTTGAGGATGCGGGCGAAGTTGTTCAGGACGTTGATGTTCCGGTCCGAGTGCGCGAAGACGCGGTCGATGAAGTCGCCGCCGGGGAGGGCCAGGCGGTCCTTGGAGATGGTCTTGCAGGTGTGGTTGAGCAGTTCGTCGTTCCCGAGGGTGGCGGCGACGTCGATGGTGAGGGCGGCGGTCATTCGAGGCTCCTGTGGATGGCCCTGCGAAGCGAGTGTCCTGTGGAAAGAAGCAGGGGGAAAGTACTTTAGGCCCCAGCCGGAAGCCCCTCACGAACTGTGGAGAAGGTGGGGGCGACCGGGCTAGGGTCTCTCGCGTCACGGGCGGGGCGGGAAAGGACGGTCGGGTTTCGGATGGGTCACGGGCAAGTCGAGCACACCGCACGGGTTGGGATCATCGGCGCCGGCCCGATCGGGCTGGAGACCGCGTGGGCACTCTCGCGCCGCGGGATCGACGCCGTCGTCCTCGAGGCCGGGCGCGTCGGCAGCACCATGGCCTGGTGGGCCCCGGGCACCAAGTACTTCTCCAGCCCCGAGCGCATCGAGATCTGTGACGTCCCGCTCATCACCGCCTCGCAGGACAAGGCCACACGCGAGGAGTACCTCGACTACCTCCGCCAGGTCGTCGGCGCGGCCGGGATCGACGTCCGAACCGGACGACGGGTCGTGCGGGCACGCAAGGCTGGAGACCGGTTCGAGCTCGAGACAGCGCTCAGCACGCACGGCGTCGGCGGAACCGAGGAACTCCGGCGCAACGACACGCACCACGACCCCGCGACCGAGACCTGGCGGTTCGACACCCTGGTCCTCGCCATCGGCAACATGCACCGCCCACGCACGCTCGGCGTCGAGGGCGAGCACCTGCCCCACGTCAGCCACTACCTCGACGACCCGGGCGTCTACTTCAACCAGGACGTGCTGATCGTGGGCGGCAAGAACTCGGCCGCGGAGGCGGCGATCAGGCTGCACCGCGCCGGCGCACGCGTCCGCATCAGCTACCGGCGCGCCATGTTCGACCGCCAGCGACTGAAGTACTGGATCCACCCCGAGCTCGAGTGGCTCATCAAAAAGGGCAAGATCGGCTTCGAGCCCAAATCCGAGGTCGAGCGGATCGACCACGGACGAGTGGTCCTGCGCGGCACCGACTTCGACCCCGAGCACCTGGGCGACGTGCTCGAGGGCGCCGAGCCGGTGCTCGCACCGGGCGAGACAAAGACAATCGCGGCCGACCGCGTGCTGGCCCTGACCGGCTACATGCAGGACAAGACCCTGTTCGAGCAACTCGGCGTCGAGACCTGGGGCGAGGAGCTCCGACCCCGGTTCCACCCCGACACCATGGAGAGCAACGTGCCGGGCCTCTACATCGCCGGCACCGCCGCCGGCGGCAGCCAGCGCCGCACCAAGGTCTTCATCGAGACCGCGCATGTCCACACCGACCGCATCGCGGCCGCGATCGTCGGCGAGGTCAGCCACGCCGAGCCTCCACGCTACGGCACCATGGAAGAGAGCTGAACCGGCCCCCCGCAAGCCCTCGGCGCAAGCCGAGGGAGCTTCCGCGTACCTCGCGAAAAGTGAGGTCTGGGAGGGCGTGTCCGGCCCGGGTACGGGAATCTCGCCCTCGAATGCCCCCCGAGACGCTGTAACGCCCGCTCTGTCAACCCTGTAGTCCCTCCACAGAGCCCGCGTGGTCGGGCGCAAGCGAAGGCCGCGTGGGCACGACACTGCGAAGGAGCATGCGATGAAGACGAACGCGATGACAATGAGCCTGGTGGCGGGGATGGCGGTCGCCGGTTCGGTGCTGGCGGGACCGCCCCGTGCCGAGGACATCAGCGAGCACGCCCGGGTGGTCGTCCACCTGGACCTCGACTCGATGCGTTCGACCCATCTCGGCGGGTGGCTGATGGAGCAGATCGAGGACGAGTCCAACAACTTCGAGGAGATGCGCGAGGTGCTCGAGGGCTTCACCCTCCGGGCCGAGGGCGGCCTGACCGGGGTCACCGCTTACGCCGGCGACCTCGACGACGACGGGCCCGAGAACCTCGTCGTGGTCATCAAGGGCGATGAGCACCTCCGCCACTGGTTCAACGCGATCGCCGAGAAGCTCGAGGTCGAGGCGGGCCTGGAGCCCGTCGAGATCGGCGGGCACTCGGCCCTGGTCGTGCCCATGGACGACGAGACCGGCTACCTCACGCTCGTCCGCGAGGGCGGCGCGTACACCGCGGTGCTGGGCCAGAGCGAGGAGTCCTTCACGGAGGGCGTGGGCGTGCTGACCGGCCAGCGCCCGTCGCTGGACGAGGACGCCCGGGCCGAGCTCGCCGACGCCTGGCGCGACGGCACCATCATGCTCTTCGGGGCCGCGAAGCTCGAGGTCTTCGGCGAGATGGAGGAGGCCTCCGCGGTCATGGAATCGGTCAAGAGCGTCTGGGGACGTCTGGGCGAGGAGGACGGCACCCTCTTCGCGCAGGCCAGGTTCACGACCGACGAGCACGAGAAGGTCCAGCACCTCGTCACCGCCTACCACGGGCTCATGGCCTTCGGCATGCTGATGCAGAACGACAACGAGGAGCTGCGGCAGGTGATGGAGCTCGCCCAGTCCATCAGCATGAAGGCCACGGGCGGGTCGCTCGTCGTGTCCTTCGAGCGCGACGCCGAGGAGACGATCCGGTGGCTCGACGAGCACCAGGCGAAGGACCGCGACGACTGGCACCACGACGACGATGACGACGGCTGGGGACACGAGGAAGACGACGATGACGGCTGGGACGACTGATCGGGTATCGTGTGATCATGAGCACGACGCACGTCGCGACACGATCCTCCGGGGCGGGCGGCTCGGGCGAGCCGACCGCCCCGGGGGTCGGCGCGCGCGGCGCACCGCTGGGCGGCATGAGCGACGAACGCCTCGCCAGCCGCGCCGCGGAGGGCAACCGCGACGCCTTCGCGGAGCTGGTCCGACGCTACGGGGACCGGGTGCTCGGGCTCACCATGAGCCGCCTGCGGATGCGGGCCGACGCCGAGGAGGCCGCGCAGGAGACCTTCCTGCGGGCCTGGCGGGGGATCAAAACCTTCGACTCGGAGCGACGCTTCAGCGCGTGGATCATGACGATCGCGCACCGGCAGGCCGTCGAGGTCATGCGAAGGCGGAAGCGCGAGTCCGACGACCGCGAACGGCGCGTCAGCGAGGCCAGGGCGAAGGAATCGGGGCCGGAGCACGCCCCCGCGCCGACCGGGGGCGGCGGGCGAGTCTGGGCCATCGCACGCGACGTGCTCAAGGCCGACGCGTACGAGGCCCTCTGGCTCCGCTACGCCGAGGGCTGCTCGCCGCAGGAGGTCGCCCGGGTGATGGGCAAGACCAGCGTGTGGGTGCGGGTCACGCTGCACCGCTCACGCGGGCGCTTGGCGGAGGCGCTGGCGATCGAGGGTCTGATGGGCGACACGCCCGACGGAGGGGATCATGAAGACCTCGCATGAACAGATCGAACACCTGCTGGGCGAGTCCTCGCCCCGCGCCCACGTCGGCGAGGGCTTCGCCGAGGGCGTCTCACGCTCCATCGCCGGCACCGCCCCCGGCACGGCGCCCGTCGCCAAGTGGGTCATGCCCGCCTCCGTGAAGGCCGGCGTTACGCTCGGCGTGGTCGGCGTCGTCTCGGCCGCGGTCTGGGTCGGCCTGTCCGGCAACCCCGCGCCCGAGTCACCCGCGATCGCCGACAACCAGACCCAGACGCCCGCCCCGGTGCCCTCGCACAACACCCAGTCCGTCGCCGCGCTGGGCGACTTCGTCGGCGCACTCGCCAACCTGCAGGCGAAGCTGCCCCGCAACGGCTCGGACCCCGATCCGGTCAACGTGGTCGAAGAGGGCCGCAAACTCGTCACCAACGCCCGCCAGCTCGGCCTCAGCTTCCTCTCCGCCTTCCCGACGAGCTGGACCGAGATGCTGCTCGGCGACACCCTGTTCTCGGGTGACCGCTCCGAGCCCTCGGGCGAGGCCTCGCCGGGCGGCTGACCCGGGCCGACGAGACACCGCCTGTGGGTTGGCGGATGGGGGACCATTTTGATTGCAATTTGGTAGGGTATTCAGGTCCGGTCTGCGCAGATTGTGCGGATTTTCCTGAAGTTCGCTGGCAACGGCGCAGATCTGTGGCACCTTGATAAGCGGTCGGGTAGGACCTCCTCTGCCATGTGTGTGCTGGCGGAGAGACTGAGAGCCCGCATCCGGGAGACCGGGTGCGGGCTTTTTCGTGCGCCCAGGCAATCCGCCCGGCAACCCGCCAACCAGCCTCGAGCGTCAGCGAGGGGACTCTGAACACCGATTCGACCCCGTCTCCCTCGGCCCGCGCCGAGGGCTTGCTCAGATCG
>Ga0209273_10002211_pt1 | contig 15299 bp, 20 predicted proteins | sample tdAd471_FD_187126 | JGI IMG/M metagenome (GOLD analysis project Ga0209273, IMG submission 187126) | Marine sediment microbial communities from the Atlantic coast under amendment with organic carbon and nitrate - tdAd47.1 (SPAdes)... | ecosystem: Environmental > Aquatic > Marine > Coastal >...
AGATGACACCGGCCGCTTCGGTCAGCAGATAGCTGGCGAAGATCAGGACGATGGCACCGACGATGCCCAATACGCCTACTTCAGCCCACTCCGCTTTACCCTGGCGGGCTTCATTGAATTTCGCGAATCCCAGATAGGCGATCCAGAGAAAGCCCAGCACCGCAATGGCCAGTCCGAGCACCAGGCCACCGTCTTTGATGTAGCCCTGGATCAGTCCAATCCAGTCACCCGCTCCCGGAGCGGTACTCGGCGGGACCGGCGTCGGTAATGCCGCCCAGAGCGGCAGTGGGAAGAACGCCGCGCCCGTTGCCAATAGCGGTCTGTGAATGGCAGCTGACGTTTTATTGAATCCGTCTCCTGTTGTTGATGTACCCATAAGAAATGTCCTCTCCTGTAACGCTGAAAATAAGGGGGTCTGTCCCCGCATCCCACGGCGATGCATCGCCATTTGCCCTTACCGGGCTTTCTCGATTGACTCACCGCAAATAGAAACCCAAAACCATCAACACGATGCTTGCCCTTAAGGTGCTCCAGGTCAGGTCAAAGACCGTGGCCTGCCCTTCCTGCCAGGACCGAAACGTGCCGATGGCGACCCAGATCACCCACACAAACGCCAGCACAAGGACCATCGACGCAATGGCTGTCAGCATCGTGGCTGGAGTAATCCCGGAGCCCGCCTGGAACGCAGCATGTTGTGCTCCTGTCATCGTGTAGCCTAACGACGGTAATCGCCGCGCAGAGGCGGGAATGAACGCGGTTGGGCGCGAGGCGCATCGATGTGTGACTGAACGCCGTCCCTGATTTGCGTCAGATCCTGACGCAGCCAGTCATAACGAAAACGGACACGAGCATCCTGGTCGGCATTTGCCTCAGCCTGCTTGATCAAGAGTTCAAGGGCTTTCAGCTCATGGATTATTTTTGCCAGTGCGTCACGCTCGGCATCCGCATCGGCGAAGACCGCCGGCTTGATGAGCGAACCGATGATCAGAAAAGTAGATAGCCAGAGGTGGCGTCGCATGGCACTGCTGCTCCCGTGTGTTGTTACGGGGCATAGTGCGAGAATCAGGAGTGACGGACGATGGGAAATCTATTCAGTGGGTGGGATGGTTTTTAGGATCAACGCGCGACGGCCGTTATTCCACAGGAGTAAAGACCATACCTTGACCTGAACTCGGTACCAGCTCAACGTACAGAGATTTTCGCCCCACGATAACAGCTAGCATTGGTCGCTTGTCCAGACGTCTCGCTGATAAGCGAATCCATCCCGATCTATCGAGACCGGACGGTTGAGGGTGGTCTTCTGGGTGGGTGTGCCATTCACCCAGATAGCGAACAGTTCCCCGACTCCCGGTCCATCTAGCCAAGGCAATGGCCGCGTGACCAAAAGGCATCCGTTCAAACATAAGGCGGAAGCGCTTATCCCATGCCGTGGGAACTGTGGCTTGCTCGATGAGCATGTGGGCTCCATGTACCGAACCGAGCAAAAGTCCGCCAGCTTCGAAGTCAGACTTCCCCGCTTGAATGTATCGGGCGAACGTACTCAACGTAGAATCTGAAAAGTTAAGCAGTGTCCTTCTATCGGAGGTCGTCCAGGAACTCATAAATTGCACAAGGGACACTCGCGATCTTGAGGAGGATCGCAATCCGGCGTAGCAAGTTGGTAATTGCGATCAATAACCCTTGTTCTTAACGAAGGGGAATAGACGCCATTTGCCCAATCAAGCGACATCTCGGCGCCCAGGCACGCTGCAGTCATAGATACCGATGCCGGGAATGGAACATACAACCCTTCACACCCGTGTCCCGCCAAAATTTCAGGGAGAGGCTCAGCGATGGATCGAATTTCGCCTCTCTTACTGCTATGCCAAAGACAGCGATAACACGCGCCGGTCTCTTCTGCCTTTAACAGTGCCCGAATAGCTGTTCCTGGCCCTTCAATCCAAACTGAAAGCATAGGTGTGGTGCGATAGTTGCCACAAAGCCAGTGCCCAAGGGATTCTTCTCCTGTTGCATCTATTAGCAAATCCAAATCCCCTAATTGAGCCTGTCTGACGTCAACTGGCAGTGCACGAATCATGGCTCCGGGGGCACCCCGTTTCAGCTCCTTTACCAGTGCGATGGCTTTGTTTGCCAATAGATCCGGGAATCCCAGGCGGTGGCGCCCGATGTTTTGCGGCATGAGGCAGTCGAAATCTACCAGTGTGAACGTTCCACCAGATGTTCCGGCTCCCGCTTTCACGAGCATCTCGGACAAATATCCCCCGATCGTTCCGCATCCCACCATCGCAATGTTCTTACCGGCAAGCGTCTTTGAATTCGGGATGTTCCTCTCGGCAAGATATCGATCATCAATCCTGATGACTGACATTGGCATGACTTCCAATCCATAGGTCCGATCCCTTCGTTTCGAAAGTTTGGTTTTCGAACTGGAGCCCTGCCGATCGTAGAGAACCACGAAGCCATAGGTCATTAGCGGCGACTCAATTATGATGAGAACTCCATTGGCTTTCTTTCTCCACCCTTCCTTGATGCGTTGAACGATCTTCCGGCGACATCCAGAATCAAGAATTCCCTGCCAAGCCAAGATGTCCCCGACCGTCCGGGGAGGCCATTTACTTTGTAGTACCCTGGGTTGGGCTTGAGTCTCTACCCGATAGGTCAGCACGGTTTCATCGGACATTTCATAACACAACGAATCCAGTTTCCTAGTCGTTCGCTCCTTGTTATCGGTGATGAACCACAGTGGGTGTCCGTTGGCTTGCGCGACAATACAATCCTGCAGACCGAGGTTGTTGCCTTCCATGTCCACGAAACAAAACCAACCGCGCCAGTAAGCGAAAAACTCCTCGGTGAGGTCTTCAATCATCTCGCCATTCAATATCCTTCCGAATATTTTGGCAGCGTGTTCGAGGCACGTGATCGACTGGCCGACAGGGTCGTATATATCCAATACGACGGCACCTCTCGCGAGGTAGCAAATCTCACCGTCTGCTCCAAGATGAGGAACCGCTATCGGCAGTGCCGATGGGATTTCTAGCAATCGGATACGAGGCAACTCAATGAACGTAGGGTCGATCTGGACCTCGCATGGAAACCCCGTATTCGCATGTGGCGGTATCAGCTTTCCGTGCAGCCTGAACCAACCGTCATCCGTCTTGCCAACATACTTGTAACCTCGCTGCTTGAAGGCCGAGATCACATCTGCTATGACACCGGCCGTGCTCATCCAGCCTTCGTACGCCCAACAAGTTCGCTCGGACCGGCTGTTGCGGGAGCCGCAGCAATGGTGGCGGCAACGGATACCAACTTGACACGATCCGGCTCGTTCGGAAAGCGAGGACCAAATTCACCCTGCATCCAAATGCAAGCCTGTGCGGAGCTGCCGGCGTCGGTGGCTCCCCGCAACACTCTCTCAAATTTTTCGAAAGCCTTTGCCGCTTCTTCGACCTCCCCACTGCCAAGCCGTTGTGTGAGCGACTCGCTCTCATCCACTGGGTTGTTCACACCTTCACGCAACCGAACCGGCAATGCCGCCACAACATCCAGCAACGCGAGGTCATCCCGCCGATCGCGCTTCTCAAACAGCGGTGCCGCAGCAGCCATCAAAAGGATCGATGCGGGTCCGCCGCTGGACCACTTCCAATCACGGAACGCTTTCAGGTAACGAACTACGCGGCGTAACTGCTCCCCTTTAGCTTCCACTTCGCCCAGGAACCATTCTTTCACCGGCCGGGGATCAGAAGACATCCAGTTGCATTCACGATGTGCAAGGAGAACCTTGTCAGCAGGCAGGGCTGTCCAAGCATCGCGCTCCGCTAAGTTCACAGCTTCTGCCAGCGAAGCGTACCCGTAGCGTTCCATCGAAGCCTTCGCGAGCGTAACAAAATCCTCATCGGGTATGGCGTACAGAGGAATATCAATGTGGGCATATGTAGCAATCACGATGCGAATACACGTCGACTTATCAGTGACGAGCTGCCATCGCTTCTCCTCGACCAGCGGCTTCAAGGCCTCTTCGGCAGCTGCAAAAAACACTGTCGCCGCCGTGCTGGGACGCTTCGTCTGAGAGATGAAGCTCAAAGGCAGATAGCAGCCATCATCTACATCCGCCTGTTGGGGGCGTTGTGCTGGCGAGTTTAATGTTTTGTATGCCCACGACCCTTGGGTGAAGAAGCGTGGCTGAGGCACAGATTCCTTGTATCCGTTTTCCCTCAGTACGCGGGGGATGCCTGTGCGGAGGCATTCTCTGACATCAGTGCGTACGCTGGAGATCCAAGCCCGCTGTTCAGGCGTCAGATCCAACTCTTCGTGCATGCAGGATTCATCATTAACAGTGGTAAAAAAAAGCGGACTCAGATTCAGCATGCAGCCTCCGGTACATTTTTGTTGGAGCCGTGATAGAAAACAGGGGCGCTGGCCTGGTGCGCTCGAAAAGGCTGAAAAAGTGGATCCCCGAGCGCACGCTGAGCAGCATGGCTGCCTCGATCCTTGAGCGTATTGGTCGCGCCAACGGAAACCCGATCCAACGCCTTCACATCCTTGCTCTGGTCGGGCGTCGCCTTGTCATCAATTTGAAAGTAATTGTTCCCTAACGACTGCCGCAGCATGTAGTCCACGGACGATTCCTGAGCGGAGATCACTAGATCGAAAAGCCCTCCGCGCCATTTGCCGAATCCACGATCTAGGCTGGCGCCACCGCGGACAGTTGCACCAATGGTCATCGTACCAATGGAGAGAACCCGAATCAGCGCATCCTGTTCCGGCGCCAGGAACGTCCTCACTTCGTGCATTCCGAACAAGCCTGGGGCGTTTCCCACCAATCCCCCATCGGCAAAGACACCGCGTTCATTGCGAGCAAGAGGAAAGTAGACGGGCGCCGCAGCGGTTGCTAACGCAACGTCGACGAGCTTCATTTGGTGATCCAACTCAAAAGAAGGATGATGAGGCGTCTTGAAAAACTGCCCGCGACCTGTCGAGTAGTTGACTGCCGGTACAAGAACACGGTGCTTCAATTCGCCTATCGTGGCCCCTTGGAAGCGCTCGGTGAGCACTTCCCGTAAGCCCGCTGAGTCGTGCTTTGCTGTCAGCCAGAATCCAAGAAGTCTCCGCACAAGGCTGCGGCAACCAAAGATCCGACTGCCCCGATCTTCAAAAAGTGCCCTGAGTTCGATCGCTGGAATTTCCGCGGCCAGCCCCAAAGCGAGCATTCCTCCTGCCGAGGTGCCGCAGAGCAGATCAAAATGCGATGCTATAGAACGACCCAGGGCAGCTTCGAGTTCGGCGAGAACCGTCGCCGTGTACAGACCTCGATAACCGCCACCTGACAGGGCAAGCACATGATAGGTTGGGATGCTGGTCATAGCACTCAGCCCTTCGGTGGAAAAGGATCGTTGCCGTGACTGTCCCTGTCGCGGATACGGCCATCCTTTCGGTGGATGACAAGTTCGGACCGCTGGTTTCGAGCGATCTCTCTCGCCGCATCAATAGCCTGCCGTTGAGTCCCGTGAACGGGGAAAGCCCGCTGATTGCCAGCGCCTTTAACAGCCCACCCGCCTCGGTGAGGAACGACATGCTGATTCTTACTGGCCATAATGGCTCTCCTACAGTTGAAACATCGAAGTCCCAGCCATCGGACTGGGTTGTAAATTGGCTTCCGTTGCAGCACAATGTGTTGCTTACACAGACAACAGGCAAGGCAGCCCAATCCGTTCTCATGCATCCATGAAAACCACCCCTGTTGTCTACACAGACAACAGGTTATCAGAGCATACCTGGTCGTGCAACTCCCTTGCACAATGCACTATTTATTGTTCTATATCGCAGTGTATTGATCTGGGGTTTAGGAACGCCGTCCGTAACTGAAAGGATCAAAACTCATGTCACAAACCGGCTTGGGCGTCGCCCTCAGAACTCTACGCGAGAGCAGAAGCCTTTCACTACGTGAAACCAGCCAACTGTCGTCGGTCGACCATGCCTATATCTACCGACTGGAAACAGGTGAGAAGACAAACCCATCACGGGACTTGGTTGAGAAGTTACTCAAAGTCCTCAAGCCGGGAAAAAGGGATTCCGAACTTGTGATGTGGCTGGTTGATCGAACGGACGCCGATCCCAGCCTTGTAGAATTCGTGCTGAAAGATCCTTCAATTAGTATCGATATTTTCTCTGCTGCTGCAGGGGTTAGGCATAGAGGCAACACCAGACCCGACCCTGCCACATTGATTTTCCGGATCAGGCGAGCTTTCGAAGAAGACGACGAGGATTAAATATGGACGATACGGATGTCAGGCAACAAGCACGTGCGTTCATTGCGAAAGTCGATATTTCGAATATTCGCGAAGATCTATCTCCCTATTTGACTGCCGCCAACGCTAAGGTCAAAAAGGATGAGCTTGACGAGGGCGAGTCCGGCTATACAATCACGAAGCCGAATGGCAAGCACATCATCACAGCAAACTCCCTGGAGACCGAGGAGAGACAGCGTTTTACTATCTGTCATGAGATAGCTCATATCGTGCTTGGTTTGGAGTCGAGCCACGAAGAGGTTCCATCTTGGTCATATGCAAAGCGCCACCCAAACGAGATCGCGTGTGACACATTTGCGGCGGAACTGCTGATGCCGTACAAGCAATGGCTATCCAAGGTGCCTTCGAAAGAGCCGTCTCTCGAGCTCATTCAGGAAATGGCTCAATTTTTTGGAACATCTTTTCCCGCCGCTGCATCAAGGTTTGCCAGTCTCAGTGATATGCCCTGCGCATTCGTCACCATGGAACGCGGCCAGGTACGTTATGCAGCACGTTCTACAGCCCTGAGAAACGTGGGAGCCTGGGTTTCGCCCAGATCCAAGATTCCAGTAGGCTCTGTCGCCCACCAAATCCGTTCTTCCGGAAGCGACTCAACCAAAACAGGGGAAGTAGCGCAGGACTTGTGGTTTGACAACTGGGAAAAGGGCCTGGATCTCTGGGAGCTTTCGAGACACTACGCACGCACTGACACCACAACCTCTTTGCTCTGGTTCGACAGTGATGAGCTGCCAGAAAGGGAGGTGAGTCGTTTCGGGACACATTCCCAGGACAATGGCGGATTAGCCGAGTTGACCGGAGAACTGCCTTGGCCAGGACGAAGCAAGCGACGCTGAACAGTAGTTGCCGCACTATTAGCAAGGAAATTGATCATCTAAATCGCTGTACGCGAGCCGCGACGATCATTCTTGCAACAGGTGGTCTCGAACAACCGCCAAGTCAACGACTAAACCTTCCAACATTTTATCCAATGGTGCCGTGCCACCGAACAGCGGATTGTCATTCGGTGTATGAAGCCATTGATCGCTTTTCGCTTCATCAGGAAAGAGAACCTGTAACGCCCGATAAATGCCCAGGATATAACTGGCCCGCTCCAGACAGTCCCGGGTCAATTTTGCTTTCTCCGGCTGGTTTTTCCAGTTGTAGAGCGTCTTTTCATTGCTCAACCCCAGCAACGCCATCTGCTGCTGCCCGGTCAGGTGCCAGAGCGAGAAGATGTTGAAGATCACCGGCAGCAGGGAACCCGGTTCTATGGAGCAGGGCTGTAACAGTTGCTCGATGTTTGCTTTCATCGCCATTCATTTACACTGTAACAATACAATTGCGACAGACTTTCATACTGTAATGTTACAGTCAATAGTTGAGCCGGACGATCTCCTGAACACCCCGCTTGCCTTTACGGATAATTTCCGTAATAATTTACATTGTTACGGATTTATTCCGTAGAGTATTTTCGGAGACGACCATGCCCAAAGTTTTACGATATGAAATGCAGTGGGATGAAGAAACCTATGCGCTGGCGGAGCGTGCGGCGCGTGCGTCGGGCTTAACCAGTATCAAGGCCTATGTCACCCAACTGGTGAAGCAAAATGCGCCTGAGGTATTGGAAGCCTACAGCAGTATTCAACTGACCAATGCGCAGTTCGACGCTTTTTGCGAGGCGTGTGACAATCCGCCTGCACCAACCGCCAAGCTTCATAAGGCAGCACGAGCACTTGATCAAGAGGGCTTCGTGCTGAATGCCGAGCGTTGAGTTCTTGCCGCTGGATCCACGCACGATCAATGTCAGAACATTTGATTGCGGCAAGGAAGCCATCAACGTGTATCTTCGTCGCTATGCGGCGAAGAACACGGCGTTGAACCTGAATCGAACCTTTGTACTTCCCTATTCCACCGAAGACAGTTCAGAGAAGGCCCAGGTGGCCGCGTACTACACGCTGGCCCATCAGACATTGGTGCGCGAAGAGTTGCCAGACCCATCGCGCCTGCCGCGCTATCCCGTCCCCGTCATTCTGCTGGCGCAACTCGGCATCGACCAGCGGTTCCATCGGCAAGGCCTGGGAGCAAAAACGCTGGTTTATGCGCTCAGGCATGCCTATCAGATTGCCAACAACCCGAGGGGCTTACCCGCCATGGGCGTGGTTCTCGATGTACTCGATCAGGATGCGCTGGCCTTCTACCAGTCTTTCGACTTCTTCTTGCCACTGACAGATAACCCGATGAAGCTGTTTGTACCCATGGCCTCACTGGAGACACTGTAACCACCCTTCCCTGAATCCGCCCGGTCCGATATCACAGATACTTTTTAAAAGTACTGGCCGTGATGGTGACGGCAAAGGCAAAGGCCAAAGCAAACGGCAGGATGATCCAGGACGGATGGAGACTGAATGGCAGCGCCAGGTAGAGAACCCAGGCCATGATGATCAACGGAATGGCGGCTTTCTTGGCGTAATGATAGACAAAGGAGCTCTCCCGGCCCCCACCCCAGCGCCGCAAATCCCGCCGCACCAGACCATCAACCAGCGCTACCAGGGTGAAAAGCCCAAATACCGGGGTGGCCAGAGCGAGAATGGCCAATCGCACTGCGAACACTTGCGTTATCTGCATGCCTGCCAGCGCGTAGTCAGTCACAGGCTGATAAAGCCGGTGCAATATAGGGCGCACACCTGACTCTTCGGAAGCCGGAACCGGCGTGACCCACTGAATGAAATCGGTAACGCCGGTCCACTCGAAGGCGATGGTGTAAAAGCGCTCCGACAAATCACTGGCGAATTGCATGGGCTGCGCGGTCAACCAACTGCGATGAAAATCTGCGCCGAGGAACTGCAGCTCATTCACCAGCATCTGTCTGCTGTGCGCCACGCCCTGCTCTTCCCACCACAATGCCATACCGACCCATTCGATCAGAACCGAAAAGACCAGGGAGAGGATCAACCATTTCAGGCACTGGGCGAGCCCTGTTAATACCTGGGAGATCGCACCGGGGCGGGCGACGGTTCGGCGGGGATTGGTCGGTTCCGCCATGCTCAGGCTGAGTCACTCGATTCTGCAGTCTCTACCGTCGCCTCGGAGACCGCATGCCACCAATGCTCAGTCACCCGATACCAGTGATCATTGGTAATGTAGCTGCGCCGCATGGCCTTGGCCATCTCTTCAAAATCTCCCGGCATGTCGACATCTGCACGGTCATCCGGCAACGGAATACGAATCTTCCAGAGCTGGCCTCCTTCCAATAGTGCAAAGGCTTGCCCCTTGGGAAGCGTGACCATATCGGACGCGGTCAGCATCGGCACTTCCGAGACACTGATCCGGTCCTCGTTGCGGGATTTGAAGTCGACGCCGGAACCGGGATCCGATGAATCATTGACACCGGAGACACTCATCAGGGTGAATACCTCCACACGGGGCAGCTGCTCGGTCAGCATCGCGGCTGTATCCAGCTCTTTTACGCGCAGCATCAGCATGGTATTGAAGTTGCCCGCCACTTGACCGGCCTTGGCTCGGCTGCCGATACGCGCTTCCACATCCGACCAGGTCTGGGTATAGGCCGTGACCTGAAAACCGGCTCCGCCGGCCTTGTTCAAAAGCGGCACGAACTCGTCCCCGATCAGCTCGTTAAACTCGTCCGCATGCAACGAGATAGTGGGGAGCGACTGTCGAGTGTTTGGTGGAATAGCTGTATCAGATCCTGGCGCCGCAACACCGTGCTTGTAGATCGTACCTGCAACGGACACCAGATCCGCGAACATGGAGTTGCCCACCGCACTGGCAACCGTGGTGTCGGTCAGCGCATCTAATCCGACATACACAATACCCTTGCGCCGGACCACTTCCATCCATTCGAAGATCGGCCTCGTATCCTGCTCGTCCTGGTAATCCGGCGAGATCAACGCGGCAATGGTGCCGGTGGTCAGCTTTTCCATCAGAGGGCCGACGGAGCTGACGATCTTGTCGAAATAGGTTTTGTCATATTTGAAAGCCGAAATCAGGCCATCCAGAACGGGGTCGTAAATGGCCCTTTCCTGCAACAACCGCATACAGGCAATGGCCTCCATCGACCGGCCACGCAGCGCATTGGGCAGGTTGCGCTCCTTGATATCCGCGGCGCGCACTTCCACCAGCGATGCCCAGGTATCGATACCGGCCACCTTGGCACAATGTCCGGCATATTCCACAAACAGTGGCTCGATGTCGTTGATGTAGCGGCGGATCTGTTGATAGTCCGGGCGGCGTTTCAGGGCCACCAGTGCACGTGCAATGATATTGACGAAGCGCCAGGCGAATTCTTTGAAAGCCGCAGAGTTCCCTTCGTTTGGTAACTGATTGGCAATACGAGTCGCGACCTCAGTGATGCGCGAGAAGTTGCCAATGGCATTATAGCGCGCCGACAATTCGGGAAAGCCGAGATGGAATAGATAGAAATCGTCCAGACGGCCGGCGCGCTTGGCCTCGGCATAGATGCGGCGCAAAAGATCCGCATCACCCTTGGGATCGAAAACGATGACCACATCGCCCCGGCGGATGTCCTGGGTGATCAGCAGTTCGGCCAAGCGTGTCTTGCCGACACGTGTGGTGCCGAGCACCAGGGTGTGCCCGACGCGCTCACCCAGATCCATCCACACGGATTGTTCATGGGGCTCAACGGCGTGCAGCGCCGGCTTACCGCCGACCGCGGGTAAAGGCGCCAACGGGTTCCAGCGGAAACGGCTGCGCAAACCTTTGGCCAGCACAGACAAACCAGGGATCGACTCCCAAGCCACTTCTTTCTGCCTGGCCCACTGATAGAGCCTGCCCGGTTGCACGTACCGCTGCACCTCGGGCTTCAGTGTATCGCGTAGCCGCTGCGTGTGTTGTTGTGTCCAGCGGAAACCCCTGCCCAAAAACAGCTTGTGCCGACTGACGGGAATCTGGTCAGCCCGCACGCGATAGGCCGGCAGCCGCTTCATGTGATGCTGGTAACGCAGTACACGCCAGGCCTGACGCCCCCGCCACATACCAAACCCGAAGAAAGTCATGCCGGTGGCCCATGCGATACCTGGTGGCATCATCAACGCCCAGGGCGCCAACCAGGAAAGTGTCCCCGCCGCCAATGCGGTGACGGTGGACCACAGTTCGACGGGAGGCCGCAACAACGCCTCCATCGGATGCGTGCTCATTGCCGCAGTCCGTCAGGGGTAATCAATACCGGGTAACGATCGATGCCCAGGGCCACGGCCAGATCATTCCCGGATCCGAGGGTAATGGATAAGCCTTGTGCCACTTCCGCAACCTGTTCCACATCGGCCTCTGTCTCAGCTTGCACCAGCATGCCCACGGCACCAAGCCGCTTGAGTGTTTCCCGGTGTGAGGCCATCCACTGCAACGACACCGCATCCGCCCCGATCAGAAAAAACGGCCGTGGATTGCCCTGTGCAAGCCGCGTCCGCACCTCCGGATGCAAGTCACTGCCAGCGATATCGCCGACAGCCAGACCGGGTGAGCGCACTGGCAACAGATTGCGAAGGGCTGCCGTACCATAACTGGACGAAGGATTGAGGGTGGTGCTTTCGGCGGGACCAGACGATGGCGTCTGGTCCGCCAAGAGTGGCTCCAACAGTGGCGCCAGTGGCTGCGTTTGACCACTGTCATAAAGGACCGTCAACTGGGCGAGAGCATTGGCACTCATGCTGAGCGAAAGTAACAATCCGAGTCCAAAGATCGGCAACACAGATCGACTACTGATCATCAAAGAGAGTCTCCTCTGTCACGACGACCCGTTGCGTCCAGCGTTCCTGTACGCGGCGGCCATAACGATTTGCGTGGGCTGGATCTTCGGGCACGTGATAGCAACAGTCGCTCATCAAAACCGCGACACTGGCAAGGGTGACAACCGCCCTTCCCGGCGCAGTATCAGTACCGGCAGATCCTGACCCAATTGGCCCGTTTGGCCAGCGACTTGATTGAGCGCGCCACCATCGATGTTCAGCGTCATCCTGTGGTCGCTGACCCACTGCGGATCGATCTGTTTTACTGTCGCCCAGTCACGTATGCGGGATTCCTCGCCGATCGACACATCGATCAGGTACAGATCGATGCCGGCGAATTGATTGATTTGGCTGACCAGTCGTTCCAACACGGCATCGCAATGCGGGCACTGTGTCCCGGTAAAGAACAGTACCCGGTCATCGGGCTGCCATGTCAGCTTTTCGGTTACAGTTTGATTCGTTGCGGCTAATGCCAGGGCATTGGCATCAATCAACAAACCATTGGGAAACAGACGCCGCTGGGCGTCGTCGTAGGCACGTTGAAACGCCAGGATCCGCTCGGCGTCGTCACGCATCATGACGGCCCACTGTTCAGCGTAGCGACGGCGTTCATCGGCAGTGCGTGCATGAATACCCAGGGCTTCAATGGGCGACAACGTGGCCGGGCTCACACTGCCACGAATCCCCTGCATCAGGAATTCATAGCGCTGCCACTCGGTTATATCCAACCCCCATTGCTCTGCACGGGAAGTCTGAGATTCGATCTGTTGTGTGGAGGATTGCTCGACCTCCAGTGTGTTCGAAGATTGCGAATTCGGTACCGGTCCATTATCTGCGCTGACGGGCAACGAGATGCACAACCACAATCCAATGATCCCGATGCGCGATACTCGTACACTGCGCTCAATGGTCATCGTCATCGACCTGCTGATCGACCGGCACAGTCAGATCGCGTTGTATGACGGTCTGGTAGGTCGGGTCGCAATGGTGAACCGGAGATTGAACCGTAAGGCTTTGTTCACTTGTCGATTTCACAGCGTGGGCAGTTTTTTGCTCTGGATCGATTCGCTCGTTCTTGACGCCGACCAGCAAGGCAGTGACCAAGACAACAACCAGGAAAACCGCTTCCATTAATGTGCGCCTCCAGTCGATGTGGGATTCGATACATTGATGCAGCGTTCGAATGCGACGAGGCGATGTAAGGGATCCTGAACCAGGTGAAAAGCCGGCCCCACTAAAAGTCCGATCACCGCTTTGAGCGGCATAGGCTCAAAATAACGATGCGCGTTGGGCAGTGGCAGCTCGAGCATGGCGAGGGCTTCTTCCGACAGAATAGCCTCGTCTGCCAGCCGATAACCGGAATCGCGCAATAGCCAGCGCAAGGCCCCACCCACACTATTGATGTCGTGCGGAACGTTGATCGACCTTGTGACCGACAACAGGTCCCGTTGACCGGCCGTTGGTCCGGCAGCGATGACGGAGTAGCGACCAATCTGGGTCTGCGCGCCGATCACTGAAAAATGTTGCGGTTCTGCCCCTACCGATTGGCTCGCAAAGGCCACAACAGTGCAGCACACAAATACGGTTAGGCGTCGTGAGGTTGCGGAATGCTTGGACGAAGACATGTTTTTGCTCTCGTAGGTGATGATCGTCGTCATAATCGCCAACCGGCCCTCACCGGTGAACGATTAATCCGTTCCGTGGGTGTCGGGTTTTCTGTCGATCGCCTCTGCACTAGTCACTAACGGCCTAAATACACGCTATGGAAAGCTCAACATAATCGAGAAATTATGCAAAGCCATTTGCGCAGAAAGCCCTGGATTACAAGGCGTCCGCGCTTCAACTTTACATAAGCAATTACCTTCCTAAATACACAGCACTGATCTGCTCGCGGGCATGGCCGAGTTCGCGACTGATAATGAGTCGTGCCTGGTGATCCTGCTTGCGCTGCTCGGCGCTGAGACTGTTGGCAACTGGCCCACCCGCAGCAGGACAGGACCAACCGGTTAGTTGATGGTAGCGGGCCTGCGCGTAAGCATGGCGCAGGCCATGCAGCTTCGACAGTTCCGCTTGTGTGGTTTGGCGCTCGTAGACTCGCAACTGCTGGATGTAGTTTTTCCGGGAAGGGATCAGGGATCCATTCCCGGCCAGACGGTGCGCGCGATCCAGGACGGCTCGTTGCTCCTGGTTGAGGATCGGCACGACACGCGTCTTCCCGCCCTTGGTCCAAGCCGCTTTCAACCGGATATGATCACCCTGATCGGCGAAACCGGGCATGAATTTGATCGCTTCCTCCCGTCGTAAACCGAAAGCGCGCTGGAGCTCCAGGCTCATGCGCACGTAATCGTCCTGAATACTAGACAGCGCCTGGCGGTCGAGCGCGACCGCCTTGGACTCGTTACTGACGAACTGCCGGTCGGGGATGCCGTAGAACTCGTTGGAGCGGGCAATGACATTGCGCCGGTCCACTTTCGATGCCCACCACCGCAAGCAGTTCATGCGGTTCTTGATGGTACCGGCCGCCATGCCTTCGCCGAGCCAGCGCTTTACAAGGGCATCCACATGCTTTGGCTTCAGAGATCGGGTAGTCATCCGCCGGTACCCCATCTCCTGCAACTGATTCGCGATCTGGTTGAGCATCCGCGCACGATTCGCTTGCGTGCTGTAACTGCCATCGCGGTTGCGTTTGCACAATTGCTTCAATTGGTAGTTCAGGTCTTTCATCGTGTACTTTCCAACTCTGGTAAGTGTTTATGACCAACCGCAGGCTCGTAGCCTGACTGGTTCCGCCGAGGCGGAGGGGTCAAGGGACACTACTCCCTGTTCGACCTGATAAGCCTGGTCGCAGGCAACCTGGCTGCTCTTCTGGTGAAGATGGTGCCGGGTAAACCAATGGCTCGAAGAGCCTTCGTTGATGGTGAACGTTTCACCTCCTTTTTAATGAGCGGAACCATCGGTCCGCGTGTTGAAAGAAACCGTCGATATGACGGCGTGACGAAAGTCGGCTGATTGCCAGCCGGATTGGATGTGGCGATTGCCAGATTGAAGTGAGGACGACGTCCTACAGTTGAAGAAGCGTTGAAGATGAGCTGCAGCCGAGGCTGTGCGCCGTTGAAGCTCTGGCGGCGCTGTCGTTGTTTTTGCCATTTAAGATGGCGAGGGCAACTTCCCCCATCCACGTTACCGCCGTGGCCGCGTATGAAGCTCTCTGTGGTACATGGCCGCCAGTATAGCCAGACTGAATTCGCGCCGA
>Ga0209273_10002216_pt1 | contig 15280 bp, 13 predicted proteins | sample tdAd471_FD_187126 | JGI IMG/M metagenome (GOLD analysis project Ga0209273, IMG submission 187126) | Marine sediment microbial communities from the Atlantic coast under amendment with organic carbon and nitrate - tdAd47.1 (SPAdes)... | ecosystem: Environmental > Aquatic > Marine > Coastal >...
GGTCGCGAGGCTGAGCAAAGCGAAGCGTGTCGACATCGGCGCCTCCGGGGGCGCGATTGTAAAGGGCCAGGGCCGTGAGCGGCGTCCAGCCTGGGCGGCGTGAGACCCGAAACGGATTCACTGTGTCCGCCCGGGCACGGGCTCGACTCAGGGCAAGGGGTTAGGGTGGCAGGGCATTCGTAGCACGCAGTGGGGACGGAGGACGCAATGAACGAGGAACCACATGCCCCAGACGAGGACGTGCCGAGCATGGACGTCCCCGTCGGCGGAGAGCTGACCGGGAGCCTGCCGGAGCCGTCTCCGGTGGCGCCGGAGCGACCGATCCGGGTCAACACCAACCGGCCCATGCCGCCGCCGGTGGACTTGCAGGAGGAGCCCTTGCGCCCCGAGCGACTGATTCGGGTGAACACCAACCGGCCCATGCCGCTGCCGGAGGACTCGCAGGAGGAGCCCTTCCCCCCGAGTGACTGATTCGGGTGAACACCAACCGCCAGACGCTGAGTCCGGAGCGGCCAGAGGCAGGCACGCGCCCCGAGGCGAAGCCGAGTGACGCCGACGACTGAGCGCGGCCTCGAGGCCATGGGGGAGGTCTGCAGCAGCAGCCTCTCAGCCATGCACCGCAATCAGATTGGGCGCGAGCCCTGGCCGGACCTCTCGAGTTTCGACCCCAGCGCCTACCCGGTTGCTCTGCTGCAGGAGGCGTCCGAGCACTGGGCCGAGCGCGCCCGCGCCGAGCACGGTTCGGTGCACCAGTTCAGCCAGGTCTCCCACGCGCTCTGTGTCGCCCGCGCGCCCCTCGAGGTGCAGGGCGCGCTGGCTCGCTTGATCACCGACGAGGTCCGGCACGCCGAGCTCTGCGCGCGCATGGCCGCGGCCTGCGCCCCTGGTGCTCCCAGGCCCCAAGGCTGGCCGACGCCCCAGGCGCCCTGGGAGGAGGCCCCCCTCGAGGGCGATCAGCAGGAGATCTACGCCTGGGCCGCGCGCGCGGTGCTGATCGCCTGTTGCTTGGGCGAGACGATCTCGCGCCCGCTGCTCGAAGCGGTGGTGATCGTGGCCACGGACCCCGTGGCCGAGGCGGTGGGTCGCCAGATCCTGCGAGACGAGCAGCTGCACGCGACCTTTGGCTGGGAGCTCCTGGCCTGGCTGCTGCCACGGATCCGCGACTTCGAGCGCGAGCAGCTCGAGCGGGTCACCCTGCCGGCGGCCTTCGCGGCCCTCGAGCGCAGCACGTCCTGCGGGATCAGCGCGAACGAGCTGGCGCACACCACGCTCACGATTCGCCGCGGTTCGCCAAACCTGGGGATCCTCAGCGAGCGGCAGCAAGCGCAGCTGTTCTACATGGCCCTCGAGGGCGAGGTCTTCGCGGGGCTGCGGAGGCTGGGGTTCGACCCTGCCTCGGCCTGGGCCAACCGACACTAGCGCCTGTCCCGCGGGGGACGTCGCGCCGGCGCGGGACAGGCCCTAGGCCAAGACGGGGGTGCCGCTGTCGTCGCCGGGCTCGTTGGGGTCGCCCGGGTCCTCGCCGAAGATCATGCGCTCGGCGTCGCGGATCAGGTCCACGATCTCGGCGCGGCCCTGGGCGTCGCGCAGCAGGCGCACGTAGCCGTCGTGGTTGAGGATCCCGCCAATGTGCGCCAGCAGGCGCAGGTGGCCCGAGACCGCGCGCTCCGGGGAGAGGAACAGGATCACGATATGCACCAGGGGCTCGCCCTTGGCGAAGCGGATCCCGTCGCGGCTGATCCCGATCGAGCCGACGAAGTTGCTCACGAGGTCGGTCTTGACGTGGGGGATCGCGACGGCGTTGCCAATGCTCGTCGCGCCGAGGGCCTCGCGCTTGAGCAGGGCCATCAGGATCTCTTCGCGCTGCTCGGCGGGGACGTGCCCCATTTCGACCATGTGGTCGACGATCTCGAGCAGCGCCTCGTCGCGCGTGGTCGCGCGGAGCCGGGGGATCACCCCCTTCTCGCCAATGATCTCGATCAACCGCACGAAAACCCTCTCGACTAAAGGTTTTAGCATTTGGGGGTGAGCCCAAACAAGCAACACCCCCGGGGAACCGGGGGTGCGGGTCGGCAGGAGGGGTGCGTCAGACCGTGCTGCTGACGCTCGCTCGCAGGTAGTCGCGGTTCATGCGGGCGATGTAGCTGACGCTGATCCCCTTGGGGCACACGGCTTCGCACTCGGACTGGTTGGTGCAGGCGCCGAAGCCCTCCTCGTCCATGGTCCCGACCATGTCGATCACGCGCTTGTGGCGCTCGGGCTGGCCCTGGGGCAAGAGCGAGAGGTGCGAGACCTTGGCGGCCACGAAGAGCATGGCCGAGGCGTTCTTGCAGCTCGCGACGCAGGCGCCGCAGCCAATGCACTGGGCGGCGTCGATCGCGGCCTCGCTCGCGTCCTTGGCGACCGGGGTCGCGTTGGCGTCGGGGGCGTTGCCGGTGTTGATCGAAATGTAGCCCCCGGCCTGCTGGATCCGGTCGAAGGCGCTGCGGTCCACGATCAGGTCGCGGAGCACGGGGAAGGCCTTGGCGCGGAACGGCTCGACGAAGATCGTGTCGCCGTGCTTGAAGTGGCGCATGTAGAGCTGGCAGGTGGTCGTCTCGGGCTGCGGCCCGTGGGGCACGCCGTTGATCACCATCGAGCAGGCGCCGCAGATCCCTTCGCGGCAGTCGTGCTCGAAGGCGATCGGCTCTTCGCCCTTCTCGATCAGGCGCTCGTTGAGCACGTCCATCATTTCCAGGAAGGACATTTCCTCGTCCACCCCGGGCATGTCGTAGCTGACGATCTTGCCGTCGGCGTTCGCGTCGTCCTGGCGCCAAACGTTGAGCGTGAGGTCCATGGCTACTTGTAGCTCCTTACCGCCAGCTTGACGTTCTCGTATTCGAGGTGTTCCTTGTGGAGCTCGGGCTGCTCGCCCTCGCCCTTGAATTCCCAGGCGCTGGAGTAGCAGTAGTCGGCGTCGTTGCGCTTGGCCTCGCCGTCGGGCGTCTGGTGCTCCTCGCGGAAGTGAGCGCCGCACGACTCGTCGCGCTGCAGGGCGTCGGTGCACATCAGCTCGCCCATGTGGAGGAAGTCGGCCACGCGGTTGGCCTCCTCGAGGGCGGGGTTCAGCTGATCGATCCGCCCGGGGACGCGGACCTCCTTCCAGAAGCGCTCGCGCAGCTCGCGCACCTGCTGGATCCCCTCCTCGAGCCCGGCCGCCGTGCGGCTCATGCCGCACTTGTCCCAGAGGATCCGCCCCAGCTCGCGGTGGAAGGTCGCCGAGCTCTGGGTGCCGCCGACGTTGAGCAGCTTCTCCAGGCGCCCCTTGACCTCCTGCTCGACCTCGCGGAAGGCGGCGGGCTTGGTGTCGACGACCAGCCCCTTGAAGCCCGCCAGATACTGCGCGATCGTCGCCGGGAGCACGAAGTAGCCGTCGGCCAGCCCCTGCATCAGCGCGCTCGCGCCCAGGCGGTTCGCGCCGTGATCGGAGTAGTTCGCCTCGCCGATCACGAACAGGCCGGGGATCGTGCTCTGCAGGTTGTAGTCGACCCACAGCCCACCCATGGTGTAGTGCGGGGCGGGGTAGATCCTAAACGGCGTCTCGTAGGGGTTCTCGCCGGTGATCCGGTTGTACATGTCGAACAGGTTGCCGTAGCGGCCGGCCACCTTGTCCTTGCCCAGGCGCGCGATCGCGTCCTTGAAGTCGAGGTAGACGCCGCGGCCGCCGGGCCCCACGCCGCGCCCGTCGTCGCAGGCCTCCTTGGCCGCGCGCGAGGCGATATCCCGCGGAGCGAGGTTCCCGAAGCTGGGGTACTTGCGCTCGAGGTAGTAGTCGCGCTCGGCCTCGGGGATCTGCCCGGGCGGGCGGGTGTCGCCCTTCTTCTTCGGCACCCACACCCGGCCGTCGTTGCGCAGCGACTCGGACATCAGGGTCAGCTTGGACTGGTAGTCGCCGGCCGCCGGAATGCAGGTCGGGTGGATCTGCGTGAAGCAGGGGTTCGCGAAGAACGCGCCCCGGCGATACGCGCGGTAGGTCGCGGTGACGTTGCTGCCCATGGCGTTGGTGGACAGGTAGAACACGTTCGAGTAGCCGCCCGTGGCGAGCACCACGGCGTTCGCCGCGTGCGAGCTGATCTCGCCGGTCTTGAGGTCGCGGGTCACGATCCCGCGCGCGTGCCCGTCGACCTGCACGATATCGAGCAGCTCGCTGCGGGTGACCATGGTCACCCCGCCGTTCTTGATCTGGCGGTTCAGCGCTGCGTAGCAGCCGAGGAGCAGCTGCTGCCCGGTCTGGCCGCGGCTGTAGAAGGTGCGCGAGACCTGCGCGCCGCCGAAGCTGCGGTTGGCGAGCAGCCCGCCGTATTCCCGCGAGAAGGGCACGCCCTGGGCCGCGCACTGGTCGATGATCTCCGAGCTGACCTCGGCCAGGCGGTAGACGTTGGCCTCACGCGAGCGGAAGTCGCCGCCCTTGACCGTGTCGTAGAACAGGCGGAACACCGAGTCGCCGTCGTTCTGGTAGTTCTTGGCCGCGTTGATCCCGCCCTGGGCCGCGACGCTGTGGGCGCGGCGCGGGCTGTCGTGGAAGCAGAAGCAGGTGACGGTGTAGCCCTGCTCGGCGAGGGTCGCCGCGGCGCTGCCGCCAGCGAGGCCCGAGCCGACCACGATCACGTGGAACTTGCGCTTGTTGTTGGGCGCCAGGAGCTTGTTCTCGAAGCGGTAGCGCGTCCACTTCTCGCCGATTGGCCCCGCGGGGATCTTGGCGTCCAGCTTGGTGTCGACCGCGCTCACTTGGTGCTCCCTTCGACGGTGGCAGATTGGACCCAGCCCGCTTGCACGGCGCTGGGGATCGCGGCGAACCCGACGGCGATCAAGATCGCCAGCGCGACGCCTCCGCGCTGCACGAGGGCCTGCAGGCGCGGGTTGGAGAGGCCGAGGCTGCGGGCCAGGCTGCCCAGCCCGTGGCTGAGGTGCAAGCCCACGACGAGCATGGCCAGCCCGTAGCCCGCGGAGACCGCCGGGAGCTTGAAGCCGGAGACGACCATGTTGAACACGTCGTGGCGGCCTTGCGCGTCTTCCAGCGCGTAGTGCTCGGGGTGGGTGAAGCCGAGGGTGAAGTGCGCCAGGTGGAACAGCACGAACAGCACCACCAGCGAGCCGGTGAGGATCATGGTCCGCGAGCCCCAGCTGGCCTGCACCGTCGACTCGTAGGCGTAGGGCACCGGGCGCGCGGACTTGTTCAGCGCGGTCAAGCGAATCGCCAGCGCAATGTGCAGCGCGAAGGTCGCCAGCAAACCGATCCGCGCCACCCACAGCAGCGGGCCCAGGCTCTTGAGCTTCGCCGCGTAAGCGTTCATCAGCTCGGGGGCGTGGTCGCCGGCGAGCATTTGCAGGTTGCCGGCCAGGTGGGCGACCAGGAAGCCGAACAGTGCCAGACCGGTGAGGGCCATAAGCACTTTGGTCCCAACGGTCGAACGGCAGAAGCGGACGACGGACTCGACGAGGGCGTTCATGTGCACTCCAGCGATCCCGAGGGTCGAGATCGCCTAGACTTCACCATATCCCGGGGCAATATCAATCGCGGCAGAGGGGCTCGCTTCGCACACCGGGTCGTCTGGCTTCGCGCTCGCATGCCTGCACGCTACGCCCGCCTGCAGGTGGTTCAAGGAGGAGCGCTCGCTCGCGCGCGTCGGCGGGTCTACGGTCGAGGTGCATGCGAATCGGACGCTACACGGTCGAGGGCGAGCTGGCGCGAGGCGGGACCGCCGTGGTCTATCGCGTGCGCGATCCCCAGGGGCAGCCGCGCGCGCTCAAGCTGCTGCACGCCGAGAGCGAGCTCGCGCTGCGCCGGTTCGAGGTCGAGGTCGGCGCGGTCGCGCGGCTGCGCCACGAGCACGTCGTGCCGGTGCTCGACTGGGGCCGGGACCGCAGGCCGTTCCTCGTCATGCCCCTCGTGACCCACGGGACCCTCGAGCAGCGGCTGGCGCGGGAGGGACCGCTGCCCGAGCCCGCGGCGACGCGGATCGCGCACCAGCTCGCGTTGGCCCTCGCCTACGCCCACGGCTGCGGCGTCTCGCACCGCGACCTCAAGCCCGACAACGTGCTCCTCGACGAGCGCGGGCGGGCGCTGCTCACCGACTTCAGCCTGGCCCTCGACGAGGACCTGCAGCGCTCGCGGCTGACCCAGACCGGCAACCTCCAGGGGACCCCCGGCTACTGGGCGCCCGAGCAGTGCGCGGCGGCGACCCGCGAGACCCCGGGCAGCCTGACCGACGTCTACGGCCTGGGTGCGACCCTCTACGCCATGCTCACCGGGGCTCCCCCCTACGGCGCGACGGTCCAGGCCATGCTTCAGGTCACGAGCCCCGAGCCGCCTCCGCGGGTCTCCGCTGCGCGCCCGGACGTGGCCCCGGAGCTCGAGGCGATCTGCAGCCGCTGCCTGGCCAAGGACCCGGGCGACCGCTTCCCCGACATGGACGCGCTGGCGCGCGCCCTGGGCGCCGTCGGCCAGGGCGCGCCGCGGCCGCCGTCTCGCAGGCGCCGACCGCTGGTGATCGGGCTGGCGCTGGCGCTCCTCGCGGGGCTGGGCGCGCTGGGCGTGTGGGCGTTGCGGACGCCGCCCGATCCGCTGCGGGTCGCCGCGCGCGAGTCCCTGCAGCGGGTGAACGCGCACTGCGACGCGGGCGACTCGACGGCGGCGGCGAACGAGCTCACGCGGCTGCTCGCCGACCACCCTCAGCTCCAGGACCCGACTCCCGAATACGCCGAGCTCGTGCGCGAGGTGGTGGGGGTCCAGGCCCGGGTGATCGAGGTGCAGCGGCTCGAGCTGGAGCAACGGATCGAGGGGCTGCTGGTGCAGGCCCGCGCCGCGCTGGCGGCGGGCGACCTCGACGAGGCCGAGAGCGACCTCGGCTTCCTCCTCTCCGTCGCCCCCGAGTCCGCCGCGGTCCAGGCCTTCGAGGCCGAGCTGGAGCGGAGCCAGGAGGCGGCCGCGCTCGAGCGGAGGCAGGAGGTCGAGCGGGCGGCCTCCGCGCCGCCGCCAGACCCGCGGGCGGAGCTCAGCGCGGCGCTCGCCCGCGGGGACACCCGGGGGGCGCTGGCCTGGGCGCGCGCCGTGCTCGAGGTGGACCCCGGACACGTGAACGCGCGCTACCTGCTCCTGGACCGCGCGCTCACCGAGTCGCGGTGGGTAGAGGCCGAGGAGCACGCCAGCGCCATGTTGGGCGGAGACGTGGAGCGGAGCCAGCGGGTGATCGCGCTGATCGCTCGCCACCAGGCGCGGAGCGCGCGAGGCGACCTCGAGGGCGCGCGCGCCGACCTCGACGCGTGGATCGAGCTCGAGCCCAGCGCCGAGGCCTACCTCCGCCGCGCGCGCCTGCGCTACAGGAGCGACCCCGAGGGGTGCCTCGCCGACCTGAAGCGCATGCACCAGCTCGACCCGAGCCGGAGCAACGCCTACGAGCTGGGCTACCACGCCGTGCGCTTGAAGGAGCCCCAGCTCGCGGTGGACGTGCTCGAGCCGATCGCGCGCGAGGACCCCGGCTACCGGGACGTGCTCTCCCAGCTGGCCTACGCCTACCTGGAGCTCGGTCGACTCGAGGACTCCGAGCGGACCTACAGTCAGGAGGTCGCTCGCGGGGGGAAGCACGCGGGGACGTTCTGGGGCCGGGCCCAGGCCCGGATGCAGCTGGGCAGGCTCGAGGGCGCCCTCGAGGACTACGAGCGGATTCGCGAGCTCGACCCGAGTGTGGACGAGGCGCACCTGGCGGTTCCGGTGTTGCTTCGTGCCCTGGGTCGGGAGGAGGCCCCGGCGCGGCTGCGGGAGGTCGCCGAGCGCTACCGCGAGGGTGGGGTCGACGGACTCAAGGCCGTGCTCCTGGCCCAGATTCGCGACGCGATCGGCGACGAAGCCGGCGCCCTCCAGGCGCTGCACGGCGTGAAGCGGATCGGCGTCTTCGGGGGCGCGATCGACAAGGGCTACTTCGGCGCCTGGCTGCAGGGCGGCTTGCCGCGCTACGGTCGGCATTGCCTGGAGGAGGGCCAGGCCAAGCGAGGGCGGGACGTCCTCGAGGTCTGGCTCGAGCACTTCCCCGACGACCCGCGAGCGCCGGAGGTGCGCGAACTCGCTCGCTGAAAACGCCGGCGACGCCGGCTCCGGATCTGGGAGGAACTGGCGGAATCGTGTTGCAGGCCGCTGCAACGCTCCGCGGCACGAGGGAGTCGAGGTCGCCGCTCGTTCAGCGCTCGAGCAGAGCGCCCTGCGCTCGGCGAGGGAGCGGGCTACTGGTGGGTTTCGACGCTCTGCTCGGCGCTGGGATTGGCCGTAACTGCAGGTGGCGCCTGGAGCTCGGCGTCGTCCTGGAAGCGAATGAAGATCACCAGGGTCACGATCACGATCGCCAGGGCCAGGAACGTCTCGAACCGACCGTCTTGCAGCCACGCCTTCATTGGGAATCCTTCCTTCCGTAAGTCTGAGCGAACCTGCAGCAAGTTCCAGGCCGAGGTCCGTCGCAGCAGCTGGACGACCGAGACCCGTCGCGGATTCGCACCGGCCCACACGCTCCGACTGCTGCTTTCAGGGGGCCTCTCCGAGGCCCCCTCGCCCTCGCAGCAGAGCTGCTCGGGCTCACCCCCAACGGGCTGAAGGCTCTGCTTCTCAGGGGGCCTCTCCGAGGCCCCCTCGCCCTCGCAGCAGAGCTGCTCGGGCTCACCCCCAACGGGCTGAAGGCTCGCATTGTTTACCTTCAACACGCGGGTGGTGTTGGAGAGTTCCTTCCTTTAGAGTCTGACCCGCGCCGGGGATCACGCCGGCGCCCAGCCGAGGGGAACGGGTGGAGCACGCCGAACGTTTGGGGCACAAGACCTCGCGGGAAGACGCCGAGCCGTCGATCGCGCTGATCGAATGCAGCAGCATTGCAAAGGGTTACGAGGTCGCGGACGCCGTGGCCAAGCGATCTCCCGTGAACCTGCTGTGGGTGCGCACCGTCTCGCCCGGCAACCACGTGACCCTCTTCAGCGGCGAGGTCCCCGAGACCGAGACCGCCCTCGAGCGCGGGCTCGAGGTCGCCGGGCGCGCGTGTATCGGCAAAATGCTGATCCCCAACGTGCACCCCGACCTGATCCCGGCGATCCGCGCGCCGCGTCCGATCGACGTGGACGAGGCGCTGGGGATCGTCGAGTGCCGCACGGTGGCCAGCGCGATCCACGCCGCCGACCGCGCCGCCAAGACGTCCGACGTCGAGCTGCTCGAGGTGCGCCTGGCCATGCACCTGGGCGGGAAGGGCTTCTTCGTGCTCGCGGGCTCGGTGGGTGACGTCGAGAGCGCCGTGGCCGCGGGCTCCGAGGACGCCGGGGAGCAGCTGCTGCGCGACGTGGTGATCCCGCGCGCCAGCCAGGAGCTCCTCGAGCACCTGTTCCAGTAGGCGGCTCATGAAGCGAATCGTGACCCGTGAGGATATCGAGGCCGCCCGCGACAGCGGGCGCCCCCTCGCCGTGGGCAGCGAGGACGTCGTCACCCAGGCGGCCCGCGACCTGGCCTCGCGGCTGGGCGTTCGGATCGAGGTCGTGGGCGTGGGCGAGGCCGACGCCTCGCGCCCCACCGTGGGCGAGGTCCTCGCCGGCGACCCGCCCCACGAGCGCGCGGTGGTCTCGGCGGTCGGCCGCAACCGGCGCGGGATCCTGGCCGAGCTCACCGGGCAGATCTCGGCCCTCGGCGGCAACGTCGAGGACATCAGCCAGCGGATCGTGTCGGGCTACTTCTCGGCGATCTTCATGGTCGGCCTCGAGGAGGTCGACGAGTTCGCGACCTTCAAGAACGGGCTCGAGGCGCTCTCCGTCCCCGGCGACTACAAGGTCGTCGTCCAGCACGAGCGCATCTTCCAGGCCATGCACCGCATATGATCCGCGACGAGGAGGTGCTCGAGACCCTGCGCATGGTCTCGCTGGAGAACCTCGACATTCGCTGCGTGACCCTCGGGGTGTCGCTGCTCGACTGCGCCGCCACGAGCGTCGAGACCGTGGCCGACAACGTCTACGCCAAGCTCTGCCGCGTCGGCGCGGACCTCGTCCCCACCTGCCAGGCGATCGAGCGCGAGCTGGGGATCCCGATCGTCAACAAGCGGATGTCGGTGACCCCGATCGGGGTGCTCGCCGCGGCCTGCGCCCGCGACCCCAACACCGACCTCACGCCGATCGCGGTGGCCCTCGACCGCGCCGCGCGCCAGTGCGGGGTCGACTTCCTCGGCGGGTTCTCGGCGCTGGTGCACAAGGGCTTCACCCCCAGCGACCACGCGCTGTTGAACTCCATGCCCAAGGCCCTCGCCGCGACCGAGCGCGTGTGCGGCTCGGTGAGCGTGGCCTCGCGCCAGGCCGGCGTGAACGTCGACGCCGTGCTGCGCATGGGGCACGTGATCAAGGACCTCGCCGCCGCCACCGCCGACAGCGACGGGATCGGCTGCGCGAAGCTGGTCGTGTTCTCGAACATTCCCGAGGACAACCCGTTCATGGCCGGCGCGATCCACGGCCTCGGCGAAGCCGAGCTCGTGATCAACGTCGGCGTCAGCGGCCCCGGCACCGTCGCCGCGGCCCTCCAGGACCTCGGCCCCGAGGCCGACCTGCTGCAGGTGGGCGAGACGATCAAGCGCGTGGCCTTCAAGATCACGCGCGTCGGCGCGCTCGTGGCCCGCGAGGCCGCCCAGCGCATGGGCGTCACCTGCGGGATCGTGGACCTCTCCCTCGCCCCGACCCCGGCGGTCGGCGACAGCGTGGCCGAGATCCTCGAGCTGATCGGCGTCGACGCCGCTGGCGGTCCGGGCTCGACCATGGCGCTCTCGCTGTTGACCGACGCGGTCAAGAAGGGCGGGGCCATGGCGACCGCCGCGGTCGGCGGGCTCTCGGGCGCGTTCATTCCCGTCTCCGAAGACTCGCTAATGGACAAGCGCGCGGCCGAGGGCAAGCTCACGATCGAGAAGCTCGAGGCCATGACCTCGGTGTGCTCGGTGGGCCTCGACATGGTCGTCGTCCCCGGCGACACCCCGGCCACGACCCTCGCCGGGATCATTGGCGACGTGATGGCGATCGGCGTGGTCAACGGCAAGACGACCGCGGTGCGGATCATTCCCGCCCCGGGCAAGGCCGCCGGGGACACGGTGCACTTCGGTGGGCTGCTGGGCAGCGGCTGCGTGATGCCCGTGAGCACGGTCTCCGCCGAGCGGCTGTTCCGCCGCGGGGGCAGGGTCGCACCGCCGACGCAGGCCCTGGTGAACTGAGGACCCTCTTGGGTCCTCAGTCCACCCGGGCCTGCGTCCGACGTTCTTAGGGGGTCTTTCCAAGACCCCCTCGCCCTCGCAGCAGAGCTGCTCGGGCTCACCCCCAAGGGGCCGCGGGCGCGTGGCGTTGGTGAACTAGCCTCCCCCCGCGTCTCTCTGCTTTGGGTCTGACTCCGTTTCTGTTTCGGGCTCTGACTCTGACTCTGTCTCTGTTTCGGACTCTGACTCTGTTTCGGACTCTGACTCTGTTTCTGTTTCGGACTCTGGCTCTGGCTCGGCTGCTTCGCCCGATTGAACGCCCTGGCGTGGCAACGGCGGAGGGGGGCGGGGACTCTCCCCGCTCCGGCGGTTGCGCCGATCGCCTCAACACTGCGGGGCTGTCGCCGGTGATTGGCAGATCCGTCCATCCCCGCAAAGCCTGCGCGGGGAGAGCCCCCACCCCCCTCCGCCTGCGTGGCCGGCCCAAAGAAGTCCATATCAGAGACCACCCAGCCCCTGGGCGCGTTCGCCCCGACGCATTTTTCGTGCGGGTGCGTCCGTTCTCCCCCACGCGTCGGGGCGAACACGCCGGGCTGACCGCGTGGTCGATGGTTGCGAATACATACACCCGTGCGGCGGTGTGGCGGATCGGATCGCTGCGCCTTGGCGGATCGGATCGCTGCGCCCTGGCGGATCGGATCGCTCCCTCGCCCGCCCTGGCCTACACGGCCGCCAGGTGTCTTGGATCCCTTGGCTGCGACGCCCCTGGATCCCTTGGGTGCAAAGCGGGTGGATACCTTGGCTGCAAAGCAGCTGGATACCTTCGGTGCAACGCACCTGGATACTTAGCCCGCTCTCTCACCGCAGGACAGGTGACCTCGCACTCGGGTCGCGCTGTGGGCCACCCAGGGTCATGCGACGCGCGACCGCCAGTGACGGTGCACACGTCCGCGGTCGCATGCACTCAGGGTCGAGCGGCGGCGCGGGCTACCCAAGGAATTGCGCGCTCAGGATCGAGTCGCGGCGCGGGTTACCCAAGGTCACGCGCGCTCGCGGTCGAGTCGCGGCGCGGGTTACCCAAGGTCACGCGCGCTCGCGGTCGAGTCGCGGTGCGGGTTACCCAAGGTCACGCGCGCTGAGACTGGGAGTCCCAGCGCGCGTGACCCAGGGTCACGTGCGGTGGCGTTTGGGTCTCAGCGCGGGTATCCCAGGGTAGAACTAAGGCCGCTGCGCGGCGGGCCGAGACGTCGATCGCATCAGATTCGTTTCCGGACGGTCGCCCTTGGTGAGTCTGGTTGGCGACAGGGCGGGCCGCCGCGAACGGCCATCGCCGGAGTTGAACGAGGCATCCCAGATGCTCCAGCCTGTGTGGTGTTCAAAGCCCACAGAAAGGACGCACCATGGGATACCTCGACGCAATGTTAGCCGACATTCAACTCAGAGGCTTGCGGCCAGCGACGGCCGTGCTCTACAGAGACAACGTTCGCTCGGCTCAGCGCCACTTCGGAGAGCGCTCCCTGGCAGACCTTGGCCCCGAAGACTTGCGGGAGTATCTGATCCACCTCGATCAGGAGGGCAAGCTCTCGATCGGCAGCAGGCGGATCCGAGTGTTCGCCCTGCGCTTCCTCTATCGCCATACCCTGCAGCGTGACGACGTCCTCGCGGCTCTGGTACCGCCGCGCAAGTCCAGGGCGAGGCCGGTGGTCCTCTCCCGCCAGGAGGTCACGGCGTTGTTTCAGGCTACTCGGAGCCCCAAGTATCGGACGCTGTTCAAGGTCCTCTACGGAGCGGGGCTCCGATTGTTCGAAGCATGTGCCCTCAAGTTCTCCGACGTGCTCAGTGACCGAATGCTCCTCTACGTCGCTGAGACCAAAGGCGGAGGCGATCGCTACGCTCTCCTCTCTCCGCAGCTGCTGAAGGAGCTGCGCTCGTACTGGCGAGAAGTGAGACCGGCGGGGCCGTATCTCTTCCCGGGTGCCCACGCAGGGAAACCACTCGGCCGCAAGAGCGCCAACGCCCCGTTCCGCAAGGCTGCCGCCCGCGCGGGCCTCGAGCGTCGCGTCTGGCCCCACTGCTTGCGCCATTCGTTTGCCACGCACCTGCTCGAGGACGGCGTCGATCTGCGCGTGATCCAGGCGCTCCTCGGCCACCGCTCCGTTGCGGCGACCGAGATCTACACCCACGTCAGCGATAAGCTGCTCACCGGTATCGTCAGCCCCTTGGACACCCTCGTCGCCTAAGAGCCAAGGCGGTGACGACGGCAGCAGCAGAGACGCACCACGCGCCGCGGGCGCGCGTCAGATTCCGCGTTGGGGACCTGGTGCGCGCCCACGGCGACGAGTACACCCACCTCTTCCCGACGACTCCGCTCCAGCGGCGAGTGCTCGAGCGCCTCTCGCGCTGTCGGACTCCCGCCTTGGGGGGCTTCCTTTCCTCGTGCGACGTGTGCGACTACCGGCGCGTGGTCTACAACCCCTGCCGCGATCGCCACTGTCCGTCTTGCGAGGGACAAGCCGCGTCCAAGTGGCTGGCTCAGCTCAAGGAGAAGATCCTCCCGGGTCGCTACTTCCATGTCGTCTTCACGCTGCCCGCCGAGCTCCGCTGGCTCGCGTTTTCCAACGCAGCCCTCTGCTACGGTCTGCTGCTCCGCTGCGCCGGGGAGACCTTGCTCGAGGTCGCCGCAGACCCGAAGTTCCTCGGCGCGCAGCCCGGGATCACCGTGGTGCTCCACACCTGGCGTCGCGACCTGGGCTTGCACCCGCACGCTCACTGCGTCGTGACTGGAGGCGGACTGACGCCCTCAGGTGACGACTGGAAGAGTAGCTGGGGTGAGCGCTTCCTCGCCCCGCTCAGGGTGCTCGGTGCGCGCTTCCGTCGGAGGTTTCTCCGCCGAGTGGCCCGTGCTCACAAGCGGGGTCTCCTCCGCTTCGGCCCAGGCTGCGCTGAACTCGAAGACCCCCGCTCCTTCGCCGCGCTGCGAGCTGAGTTCGCGCAGAAACCCTGGCTGGTCTACGCCAAGGCCACCTTCGGAGACCTGGACCACCTCCTGCGCTACCTCGCTCGCTACACGCACCGTGTCGGAATCTCGGATCGACGCCTGCTCGAGGTCGACGAGGACTACGTCACCTTCGCCACCAAGAACGGCGGCTCGGTAACGGTCGAGGTCTTCGAGTTCCTCAAGCGTTTCCTCCTCCACGTGCTCCCGCACGGCTTCGTCAAGATCCGCCACTACGGTCTCTTCGCCGTCGCCAGCAGGTCTCGCCTCGAGCAGGCTCGCGCGCTCCTCCAGCAAGCTCTCCCCGATCCAGCACGGGTCGAGTTCGAGCCGGAGGACGACGAGCAACCCGCCACCCAGTGTCCCGCGTGCCTCTTCGGCGAGTTGCAGGTCGCAGAGTTTCCACCTATCGAAGGTCTTCCCCTTCCCGACCCATGACAGCAGCACAAGCCTCCCCTCAACGCACCTCCAGGCGCCCGCGTCTCGCACGGGGGCTGGGTCAAAGTATGCGCCCCTCGCACGGCAAGCCCGACTCGGAAGCCAGTAGCTCGCGTCGCAGGTCCACCACCGTGTGCTCGATCACGCGCACCGTGCCGGCCTGCAGGCTGCCCGCCCTCCGGGTCGGGGCCTCAGCGTTATCACGCTCGGCAGGAATCCTCCCAAGCAAGAGCTGACCCGCCGCGCACCGTCTTAGCTCAACCCCGGTTCAGACTCCTGCCGAGCCGCACCTCGACTCATGCTCGGAGGAGGTCGAAACCGTACGGTAACCCGAGCTCGGACTCCGACCCCCGGTGCGGGTTACCCAGGGATACCCCCCCAGGGGGGGGGCCCCACCCCCCCCACGAGACGTGGCCACGTACACCGCCGGTCGAGGGCGAGATCGTGTTCCGCGGGGATCTCCTGCGCGGAACTCAGCACCCAACCCGTATCACTCGAACGACTTGGCTGCCGAGCTCGAGAGTCGGGCTGCGACCCCCCGACGCACCGTCACCCACCCACGCCCAGAACCACGCCGGAACGTATCGAGGCGCATATCACATACGCCCCGGGGCGTTCCGCTACC
>Ga0209273_10002217_pt1 | contig 15270 bp, 13 predicted proteins | sample tdAd471_FD_187126 | JGI IMG/M metagenome (GOLD analysis project Ga0209273, IMG submission 187126) | Marine sediment microbial communities from the Atlantic coast under amendment with organic carbon and nitrate - tdAd47.1 (SPAdes)... | ecosystem: Environmental > Aquatic > Marine > Coastal >...
AAATTCGTGATCGAGATGTAGAGGTCGGACGGCATATCCCAATCAGCCCAGGGGCCCTGCCTCGTTTCATGAAGCGTTTTGAGGCTTCATACGAAAAACTGGGTAGGTTGGATTCCATCATTGCCGCCGCTGCCGCACATCATCGGCTTGCTTGGCTTCACCCGTTCTTGGATGGTAACGGACGTGTATCACGCTTGATGTCCTATGCCATGCTGCGTGATGCGCTCGATACAGGCGGCATCTGGTCAATTGCACGCGGGCTTGCCCGCAACGTCGAAACCTACAAGGCGCATCTGGCAGCTTGCGATCAACCTCGACGCAATGACCTAGATGGCCGCGGCAACCTGAGCGAAGAGTCGCTCGCGGAGTTTGCCAAATTCTTTCTGAAGGCCTGCATTGACCAGGTTAGTTTTATGGAAGAGCTGGTACAGCCGGACCGGTTGCGGGATCGCATGTTGATTTGGGTGGAAGAAGAAATCCGCGGAGACCGTTTGCCGGCCAAGTCCGGAAATGTCATGGAGGCGGTTTTGTTTCGGGGTGAACTGCCACGCGGTGATGTTGCCCCCCTATTGAACGCCAGTGAACGTACCGCGCGGCGCATTACGTCGGCCCTGCTGGATCGTGGGGTACTCACAAGTGCCAGCACCCGGGCGCCACTGCGGCTTACCTTTCCCGCTACATTGGCAGGCAGATGGATGCCTGGCCTTTTCCCGGACAAAACATGATATATGCGGCGGTACTATGCGGCGTCAGCCGTCTCAACCAAGGCTAACAGCGCAGCTTTTGCGAGGACGGATTTTCAACTGGCTTTACGCTCGAGGGGCGAAAAAATTGGCTCAGGGTCCTGCCTTTCTTGTTCAAGCCACCTAGTACGATCTTCGCTCAGGAAATACCGTGCCAAATCTCGCATCCACCCTTCTCTACTGGCCAGCTCTTGTAGGACTTTCGCATTCGCTGGACGGTCAGCCCATTCTCCAACTTCTTGCAACCATTCATGGGACATAAGATGCGGCTTTGACGTTTGACCTGCTGCAACTTCAAGTGCCTGAACGATGGCCAAGCCGTATGGGTCTATGTCACCCCAATGGAACCACTCTAGGCCTGCGCTTATCAGCTTCTTGAGAATAGAAACAGTCTCGCCCGACGCAAATCCACCGGTATAAAGAACGATCACTTCACGCTCGGGTGCCTCGGCAATATGCCTGTAGAAGCTCTCCCAGTTTTCGATCGTCAAAACGGCTTTCACTTCCACCGCGGGCGAGAAGGTGCCATTTGGAGGCAAACCAACAAACGGTACTTCGCCAACTTCAATCCCTGTGTGCCCCTGATATGTTGCCTTCAGTTGCCCTGAAACAAACACCGGTGCGGCTGGGGTTCCGATTCCAAACTTGCTTAGAAAGTCTGGTGCAGTTTCCGGCTCAAAGCCATAGTAGGCAACCATCAATCGCTGTATCTTGCCTCGGTGGTCTCCGACAAACTTGCTGTCCTTCGTAGACTCAGCGCTGAATTTCCTGATTGTTTTGCCGGCACCCTTGCCCGCGATGAGTGCGGTGGCCACTGTAACGACCGTTGAAAGGGCAGAGGCATTGTCAATTCGATAGCCGTAGAAGGATTGACCGGCCCGCCACTTCTCAGCAGCTGCCCGGATTACCCAGTCTTGAAAGCTGCGGGCCTCTGTTTGGTCTGCGTAGGAACGAGAGATAGAGGCCAAACCGCGATCAATGCGGTCGCCAAGTGGAGTCCTGCCCAGCTGGTTGCTCAAGGTATCCAAATCTGCGATCTTGTATCGCTCAATGACATGAGCTTGGTCTCGGCGCCTACCAAAGACCGGTTTCAGCGCGTGCGCACGGCATAGATACTCCAGCGCTGCGTCTGTGAGCTCCCGTTCCTGCCCGATCAAGGTTGGGCTAGGAGACTTTAATGTAGGCTCCCTTGCGCCACTCCATGTCGCGCGCTCATATTTGTCAGCAAACATACAGAGTTCACGCTGCAGCGCTTGAGGAAGATCAATCGCTGTCACTCGCAAACGCCTCTAGTGGTTTTTCGTTGGGATCTGATGCTTTAATTTCTACGTGCAGTCGGTCCTTTGGATAAAGAATGTCAAGCATCGCATTGTTTTCAATTTTCACAATATCGATGACAGTGTCACATCGGCTCTGGAAGGTGCTCCTCTCCTTCCCTGGAGCCGCCATGATGGGTTGAAGACCAATGCTGACGAGAAAATCAATGAACCGCCGCATGTTGGGGCTATCTGTCTTGTTCATCACCTCATCGAGACAAATAAGGCCCATACCAAGCGAGTCATGGGTGTTAATGCTCCTGCCGTGATAGAGTGACGACATGGCAGAGGCCAGTACAACATAGTAAGGGGCCTGTATCTCACCTCCGGAACGGGTGCCAATGCCGTGCGTAAAGGTCGTCTTTTTCCTAAAGACCGTTCGACCCGTCTCGGACTGCTCGTAGCGACCAATCTCAAGCTCAAAGTCATAAAAGGCGAGCGGGTCGGTAAATTCATCATACTCGAACTCTGGAGAGGAGATCAGCAGCTTTAGTTTCTCAAGCGCTTCCACATCATCCTCTTCAAGGTCTTTGATATCGTCCGGATCCACCGAGAGGCTAAGCTGAGCGCCATCGCCGCCAACTCGGTCCGCCAATTTTGTGAGGGGGAGGTAATCTGCCTTGCATTTCATGACGAACCGATAGTGTTCCCCATGGAAGGGGCTTTTGCGGAGGCTATTGTTGATACTGTTCCGCCGGATATCGATCTCCTGAATTCGGCCATGAAGCTCGGTCAAATACCGGCCCTGCAGCATCTCATCGACTTGCACTAGCGTCTCCGCTAGCTTGGCCTCATAATCGAGAAGGATATGATCCTCCAGCTTTGCATGGCGCCGTGACACGTGGACATGGATATCTGCCCGGCGAGTTTCAAAGTCCAGTATTGGGTCCTGTTGGAAATCACGGACATAGTTCGCATAGTCTTTGACGATCCTCGCACCGGCAGCCTCGATCTCAGGCTCCAGCCTTTGCTTTTCCTGATCACACACCGTTGTGGTTCCAGTCAGGGCGGTCTCCAGTGATTTTATCCGCGCGGCAACCGAAAGATCCTGGGAAGAGCGAACTTGCTTCTGCTCCAGATTTCGCTTGAAAAGTGCTGAGAAGCTCGTCATGGCAAAGTCAGCTGCGGCTGGCCGTTTATTTAGCTCCAAACGGGTGCGATAGCTCTTGAGCTCAGGCAAATACTTGAGAATGCCCTGCTGAGTATTGAATGTTTCCTTAGCCTTTTCATAAAGGTTCTGGTCCCTCTCCAATTCCTTTCGTGCCTCACCAATCTCCTGTTCAAGTGTCTGAAACTCGGCCTGCAGATCCGCGTCAACACTTGCAAACGCGACTTCAATCTGTTTCTGGATTGATACTCTCTCATTTGCGATGTCATCTATCTCTTCGCAAATCTTACGAATACGGCGCTCTTGCCACCGATCGTGGGCTGTAATGAACCGTTTGGCTGCCGCATGATCGGTTTCAATTCTCGTGACTTCCTGCGCCGCCTTCTTTAGCTGGCTCTGGGCTTCATAGAAGCTTTCCTGAAGTCTTGCCGCCATCTGTGGCGATGTGCTGGAAGATAGCAGGGCACCATCGGCAGGCCTGATCCTTGATACCATGCCTCCGCTCTGTGTCGTAAAGTCTCGGGTCAGAACCCTTGCATGAAGTTCAAAGTCTGCGCTGTCTTCAACACAGATGATATCGCCATAACGGTCATCCAGGATCGCCCTGACGGTCGGATCGGTCGCTGTAATTTTACTGGCGATACTATTGGGCTTTGCGCTCCGCCTCTTGGCGACCGACCAGGCGCTGTTTAGCACTTTTACAGCACGGAAGGGGCCAGTGTTCGGATGGCGGCGATATGCACAGATAACTCCAATTGCCTGATCAGGGCGAGGAACAATTGCAAACCTGTCTTGTCCTAGATATGCCTCTATCACGTCTTGCCACTCTTCATCAACGTCGTCGACAAGCTCGAACAGCAGTTTTGTATCAAGGCCGTCCCTGCGGAGGCTTTCCTGAAACGTTGAAATTGCCTCCGGAACCCGAACACTGGAGCGACCTTGAGTATTTCTGAGGGCCTCAAACTCCGTCAGTTGTATTTCAGCCGCTTCTGCTTCAGCAAAAGCCTTCTGTAGCTGAGCCTTAATATCTGTCTCGAGCGCAGAAAAACTCCTGACGCCGTCCAAGCTATGATCAACGGCATCCGCTTCAACTGCACTGGCAGGCAGGGGAGACATTGTTTTGGCTACGGCATTGATCGCTTCGAACAGAGGCCGATGGTTTTTGACATAGTGGGCATTCTGCTGCAACCCCACAACGCCATTGATAGCCGTGCCGAAGCGCTGAATTTCACCCCTCAATTCCCCTGCGGCTCTAATTTTTTGTTCGTCCTGAAGCCGTAGCTTTTCGACCATGTCATTGACGCCAGCCTCATTCAGTCTCTTTTCCATGGCGTTTCGCTGGGCGAGGCGTTGTTTAAGCGCATTTTGCCCATGCTGAAGAAGTACCTCCCTTTCACGGTAGTCAGCCTCAGCCTTGATCATGTTCTCACGGGTTTCACGAAACCTGAGATACTCCTCAATGTTTAGCGCTCGACGCTTGAACCATTCACAAGCCTCGATCTGCCGTCCCTTGGTTTCGTATGAGGTGCAGACGTCGATCAGTCCGCTCAGGACGTCAATCTCGTCCTGTATCCGCTCAACCTTATTCTTGAGCGCGGTATAGCGTTCATAGCTTTCCCTGAAGTCGCCGACGTCGATATAGGCGGGGTCAAAGACATAACGCCTTGCGAAGTCCGAGATGTTCTTGATCTCCTTCAAGGATGCCGCCGCCAGAAAGCCTTTCCTGACCCGCTCGGGCTCAGCATCCATTCTGAACTTCTGGCCTTGCAGCGCCGTCAGATAGTGCTTCAGGAACTTTCTCTTTTCGTGCTTGCTATAGGTTTCGACCTGAAGCCCTTCAGTTTGAAGCCTGTCGGTCGTTTCTTGAAAGAACACAGGTGAATACTCGTCCTCGTCAAAGTCATCTACGAAGTCGTCGGTCTTGAGAACGCGCCCTTTAACAATGAAGAGGGCCTCAATATCATATTTGTCTTGCCCAGGTGCGGTAGAAATCGCAAACCCAATGGATACTTCCTCCTGCGTGACAGTGTGCTTGAAACCGAGGGAGAATCGGGTGAGTGTACCGTCTTCATCAGAGCGCCTATAGCCGTAGTCATCCAGCTTCCCAAGGGCGTAGTCCTTTACAGAGCGACCGCCAAGGGCTTTGCTGGCACCACCGCGAGCCAGGGCATTGAAGTCCATCTTACTTTCGTCGAGGGCGGAAATGACGGCCAGAATGCCATCTTGGATCGACGACTTGCCTGCTCCGTTGGCGCCTGTGATCGCGATCGCACCGCGGACAGGCAGGTCCTCCCTGTCCAACAGGTACCAATTCACGATGGCGATATGGACCAGCTCAAAAACCTTTGGGCGGTCAGCAAGAGACCGCGTGTTGTAAATGTGGGTAGCTGGCAATCCGGAAGATTTTCTTGGCTCAAGGTTTGGTTTGTCATCCATCTCGCTACTCCTCGCCGTCATGAAGTTCTTGCGCAGGTTTCTGAAGTGCTGCCTCTTTCTCGGCCTGTTCTTTCGCCTCTATGGCCGCTTGTCCAAAACTGCCGTCGTATCTTTCAGCAAGCTCCCGCCAATTATCACCAATGATGTGTAGGATCGTCGGAGTTACTTCGATGACGGCATCCTCCTCTTTGATCTCGTCCAGGGACCCGACAACAATCCGATGTTGTTTTGCCCAGCGAAGGTCTTCAACGGCTTGTGGGCTCCATTCGAACTTTTTTCCTAGTCCAGTCTCGAGGACCTCGATGACATCTTTCATAGGGACCTGCGCCACCATGCCTCGCCGGTAATGCCCGCCACTTGCTGCGTCGGCAAATGCGATCCGTAATGCCAAGAGCATCTGAGTTCTTGACTGCGACACGCGCTGGCGGCGGGGGCCGCGAGCTTCACTTGCGTGGTCGATCGGCACCAGGCCAACAAGACCCTTCTCCGGATCGATAATCAGTCGGCACCCGAAGGCGTAAGCCAGCATGTCGAAATACTGGGGATATCGAGCTACAATCTCGTATTTCGCCCGGTCAAGCTTGACTTCTTCCAACAGAAATTGCTTCTCGAAAAGATGCTGGGCTGTTTTCTGAAGGTCTGATTCGTCGATTTTCAAGTTGCGGCGCGCTGCCTTTTCCAGCAATTCTTCGGCCTCTTCAAACAGCATAGCATCAGCCATATTTTCCCCCATCCTTGTGTCTTGGCGTGATCGTAAAGTGCCGGAAGATAGCGAAGTCGTTTTCGCCCAGCTCCTCGCGGTCAATCTGATAATCTTCCCTAAGGACCCCCTCGAAAACTGTTTCAAGGCTTCTGAGTTGATCAAAAAGGATAAAGTCGCTCAGTTCATCCACCTTCATCTCGGCGCTCCGAAAAGGCTCACCCTTGCAAATGGTCTTCTCAATGATAGTGCGTGCGATCTCCGGATCTCCCTCCAGAAACAACTCCCACTGCCTGATAGCTCTGATCCGCCTATCCGCCGCTTTGTTCCGTTTTTGCCGCCTCTGCCGCTTTGGCACGACCACGCGTTTTCTTGCAGTGGGAAACGTGAGGCAGGCGTCGTCGATAAGGGACCACCCTTCAGACAGGAACGGCCACGGGAATAACTCCTGCATTGTCTCGCTGACAAGCCCGGTTCGCCCCCGAAAGTCAAACTCGTTTTCGTAGACAGGGTGGCGGGAGATATTTGCCAGCACCACGCGCAATTTTTCCGTATCGGTTGGTGCTGATAGCTCCATATATTTGGTTGTATTGTCGATTCTGGTCTCAAGCTTTCGGCGATTGGTGTCAACCTGGCGCATCAGCGCAGGGACGATATCAAAGGCACGGGATATGAAGCTCAAAGAGTCATTGATCACATCAATGGCTTCCATCTCGCCATACTTACTTGCCTTTGACAAGGAACGCCCAAGCAACATCACAGCGCCACGGTCCGATCTCAGCTCATTGCAGAGCTCGATGATCCGCGTCCGATACCGTATTGGGTGGTTCTGGGTAACAAGTGGCGCAATTTCCTTTATCAGGATATTGTCGAAAAATTCCTGCATCAGCAGATGAATGTTGGATTTAAGATCCTTGTTAGTGAAGAACTGCTCTTCAATATCGATGAGGGAGGCGCTGAGGGCTTTCAGCTTCTTCACTAGTTCGCGAGACTGTTTCTGTGCAGACAGACACGCATGAGGATCGCTCTTGTTTACAGTAGTCTCAAGGCTCGATAAAATGCCCGCGAGGTCAATGGTAAAGTCTTCCGACAAGGCAGAGCGCAGCCCCATAAAAAAATCAAGGATGGAGTGTGCAACGGCTGTGAACTGAACATATTTTTTACCAAGGTCTCTTGTGATCTTGAGCCACTTGTAGGACGTCACCAGTTTACGGAAGAACTCATGCCCCTCGGTTTCGGGACTGGATGGAGCACCATCCCTATCCAGGGTTTGCTGAAGGTGTTCCGGGAGTGTGCGAATCTCTGAGATAAGAAACGCTCTGACTTCTGACGCGAGCGGCACCTCTAGATCTGCATCATCGCCATAATAGACATCATATAATCGTTTGATCAGGTGCGCATTGATATGACGTCTAGGGCCTGAAAATACCCGAAAAAAGTGATCTGGGATTACCTCAAAAAGCACTTAGGGGCCTTTCTGCAGTCGGCCAAGCGTGTTCTGAAATTAATATATTAAGTGAACACAGCTGAGGTTTTGCCAAAAATGATAGTATTACGATCATTGCTAAGGGTCAAAACGTCACATATAATATATCTGTGGTTGATTTTGGCAACTTATTATTATGCAACTTTCTGATGATATAAATAGTGAGGCCGGTTTCTAATAGAACTCACCATTGCTTATGTCCGGGCAGAGGATAAATTGAAGTATTTCACTTTTGAGGCTTATTCAGGCAGCTATCCTACAAGGCTGCTATTTCTTCCATAATCAGACCTTCAATTTATGCTGTCAAACGTCCCAATCCGCCAATTCCGGACGGATGGGATTGAACGCCATACGCTTATTTGGGCATCCATGATTGTTGATTTTCCCATTTATCAATCGGCTTCAGCGGGCCAATTGGGCAGCAGTGTTCCTTGGTCGGCGTTCCTGTGACCAAAGAGAATAGATGATGGAATGCGCGCATTTCGCAGCCAGGCGTGCCGATCAGGGCGGCAACTACAAAGGCCAGTCCAAGATGGCTGAAGATGTATAGCTCCCAGACATGAACGGCGCGCGCCAGCATTGGTGTTTCAAGCTGGCCTGATTGCAGATACCCCGTCAGGGCGAAGCCTATCAATATCACTGCACTTATGGCAGCGGGCCATTTCTTCCACGAGCGAGAAAAGCCGATATTGATCACATAGCTAATCAGCACGAGGCCTATGACGATGCCATTCCACAAAAGCGGTCGAATCGTGCCTTCGCCGGTCATCAGATCCCCACGTACGCTCCACAGATCATGCACATAATAGAGGCACATGGCGCCGAACAGGAGGCGAGTCAGCCGTCCAATCGGGCCGGGCTTTGGCAACCCTGCCGCATTCTTCCAGTTTGAGGTCTGTGGTGGACATGTAGTTTCTCCTCGCCGTTCGTTTGGTTATGTCCTGACCTATCCAGCGCAACAGGACAATGTGCTCACGTCCTTGTCGAAGGTTTGGGCGGCAAGCTTCAGGCCTTCAACGCCAGTGAGATAGGGGAAGATGGTTTGAGCAAGCTCACTCGTGGTCATGCCTGCCTTGATCGCCATCACGGCGGTTTGAATAAGCTCACCGCCCTCGGGAGCTAGAATATGGGCGCCTATCAAGCGGTCAGACGTTTTGTCGGCCACTAGCTTGATCAAGCCGCGCATATCGCGGGCAGCCAGATAGCGCGGTACATGATCCAGGGTAATCAGGCTTGTTTTTACATTGATACCTTGCCTGCTGGCCTGTGTCTCCGTTAGCCCCACGGAAGCGACCTGCGGATCGGTAAAGATCACCACGGGCATGGCAGCATTGTCATAGCCGCGCATCTCGCCGCCGACTGCATTGAAGGCCGCGAGTTTAGCGCCATAGGCCGCCATATAGACGAACATGTCCTTGCCGGTCACGTCACCAGCGGCATAGACCATGGGATTGGTGGTTTGCATGGTGCTGTCCACCTCAATCCCGCCCCTATCGTTCAGGGCGACCCCAGCTTCCTCAAGTCCCAGTCCTTCCGTGTTGGTGCGGCGCCCGGCAGCCAGTAGGAGCGTTTCCGCGGTCACCGTCTGACGGATGCCGTTCTGCCCATAGATGAGGTTAATGGTGCCATCCTCTTCCGTGACAGACTGATAGTCGATCCCGGTGAGAACGCGAACGCCTTCCTCTTCCAGATAACGGGCCAGATGCTCGCTAATCTCCGGTTCCATGCCCGGCACCAGGCGGCTCCGGCAACAGATAGTCACCTTGACACCTGCGCGCGCGAACATTTGCCCCAGCTCGCAACCGATCACGCCGCCACCGATCACAATCGTGGACTTTGGTAGCGCCGTTAGATCAAGGGCGGACGTGCTGTCCAGATAGGGCACGTTGTCGATACCGGGGATGGGGGGCACCGCATTCGATGAGCCGGTCGCGATGATAATCTTGTCAGGCCGGTAGAGCGTGCGGTCCACCAGCACACCATCTGCTGTCAGCCTTGCCTTGCCTTCCACATAGCTTACGCCGGGATGGGACGGCAGAACGTCGGTATATTTGGCTTTCCGAAGGTCATCCACCAGTTGCTGTTTCTGGCCGACCACAGCCTGCCAGTTCAACACCATCGCGGCAGAGGAAATACCCTCGAACCGGCTGGCGTGGCTGGCTTGATAGAGTGGTTCCACAGCCCGGATCATGGTTTTTGAGGGTACACAGCCTACATTGACGCAGGTGCCGCCGATTGTGCCCGCGCCGACAAGCGTCACCTCCGCTCCGGCCTCTGCGGCTGTAATAGCGGCTGAGAAACCCGCCGACCCGGCGCCAATGACCATCAGGCGTGTCTTTTGCCCGGACCCTTTACCGCTGCAGCAGTCCTCCGCTGGCTTATCGAATGCCATATCAGGACCCTTGGGTCACTTTTGCGGGATAGCCGGCATTAGTGGACGCGGCAGCAATGGCATCGGTGTTCGCTTTCGACGGATCGAAGACGACAGTCGCGGTTTTGCTGTCATAGTCGGTTTCGACAGAGAGCACGCCCGCCACTTTCTCCATGGCCTTGAGCACGGTGATCGGGCACATGGCGCAGGTCATTTTCTCAATCGTGAAAGTGACCGTCTTCTGCGTGGCTTGTTCCGCGGCCGTTTGCATGTCATGGGCATTTGCTCCAGCGGGGATGGCCAGCCCAAGTGCCAGTCCTACAAGGGTTGCTTTCATAAGATGTTTCATCTTGTTTACTCCGTATCAGATATAGTTGCCAAGAATGGGGGCCCAGAAGTCGATGGTCAGCGCCAGCAGAACCAGCACGGTAGACACCCATAGAATGATTTTAATGACCCGGTCCGACTTTGGGGTGGCACAATAGCCTTCCTCGCACTGCTTTTTGGGTTTGACATAGACCTGCCAGAAGCCGACGCCGAGAAAGATCAGTGTCGCTGCAGCGAAATAGTTCTTGTAGGGTTCCAGCACCGTCAGGTTCCCGATCCAGGCACCGCTGACGCCCAGCATCAGGAAGACGAAGGGCAGGATGCAGCAGGAGGACGCCAGGATGGCGCCGATCACACCAAAGCTCGCGGCCCAGTTTTTCGTTCCATCGGTTTGTTCAAAGTCGCTCATAAATACTCTTCATCACTGTTTTGATCGTCAAAAAGCCGCAGCTTGCACCAAAGGACTGATTTCCTGTAGGCTACACCCTGTAGTAAATACAGGATCAACAGGAAAATGGCCGTATCGCAAAAACGTGAATTTACGAGAGGAACGCTCGCGAAAGAGAGCGGGGTCAATCTGGAGACCATTCGCTTCTATGAGAAGATCGGCCTGATGCCCGATCCGCCGCGCACAGCGTCTGGCTATCGATGCTATTCCATGGATCATCTGAAGCGGCTGAAGTTCATCCGCCGGTCCCGAGAACTTGGCTTCACCAATCAGGAAGTGGCAGGCCTCTTGGAAATGGTGGACGGCACCTACGCCTGCGATGATGTAAAAGACATCGCACTTGCACATGTGGCGCTGATCAAAAATAAGGTTGCCGACCTCGTGAAATTACAATCCGCCCTTGAAACCATGGCGGCGGAATGCAGCGGCGGCGACACCCCCGATTGTGTCATCGTCGACCGATTGCTGGAGGATTAGGGGCGTCAAGCTGACGCCCTCTTTAAGCTTGCCAAGAAGACTACGCTATGACTTCACACCTCGCCTTAGATAGGCGCACACTGAATGCGTTTGCTCAGGGTGATGGCTCGTCATTGTCCCGTCTTGCGGGAAAAACTTTTGGACAGGAAAACAAGAGAAGAGATCAGGATCGCTGTCTGAAGAAGCAGCCCCTCCCTGCTAGGATAGATTCCCAACCATTCAATAGGGGTAAACTGCAACAAGGTCTGTGGCATCGTGCCCGCTTCTTGTAGCGCGGCGATACCCTTGCCGGCAAAGATGAACGACAGGGCCAGCAATAGAATGCCTGTGGTTGCAAAGAATTGTCTCAGCGGCAATTTCACGCTGAAACGAATAACCAGCCCGGCCACGACAGCTAAAATCAACGTACCGGCACCAAATCCCGCCATAATCCAATTGGCACTATCGCCGGTGGCCTGTGCCCATAGCGCCTGATAGAAAAGGATGGTTTCAAAGACCTCGCGGTAAACGGAAATGAAGGTCAGTCCTGTCAAACCCCATAGAGTTCTCCTAGCCAGAACGGATTGAAGGCTTTTTTGTATAAAGGCCTGCCAACCGGCCGCGCTTGTCTTGCTGTGAAGCCAATAACCGACGAACAACAGCATGGCTGACGCCAGAAGTGCTGCGACCCCCTCTGTAACTTCGCGCGTTGCTCCGCTGATCTGGATGAAGTGCTCGGACACTACCCATGTGAGACCACCCAGTAACAGCGCGGCAATCCAACCTGAATGAAGGTAAAGCATAGCTTCCCGGCGTCCGGTCTTGATCAGGAACGCCGAAATGGCCACAACCACCAATAAGGCCTCCAGACCCTCTCGCAACAAAATAACAAAGCTGGTGATAAATGCGGCCGATGTGGATAATCCTTCGCTATCGCTCAAGACAGTTTTCGCCTGCTGTAAAAGGGAGAGCGTCGCATGTACACGGGCAGTAATGTCATCGACCGGTTCTTCGGCGCGGATCGCGCTGCGGAGCTGCATCATCTCCGCTTCAATTTTTCGCATTAGGTCGCCGTCTACAGCAGACAGGGTAGATTCGGCGAGCTCGAAGCCTTCAAGGTAAGCACTAAGGGTTTGTGTATAAGCCCTTTCAAGGTCGCCTTGTTGGTAACTTTCCAAACCGGACTGAAGTCGGCTCATCGCCACATCGAGAGGACTGTCTACACGGCCAAACAGGGTCATAGGATCAGTCCGTAGATATGCCATTACATCTGCACCGCCAGACAATTTTTCCGCCGCTTCCTCCGGTGAAAGGCTTGCATAGCCTTGGATGTCAATCGGTACGGCGCTGTCAGCTTGTTGCCATAACCGTTGACCGTTGCTTGCCGCATTTGGCTTGGCACCCAGGCTACCCACGTAGGCCGCAAGGCTCCATCGATCATCTGCGGAAAGATGAGGATAGGCAGCCATACCGGTCCCATCGACACCGTTAGTTATGGTGTTAAAAAGGGCATAGAGCGACCGTTGGCTGTAGCGCACCTGATCCGTGAAATCGGTTGGCTGGGGATCGAGTCCTTCGGCGAGGTTGCCTTTCCCACTACCACTCGGGCCGTGGCACGCGGCGCACTCACTTTGATAGAGTAGCTTGCCACGGCTAATATCCGGAATACGGTCCGGCGTTACCTTCAGGCCCGTAACCTGAACAACGGTCGCCCGCATCGACTGTGTGAGTGCCTTGACGTCGAGGGGGGACGCCCGTGAAAGTATGAGGTCCTTCAGGGCTGTAGCTTGTTGGCGAAGACTCTGCACATCTGAAGGGACCACCATCTTTTGCACCTCGGTTTCAATGATGCCAGCAAACTCCATCATCTCATCATATTCAAGCTGGTTGACAATGACGCCTTCAGACACGGCGGCGCTATAGTCCACACCGATATAATCGATAAGTTGGACAAGCCGATCGCTGTCATTCGCCTGCGCACCGGCCAGAAAACCGAGTTGGAGGACCAGGATGAGAAGTATGGTCATTAATCTCGTCATAATCGGGGTACCGTTCGTTACAATCTATAATGCTACTAAGAGTTAATATTAAATATTATCCAGCAGCGTACAACATCAATCTGGTTCCGAGGAAGCTTCGGCTTTCTCTGCGTTGCTTTGAGGCCAGGTGCTCTTGATATAAGAAAGGACCGCCGCAATTTCCTCGTCCTCAAGGGTGCCCTCAAAGGCGGGCATGTCGCTGTTCAATGTGCCTTTACCTTCGAGTGCGTGAACACCAAACTTGGTCATCATAAACAGGGTTTTATCTCCGTGTTGCCAAGCTCTCCCCGATGCGTCGAGCGGCGGCGCCCGCCATCTCTCGAAAGGTTTCTTATCCTGCCAGTTCTTCTGTCCCTCGAGGTTTTCACCATGACAGCTCACGCAATACTGGCCGTATAAGGCATTACCTCGCTGCACAATGTCTGCATTATCCGGATTAAGTGTCATATCCGGAAGGGTCCGCGCTTCATAATAGGACAGCAGCAAAAGCGACGCAGTTAACACGCTGAGAACCACCATCACCTTCAGGAGCGATTTACCGTTCTTTCGGGTTTTCATCTCATAGGGTTTCCTGTGCTTAGCTTGCCATAGCGGATAAATCTCAAAAAGGTGGCCTGGCAACGCGTTGATGGGGGTCACATGTTGCCAGGCCGTGGAGCACCAGCGGATGGTCGTGATACAACCTCGTCATCGACGATCCGTGATACCCCATGTGCCCGGCAGCAAGACCGCGAGGTCATCCAGCCGCCGAGCTGCCCGCCGAGCACAATTAACGCAGTGCATCAGCAGGCATGGGCAGAGCCTTAGATGTCATCAATTTTGATGGCCTGTTCCACATCGGTCACATAAATCCAGCCCGCCGTTTTCTGGCCGGTTCGACCCTGACGGCAGATGATATCTATCGCACTATCCAATTGGTGATCATCACACACCAGTTCCAGCTTGATCTCAGACAGCACCTTGTCGCCGATTTCGACAGAATAGTGCTGTTCCTGGGAGCTGAGCGCCTTGAGGAGACCAAGAACATCGACCACCGAGATATATTTATATCCCGACTGTTTCAGTTCATGGACCACATCTGAAATCCTGTTCCGGTGAATGAAAGCTTTGATCTCTTTCATGATTGCACCTCATCGATTGAAGGAAGTGTTTTTGCCTTGCCGCCCCGGCTTTCCATCCAGTCATAAATGACTGGCAAGAGCACCAATGTGAGCAGCGTCGATGTAACCAGCCCGCCGACGACAACGGTCGCGAGAGGCCGCTGTGTCTCTGCACCGACGCCACTGGACAGCAGCATGGGAACAAGGCCCAGGATGGCGACACTGGCAGTCATCAACACTGGTCTAAGCCGGAGTTCGGTACCTCTCTGGACCGCGTCACGCACACTCATGCCTTTGGCCCGCAGTTCATTGATGAAGCTAACGAGCACAATACCGTTGAGCATGGCCACACCGAACACAGCGATAAAACCAATCGCGGATGGCACGGACACATATTGGCCTGTGATAAAGAGCCCGATCAGACCGCCCGCCGTCGCGAATGGTACGTTGGCGATGATCAGCGTGGCAAAGCGCACGGAATTGAAGGCTGTATAGAGAAGCACGAAAATGAAGAAGATCGTCAGCGGCACAATCACCGACAAACGGGCAAGTGCCCGCTGCTGGTTTTCAAAGGCACCGCCCCATTCAATCCAGTAGCCAGGAGGCATCTCAACCTGCTCGCCGATCACTCGATTGGCTTCCTGCACGAAACCGTCTACATCACGCCCGCGAACATCCATTTGGATGACAGCATAGCGCTGCAACTGTTCCCGCCTAACGAAGCTGTAGCCCTCGGCGAC
>Ga0209273_10002221_pt1 | contig 15254 bp, 10 predicted proteins | sample tdAd471_FD_187126 | JGI IMG/M metagenome (GOLD analysis project Ga0209273, IMG submission 187126) | Marine sediment microbial communities from the Atlantic coast under amendment with organic carbon and nitrate - tdAd47.1 (SPAdes)... | ecosystem: Environmental > Aquatic > Marine > Coastal >...
CACTGATTCCAGATTTCTTGATAATGTGAGACCAAATAGGCAACCATTCTTTCTTTGCGTAGCCCTCGTCAATAACCATTCCCATCATGGCCTGATGTGCGCAGCTGCGTATTCTGCTGAACATGAACATCGATTCTGGTGAACGTGAACACTTCTCTTTACTACGTATTGGCTCGTGTTGATTTTTAGCTTAAGTGTTCACGTTCAGTCAACTGATGATTGTGATTTCCGCATGGATTCTCCTTTTAATTTGATTCGATGGGCGTTGTGCATGAGCCGATCCAGTATGGCATCCGCCAGTGTGTTATCGCCGATCGATTGATACCATTGATCGGTGGGTAATTGGCTGATGATGACGGAAGAGGAACTGCCATGCCGGTCATCCAATTATTAAGAATCGGCAGGCAATATTTCGAAGTGAATCAACTTTCAATCTAATTACTCAAACGTAATCGGTTGTATAAACCAGCTTTCTAATAGTTCCTGGCTCACAATGCCGCTGTGAGACCGCATGTTGTGGTTTTCATCGAAGAAGTAACTGCGGGGCAATTCGCCGTACCAACCTGGATCGATACTGAATCTTAGCCGTTCTACGAAGCTGTCAGCAAACATCCATGACTCGATGTCAGCTAACTGGAAATCTTCAAGAAAGTCTGCTGCGAACTCGCGCTCCTCAATCGGATCGGTAGACACCAGGACGTAGGGAAGTTCCGGGTTTAGTTTCAGCAACTCACCCATGAACATGAGTTCCGCAAGGCATGGCGGGCAATCAACGGACCAGAGTCCAAGCAGGAACTCCTTTCCTTCAAAACCCTCCTTAATCTGCGCGAACGAATCTACAGAAAATTCTTTGAAATTATCCGCCCAGGTCTGAGATGCTGAAAGCACTATTGTACTTAGCAATACAGCCTGCAACTGAGTTTTCAGTTTATTTTTCTTCATTGAATCCCTACTCGTTAAGCGATACAAACTGCTCGAATATGTACCCTTTTTCATCAGTTAGCCAGCTGAGAAACAACCCTTCATCGTTCTTTACAACCAGGGGGTGGTCGGAACCCTGAGTTGTTGAATGTAAAGTAACCTTTTCGGACCACGTGTGACCATTATCGCGGGAAATCATCAGATTGATCAGCGATTGTTTACCATCGAAACCTTTCCAGATCAGGTACAGCGCATCTTCAAAAGTTTGCAGAAAAGGATGACCCGCACCCGGCGTCCCATCGACCTGAACAACATCGAGAGTCTTTTGTTCCGCGAAGGAGTAGCGACCGTAATAAATTCCTTGGTGTAAACTGCCATTGGTAAACCAACTCACATGGTAATCACCCGGTTGATCGGACTGTACCATGGTGGGCCCATGGTGGGGACAGGCATCGATATGCCATTCATCATAACTGGCCCGATTCATGTTTAGTACGCTTCCTTTCGGAGTCAATTCAGCTATCGCATGATCCCGAGTGTCTTCACCGAAAACGTGACGCCAGAAAATAACAACGTTGTCAGGTCCATTGGGTGCAACCGCTATGCGGCAACATTCACAGCTGTGATTAGCGACCCGAAAATTTTCTGAGAATGTTTCCCCCTGATCTCTCGACACGGCGTAGTAAACAGCCGCGCCGGTATATGCTTGTCCGGCCTCAGTGCTCGCTTCAAGATCCCTTTTGTCAATCCAAGTGAGATAAAGAAGACCAGACTCGGTTTGATACAGGCTTTCGAACCTATGCCCCGTGAATAGTCCATCGTCATTAATCGTCCGTGGGTCAGAAAACGTATTCCCGCCATCAGTGGATCGACTGAACCTGATTTCTCCGGTAAACCTTGGTGAGGTTTTAAGTGTCCAGGACACGTATAAGGTTGAATCTCCATCAATTAGAATCTTTGGTCGATTTTCGCCATTGAACTCCGCATCTTCTGGAACCGGGTTTACCGCTACTGGTTTCGAATAAGTTTTGCCCATATCGACCGAGTGACTTACAAATACTTGCTTTTCCTGAACGAAAGCTATCCATACACGACCGCGATTATCAAACGTTGCGCTGGGAGCGCCTCCGCAGTGAACGGAAATAATACTCCGGGATTGTGTTTCACAGCCGGCAGTTTGGGAAATGGCAGACGGGGAAAGAGCAACTCCTATTAGCACTAGCACTAGACAAGCCGTCAGGAACCGCAAGACTTTTTTAGGAACAATAACTTTCAACATAATTGAGAGCTCATCATTTTTTGTTAGTTAGTTTGATTTCTACATCTTCAGGATTATCAAGCGACACTTGTCTATTTCGGCTCGTTTCGGATCTGCATCTAAAAATCGTAAGCCATGTTCAGATACAAAGAACGAGCGGGCCACGGATGGGCCACGTAGGCGACTTCATCACTAATATTGTCCATCCCAAATCCCAGAGACAGGCCGTTATTGAAGCGATACGTGGACTTAATACCTATTCTGCTATAACTGTCCTGCGCGCCGTAGACGTTATCTTCCATGTCAGTATTGTCAATACGCCCGAAACTGTCATCGGCATATTGGTAGTTCGCGCCTATATCCCAGCTGTTGTTTATATGATAAGTCGCCAGCAGATTAACACGCCATTCAGGCATCCGAGGGTACACATTTCCTTCCAGAGATGGGTTCGGGTCATTTTTAACTATTTCAGAATCCGTATAAACCGCATTGAATCGAACATCCAGATTAGGAACAAACATATCCGTCGCGTTGGCGATAAATTCGACCCCACTGGTTTCCAGTTCATCTACCGGTATAAAGGTCCGAAGCCCGATTCCGTTTTCCAGGGTAGTTGATTGGGATTCGATAGCGTCTTTAACCTCTTCATAGAAATAGTTAATCCTGACATTACCGTTTGGGATTGCCCTTTCGATCATAAAATTATGATGCAGACCATCTTCCGGGCTCAAATCGGGATTCGAAAGGGCGACGGCATTGAATGCCTCGAATTGACTGAACAATTCTTCCACAATTGGAAAACGATAGGCTTTCGCGACAGAGTATCGGAACGACCAATCCTGATTTGGTTGAAATCCCAGCGAAAATTTAGGGGAGATTTCACTGTCAGAACGAGATGGCACGTGTGTCAGATCGAATTCAGGTGTCAGAGGATCGTCGCTATCGAAGTACCCGTTGCTGCTTTCGAATTCCTCCCAACGTAAGCCAAAAGCTGCATCCCATCGGTCCGTGAATTGCCAGTTTAACTGGGCGAACGCTGCGAGAACCTCAGTTTCTCCACCGCTTCTGGAACTAAATGCGTCTTTACTGCCTGCCGAATAGTTACTTGAGTTGAAAATGTCGAGGTTCAATTCGTAAGATTCACTGCGCAAGCCGGTCACCAGCCCAAGCCCTGGAATTCCGAGATCATCAATATAGACTTTCACTTCTGCTGTATCCCAACCGGTATCCCCGAAGTCAGTTACTTGGCCGTCCAATGTATGCAGTGGGTCATTCGGGTGGGAAGCAGATGCGCGAGTTTCGTCTTGCAATACTCTAAATTGATTAATATTTGCCTCCAGTTCTACGGTGTCAGTCAACTGCCCCCGCAATCTCAAGCCCGCGGAAAGACTGCGTCGATCAAGATCACTGGTGGCAAACCGCCTTGCCGGAACTGAAAACTGTCGTCCATCGTCGATAACGTCGCCACGATATACCGGTTTGCCATCCAAATCTCTAAGATAGGTATTGGCTGAATCTTGTACGGTATTACGATCTTCGTAAGCCACATTAAGCAATGTAGACCAGCGACCGAAATCATGGCTTAACTTAAACTTGTAATTGTTGGTCTCGGCATTTACAACGCCTGTATCCATAAACCAGTTACGAGATCTGCTGCGTTCGTCATTGCCTGCAATGGAACCTGTCACAGCTAAAGGGCTTAAAGCATCGCTTGACCCACCGAACCTGAAGGTCTGTGGCTGCGACTCATTGTTCAGTCTGTTTATTGAAATATAGTAGCTGGTATCCCCAACCTTATCTCCGTAAGACATGAATGTCTTGTACCCGGTAACTGTGTCGTCAAAGCCGTAATCATCAAACGTCTGACTAAAGTAAGAACCGTCGAAATGAAACTCGCTCTCCTGTGGGATGGCAGTCTCGATCTCGACCACTCCGCCCATGGAGTTTCCGCCATACTCTGCCGAGAAAGGACCATACAGGACTTCTACCCGAGCTATCTCACTGGCTGAAACCATCGTCCACCTGGGAGCCCCGTTCCAACGAGACTGCAGTAAATAATGCAGCGGCACACCGTCAGCAAACACCATAGAGCGAGAAGTCTGGAACATGTTCGAGCCGCGCATGCCTAGCACACCGTTGGAATCGCCGATAAAACGGCGGCGAATCACGAGGCTAGGTTCGTATTTCACCACATCTTCAGTTGTGGCTATGTTTATGCTGGCAAAGTCGACCTGAGTAAGCACGCTGTTCGGACTGAGGTTCGCGAAATTTCGATCACTCTCGGTTCCCCAAACTACGATTTCATCTACTGCCTCTTCGGCAGCAGATGCTAGCTGTGTACAAAGATAAGTAAAGGCGAATATAAACTGGGCAACGGTAGATCGCTTTATCACTAACACGACTTAATCCTTTCAAGGTAATGAAATTGAATAACGTGGTGGATTCTAGTGAAAGCAAGGTGGCTTGGGATGTGACATAGTGTCGCATCAAACCTTAAAACGTCAGCACTTTATGATCTAGATCAATATAAACAGTGGAAATTAAATGGGAGAAACTGAAAATATTCGATAGCTGCGATAATTTGCCGCATGGCTAACTATGCACAGCTGTATTTAGTACGTCCGTATATGGACTCCACCTATTTTACAACTCTAACTCTGCATAAAAATGTAATCGCGTCCGTATATACGGCTTCTTGTTGAGGAAGCTAGCCTCTAGCCTTTGATGTGGGCGCACCTACCATCCTACTCGCTTGGGTAGCCTCTTTGGGCATTTCGGACGTAACAGGTTTCTGGCAGGTTGGTCTTACCTTTTATGCCGCGTTATCGTTGTGAAATTTTCTTCGTCAATTTTCAATCAATCGGGTATCTAATGGCTCCAACTTGCGCATTTGTCCACTTAGCTTCTAGCAAATAGGTCTCTGAGGACAGTTGGAAACTCCCATCTATTTGTTCTCCTTGAAGTCTAAACGACGCGCGTGGAGCTAGACCATGAGCCTCGAACAAGTCTTTTAAGAATTTTTCGAATGCAAATCCCCGAGGCTGAGGTTCTAACTGACTTATTTCAACGAGTTTGGTTTTCAGAGCGTTCGCATCAACCGTCGTGACAGTTTCTGAATTTAATGCGTCAGTATGTGTAGGAGCAGATTGCGAGCCACCCAATCTTTCGATTAAAGAATAAAACTCAGATTCCGCATCTGGATAGGATTCTTCAAGGCGGCTGCGTCGCATGTGGGCTTCACGGTACTCCCAAAGGGCCAAAAGTGTCTTTATTCGTGTTTCATCATCAACATTATTAAGAAAATATCTCAATCGTTTTGCTTTACTGTTACCGTCTACCGCATAGCGAGCGTCATAAATGTCTATTTCCATCTCGTCCGTAAAAAACTCAGCAAAAGTCCTGTTGCTGAAATGAAGTACATAGCCATCTCCCATCTCAAATAAATCTTCGATGAGCTGCATGTCTAAGGCCCTGATTTTGCGAATAGATTTCATGTGTAACTAAGTATACTCCAATGCAAGAGTCACCCCCTCCTCGATGGCGAAGAAACAACATTTTAAGATTTTTGTTGACAAACCAATCCTAGATGTTATTTTATTAACATCATGTTATTTTAATAACACCTCTGATTCTGAGGTAAAGCCAGCAACCTAAAACTAACTGACCATGCCAAAATCTAATCAACTAAGCCGCAGAGAACGCCAAATTATGGACGTCTTGTACAGATTGGAAAAAGCTAACGTGGCGGAAATAATGGAAAATCTACCAGACGCCCTAAGCAATTCGACTGTGAGGACGGTTTTGAGAAAGCTGGAAGAAAAGGGACATGTTGGGCACGAAGAAAAAGGATTGAAGTACGTTTACTTTCCAACTGTTGATCCTCAAAAAGCTTCTCAAACAGCATTGTCTAGTTTGGTAAAAACCTTTTTTAAAGGCTCTCCGTTCTTAGCTGTGAATTCATTGCTGGATTTACCCGACAACGATATCTCTGACGAGGAGCTCGAACGGCTCAAAGAGCTAATTCGAAAAAAAGAGAACAAGAATAAATAGGGAGAGGCTAGATGACTATGGGCACTTCAATGCTACAAGAACTTTATACGTTGTTATACGAACATCCGTTTTTCTTGATTAGCCTTGATATTGTCATTAAGTCTATTCTTGTAGTCAGCCTAACCCTGATTGTCTCTAAGGTGTTAGTGAAAAATGCTGCACGTAGCAGCAACCATTTATTGTGGGTGAGCTGCCTGTTCTGCGTGGCACTAATACCCATAATAGCGATAACGCCTGGTATCAATGGGAAAGAGACCTTCGTAGGGAATTCAATATTTGTATTCGCAGTTCAGCCAGAGATAGTTAGTGCTGCTACATCCGCTCCTTCAACCACCCTGCCCTTCGGCGTAATATTCTTCTTGCTCTACTTTGGGCCATGCTTACTACTATTGCATCGGCTACTTGTTTCTACAATTGCCGTGTCAGGAATCAGCAAACGAGCAATAGTAGTGCGCAACAAACTCGAGATTGAAAAGTTGCGTATGATCGAATCAAAAATTGGCCTGTCGCGATCCGTAGTTCTAAAGCAAAGCAAAGAAATCACTTCACCTTTTTCGTTTGGTCTTATTTCTCCCAAGATTATTCTTCCCGTCAATTCTGATGCCTGGTCAGAATCTATGTTTGAAGATGTACTGGTACACGAAATAAGTCATATTAGGCGATTTGATTGGATAACGATGCTGTCCTGCCATGTCATCGCCAGTATCTATTGGTTTAATCCGCTATGCTGGATCGCTTTAAGAAAAGTGAATGAAGAAGCAGAAAACTGTTGTGATGCGGCAGTTATGGAGTATGGACAAACCAACGCAGGTTACGCCGAAAACTTGCTACTTATCGCCAAACGAAGTCGGGATAGCCATCGCCTACTTGTGCAAATGATTGCGGATAAAAGATTGTTGCCAAAGCGAATCGAACAAATATTGGAGAATAATATGAATAGTAAGATCAATAGAAAATTTGTTTTACTGGTACTTGTTTCGGTTGTCGGTTTCTTAGTCGCCTTTGGAAACACACGATTTGTAGCAGCCCAAGCACAACAGCCTGATGTAGAGCTGCAGCCATTGTCGACTGTAATTCCTCAATATCCAACTCGCGCAGCAACAAGAGAAATAGAAGGATGGGCACAAGTGCAGTTTACCGTCGATCCAAGTGGTAACGTTGTTGAAAATTCAATTACTGTTTTAGATGCGGAACCACCAGATATTTTCAACAGGTCAGCAATAAGAGCGGCAGCACAATTCAAGTTCAGCCCCCGCGTACTTAACGGTATCGCTGTTAAGGTTCAAAACGTCCAATACGTTTTTAGGTACGCATTGAATGAAAGTGATGAATTAAATAGACAAGGACTTACAAGGTATATTTATCACGAAGTAGCGCGTGGCGATACACTTTCGGAAATTGCCAATCAATATCAAGTCAGCATTTCTATCCTCATGCAAGTTAATACTATGGATGACGGAAGAATAATGATTGGTCAACTTTTGAAGATTCCAACTAGCTAAACAGGTGATCTTTGGGCCTGTTCATGCACTCAACTGTAATCGCTTGGTGTTAACAGTCCTAAGTGTAATAGTCGGAATCTGATCTGACAGGCGATGTCAGATACTAGAAAGCAAACATTCGGCATGTTATTTTCGAATTGACCGCTTTAAACCCGAAGCGGAGGTCGAAACCGTTGGGAATAAACCAGTCCGATTACCCTAGCGCATGTCCTGGAGCACACTGCGGGTTTCGACGATATTCATTTCCGTGGCTTTAGTCTGCATGATCCATCAATTTCGACGCTCGACGGTATTCTCACGTAGATACTGATCCTATTGACTCATGATGGCTCTTATTTTTTCCAACACCGGATCGCGCAAGTTCAAGTAATCTGAGAATGTATGCGGGGCTTCTATTTCAGGGTGATTGGAACTTAGCCGGACATCATGGTACATAGTACGCCAGTAGCATTTTTTCCAGTCTGTGCAACCATTCTGTAGATCATGCATACCACGAGCGAATCGAATTTCAATTTCCGAATTTGGCAGTCGAAGCAACTGGTCCTCACCCCAGCTCTGCAAGTAATCCCCCATGGTTTCGCCAATAATTACCGCATTCTCGCCTGCCACTGTCTTGGCGAATCCTGCACTGGCCATACCTGCGGAGAAGGTTGGGCCTGACACAGCGATGTACAAAGGCTTGCCACTGTTAGCCAGATGACCGAACTTTTCCATACAGGATTGAGTACGCATCATATTGCCTCCACCGTTAAACCGGTGATCGAGGACGATCATAGACACGTTATCAGCGGCACTAAACTCCAGCGCGTCAGCACAAAATTTACTGATGGATCGATCACCATAGTCGTTATTGGTCCAGAACTGCACATAGGCTGCGTTCAGGTCGTCAATATAGCTCATGTGAAAGCCATCAAATACGGTACTGAGATAGGTGGGTAGCTCGATTTCCGTATCCAGCACCGAGCTCCAACCGGGTTCGGATTCGCTGAATACGGCCGGGACGAGCAGTTGATGTGACCTGCCCAGTTGTTCGCTGGAAGGCGGGAAAGGACCTCCGAAGTGCACATCTGTCTTAGTTCCGTCCAACTGGCGAAGAGTAACGGTCATACTCTCTGCGTTGCCGACCAGTCCGGCCGCGTGCATCAGCGCAGGTGATTCCAGCAGGTAAGGCGCGTACTTACGTCGGGTTTGCATGTTGCCACCAATATAATCTCCCAGCATATCCATCACCTGGGACAAGTCATGGCCCTCGATAGCCACCAGCTGCTGGCCCAGCAGATCCTCGTATCCTGTATAGGCTCGAATAAAATAGTAACCTTCTGCGAACCAATGACCTCTAATAGGTAAACGGTTAAAACGCGGCGTGCGGGAGTATTCCCGAATTTTACTGTGGGCGTTGTCGGCGGTGGCGACTATTCTCGCGATGGCCATTTCGAATGCGGCGTCGCTCATGGTGCCTGCCTGGTCCTGCAGAGCTTTGAACAGTCGCCTGGCCGCACCGAGTGATTCCGGGGTCCAGCTCCGTTCAAGCTCGAAAAAAAGCGCAAAGTGCTCCAGATCTTGCGCTCTAGCTTCAGCCTGGTCTGCTGGCGCCGGGAAGTCTGCCTCTGGGGCGTCCTGCTGAAAACGATACTCGGCAGCTAGCAGAAACGAAACATAGGCAATGGCCGGAATGAAGAATACACTGAGGACAAGCCCCGTAATCCGTTTGACTCTATTCATGTCAACGATTCCTCTTTTACAGTTTCGAAAACATGTCTGCCAGTTTCGCGAACTGTCAAGCTGGTTTACAACCACTAGTTTATGGGCAGCTCTCTGTGTACATGAATAGCTCTACTACGATGGAAAACACGGAAATTCCACAACGTTCGCGCGCGTTGCGAGTGATCCTGTTCGTGATGTTTGTACTGATTGTCACGCTTGGTCTCCCGGAATTGCAGCAGAGCCAGCGACTTTACTACCAGTTTACCGAGATCCACCTGGCGCCACCTACCGCCTCACCCAACGTTGGCGGCAGGGGTTGCCCGACTCAGTGGCCCCTGGTGCGTGTCGATGACATCGATTCCATGCCGGGTGTTACCACTTTATGTGCCGAGTTCAATATCGACGTGGAGGAATCAGGAAGGAAGCCACTAGGGCTCTACGTAGTCGGCTTGATGGCAAGCGAGATATACTGGGACAGCCGCTTGCTGGCCAGCAATGGCCGGGTAGGCGAATCAATTGCCAGCGAAGAACCTGGTAGAATCGACTACACGGTGCATGTGCCTGATCTACTGACCAATGCAGGGCGTCATACTCTGACTTTGCGCCTGTCCAGCCACCATGTAGGGTATGACACCACGGGATTGATACAGGCGCTTGGTCTCGGCCCGTACCGGGAAGACAGTCGCCGAAGTACACGCTACTACCTGCCAGCCATCTTGTTAGGCGGTGCCTTCCTGGTATTTTCCATTCAGTTCGGACAGCTCGGCCGACAGCACCGCAGGCGGGAATATCTGGCCTTCCTGCTGTGTTCGGCTTTCGTATTAATGCAACTGCTTGCAGAGATTGGGCGCTCGCTGATCGACTATACCTATGACTGGCACCTGGCACGCAGTGCACTGATCTGGCTGGCCGCATGTGGCGCCGGGCTGTCATTGAATCTGCTGGCCACTCATAAGACCGGAGTCGATCGAACCCTTGTTGCCGCTGGCATTGTCGCCGCTGCAATCTGGAGCTGGTCGGCCCAGGGATTCGATGCCAAGACTGTGGGGGCAATTCTGATATTGACAGCACCCCCGACTGTATTAATTTTGCGTGACTCCTGGAAATCAGGATTGAATTACCGCCTCGCTCTACCCGTGATCTGGCTGGCATGGGCAGTATCAATCATAGTCAATTCGACGCTGTTCCTGGACAGCCTCTACTATAGCCTGACAGCTACCTTTCTTTGTTTTACCTATTTATTTCATGGTGGTGAAGAAAGATTAAAAGAGAGGAAATTGGAAAGTGGAACCGACTGCGCGGATCGTATCAAAGTGTATCAAAACGGGAAGGAACTGAGCATCCGGACTATTGATATCAGATTTTTACGCGCTATCGGAAATTACACAGAAATACACTGCAATAACGGCAAGTCTCTTTTGCACCACGTCAGGTTGGGCAAAGTGATGGAATTGATGCCAGAGCACCTGGTACGGGTGCACCGCTCCTATGCGGTGAATAAGCAGCAGGTAAAGTTCCTGCAGTCACGATCAGGTAGCAAATACTCCGTGGCATTGGGGGATGAAATCGAGATCCCAGTTAGTCGGGCGAAGGTGAAGGAGTTGCGGAAGATCCTATGATTGAACATGGGAAGACATATATAGAGCGACACTCCTGTGGATTTACCTGTCGACTATGCACGATTCAAAGAAAGCGTCTCTAGCAAGCCGAAAATCTCAAAACGTCTGCTCCTAAGCCGATCAGGACGCGATTTCTGATTGGAAATCGAATAAATTTAGGTCATCGCGCTGTAGAAGCTAAATCGTCGGCTTCTAAACCCGCAGCTGAAGTTATGAAAGAGCAAATCCGACAAAAATTACTTTTCCGCGGAAACGTCTGCTGTGAGGCCGGCCAGAGTCATTGATTATTCTGTAACTTCTTAGGACGAAACTTGGTAAGTGATAGCCTCTGGTCTAACCTTACCGAGTGTATGCTCGGCTAATACCTTTTTAGCTTCCTTGCGTGCGTCGGCCAGTGAAATGACACCGACTCGACCAATTGAAACGAGTCTCCTGTTTGGACCATACATCAACGCAAAGGTCTTTGTACCGCCTGTTGATACTCGAACACCAAACCCATGCATATTCTTGTCAAAGTACATGGTTTGCCGATCTGCGGATTTCAGGTTTCTGATCGTGAGATCTGTGAGCAGTAACTTGGGCATTTAGTCGCGCTATAGTCGCAGTAAATCATGGTCTAATGACGGCTTACTACGGACAAGATGTTAATCTGAATCCGAATATATTTTCAATTTTCAACGACTTAGTGACATGGTGTTTCAGTACGTACACCATAAAACGCCGACTCATAATCCGTTGGTCGAAGGTTCGAGTCCTTCCAGACCCACCAACAAACAACTAACTGCATTGAGTTCCTGGTGGGCACTTACTCGATTGCGGGAGTCTCCCAATTACGGCCTTTACCCACCTTCCATGGCTCAGGTAAGCAATGATAGTCGGCTGGTCGGCTTTAATGGGACTTGTAATCGAAGTATACTCATCCAGTTAACTCTTTCGATTTGCTCTTCTTTTAGATGAACCACACCAGCTCTAAACTAGTTTCTGTTATCGTTCGCACCAAAGATAGAACCGACTGCCTGTCCAAGGCGATAAAGTCAGTCGCCGACCAAAGTTTTCCAAACATAGAACTTGTTGTAGTAAACGATGGAGGGGAAAACATTGCTGATATTTTGGCTGATAACAAGAAGGGAGCTATCCGCGAGCTAAAGTACCTTAACTTCGAAAAAAACCAAGGTAGGGTCAATGCAGCAAATGCAGGATTGCAAGCGGCGAAAGGTGACTTTCTTATTTTTCTGGATGACGATGACTGGTTCGGGAACACTCACATCGAGGGGCTGGCGAATTCCCTTTCTGACGAGCAGGAAGTCAGTATCGTTTACAGCTCTGTTACCTGTGTTGAATTGATAGATGACAAATGGGTTGAGCACTCGATTTTTGACTACCCTTTCGATCCGGTAAGATTGCTGGTAGAGAATTATATTCCCATCCACAGCGCGCTTTTCTCCAGATCCATACTTGATGCAGGCTGCCGGTTTGATACCGAATTCGATCGACTGGAGGATTGGGATTTCTGGCTGCAGGCTTCTGCTGTTTCTGACTTCAAGCACGTTAAGCAAAACACGGCCTTTTACCGCAAATCACAAGACAGCGGTTTTGGTGTGAAACAGGACCAGGTTGAAGACAACAGATTCCGGATGGCTATTTACAGAAAGTGGTCAGGACGATGGAATGACGAATCCCTGCTCAGCTTGATGGACAGGGCCAGGAGCTACCCTGAACTTGAGCATCTCAGTGAGCTTTGCAGCCAGCGGGCCGAGCACATAGACGGTTATAAAAGGGAATTGAAAAGACTGACTGCTGACTACGACACGGCGCGACAGGGATTTGAAGAAGCGAGGCAGGGTTACAATCTCGAGATAAAGAGACTGAATGGGGAATTAAACAATGCTCACGACAAGATCAGGCATTACGCGCAGTTAACAAGCACGCTTGAACAGCGCCTCACTACCCAGGAGCAATACCGGCACAGACTGGCCGACGAGCTGGAACTTGTCTATGGTAGCAGAAGCTGGAAGATCTCGGCGCCACTACGAGTTCCTGCCAAGGCACGGGAAATTGTCAAGACGAAGGGGCTAAAGGCATTGACGAATCCTGGTCACTGGGAAACACATAGTACGCTTGCGCAAATTGAAAAGGACGAATCAACGTTAAGCACCAATAATACCGAACAAGTCGCCACTGAATACACTGCCCTGTGTTTTCCAGTTGTAGAAAACCCGGAAGTATCGATCGTTATCCCTGTTTACAACAAACACCTTTACACATTCAGTTGCCTTCAGGCAATTCTTGAAAACACCCACCTGGTCAGTTATGAGGTCATTGTTGTAGACGACCGCTCGACAGACGAAACGGCAGAGATGTTGGAGTTTGTGACTGGCATTAAGGTGATCAGAAACGAGACCAACTCTGGATTTATCTATTCCTGTAACGCGGGAGCACAGGCGGCAATTGGCGATTTTCTGGTGCTTCTCAACAATGATACGTTGCCACAGGAGGGCTGGTTAACGTCATTGCTTAAAACATTTGTTGATTTTCCCGACGCCGGTCTGGTTGGCTCGAAATTGATTTACCCAAACGGCGTGTTGCAGGAAGCCGGCGGTATTGCATGGAACGATGGATCTGCCTGGAACTATGGAAGAAACGACAGACCTGATAAACCGGAGTACAGCTATGTGCGCAAGGTTGATTATTGTTCCGGGGCATGCCTGATGATCAGGCGTACTGATTTTCTGGAAATGGGTATGTTTGATTCCCGTTACGCTCCTGCATACTACGAAGATACTGACCTGGCCTTCACGGTCAGAGCAAACGGAAAAAATGTCTATTACCAGCCAGGTTGCAAAATCATACACTTTGAAGGCATAAGCTCAGGAACCGACACCGGTTCTGGTATCAAGCGGTTTCAGGAAGTGAATGCCATAAAGTTCTTTGAAAAATGGCAGTCTGAACTTGCTAAACAACATCCTCCCGGAACCCCCTCGATTCTGGAACGAGAACGGTCTGTCGAGAAGCGGGCACTGGTAATCGATGCACGGATGCTGAGGCCCGACAATGATTCGGGCTCATTGCGCATGGCAAACATACTTAAGATTCTGCAAAAATTGCAATACAAGGTTACCTTCATTCCAGATAACCTTGAGTATTCGCAGAAATATACCAGCCAAATGCAATCTCTGGGCATCGAGGTCTTCTATGTACCCCATACAACGTCAATCGAGGAACATCTGCGCAATTTTGGCAATCTCTATGACCTGGTTATCCTGAGTCGGGTTGACGTGGCGAGCAGGCATATCGAGGCAATCCGGAATCACTGCTGCAACGCAAAGATCATATTCGACACTGTCGATTTACACTTTTTGCGCGAGATGCGTGAGGCTGAAGCAGGTGTTGCAGAATCCAGTTCAGAGACGCTGCAATTGCGCAAAGAGCTCGAACTGGATGTTGCACGAAAGGCAGATCTGACATTGGTTGTCAGTAGTGCTGAAATCGACCTGCTTGCAAAAGAAGCTCCAGATATTAATGTGGCTTTGCTTTCGAACATCCACATACTGAGGAAATCCGCGAAAGGATTTCAGCAACGTAAGGATATTTTGTTTATTGGCGGTTTCGAACACCCACCCAATATCGATGCCGTGGACTACTTCCTGGCTGACATATTTCCACTAATTCGAAACAGGATACCCGACATTCATTTTTATATTGTCGGGGGCAAAGTACCATCCCATATCAATGCTATTGATGACGATCAGATTACCGTTACCGGTTTCGTATCCGATATTCAACCGCTGTTCGATAATATCAGACTATCGGTTGCTCCCCTGAGATACGGTGCCGGCGTCAAAGGGAAAATAAATTCCAGCATGAATTTCGGCGTGCCGGTTATTGCAACCACCATGGCTGTGGAAGGCATGCATCTTGTAGATGGAAAAGATGTCCTGGTGGCGGATGACCCGGAAGAATTTGCAGAAAAGATCGTGCAGGCATACCTGGAAAGGGGCTTGTGGGAACAATTGTCGGCTGCGGGCAGGCGCAATATCGAGAAGTATTTTTCGTTCGAAGTGGCTGAGAATCAACTGCAGGAAATCACGGAATCACTATCCTTGGATAATCGCGAGGAAAGATGTGATTGACCTCCATCTGAAATCGCAGCAATCTCACTGGTCAATCACGACACGCTGGATTACAGCAATGTGATTATGG
>Ga0209273_10002225_pt1 | contig 15244 bp, 13 predicted proteins | sample tdAd471_FD_187126 | JGI IMG/M metagenome (GOLD analysis project Ga0209273, IMG submission 187126) | Marine sediment microbial communities from the Atlantic coast under amendment with organic carbon and nitrate - tdAd47.1 (SPAdes)... | ecosystem: Environmental > Aquatic > Marine > Coastal >...
TGAGCGCCGGGGCCGGCTTTATCGTCGTCATCTGCGGAGAGATCATGACAATGCCCGGCCTGCCCCGCGTCCCATCCGCCGAAGCAATCCGCATCAACGATGACGGACAAATCGATGGGCTGTTTTAGAAATTGAAAAGAAAGATTGCAAAACAACCATAAGGAGTTAGGCAAGAGTAGCGAGCACGAAGAGCGTCGTCGCAGGTCTGTGGAAAAATGGGCGCGGCGACATGAAACTGAACCAAGGGAGTAAATCCATGCTTACCAGACGTACACTTATGGCAGCCGCTGGGGCCGCCGCGATCACCTTTGGCGCTGCGCCGACGGTGCAGGCTGCAAGCCACGCATTCGAGCCGACAAAGCCAATTGACTTTGTTATCATGGCCGGTGCCGGTGGTGGTGCTGACCAGATCGCGCGTTTCATTCAGTCGGTCGCCGAAAAGATGGACCTGACGACACGTCCGTTGGTGCCGAACAACAAGGGCGGAGGCTCGGGCGCGGAAGCACTGATCGCGCTGAACACGGCTTCTGATCCGGATCACACGATCCTGGTGACGCTGAACTCGTTCTTTGCCACTCCGCTGCGCCAGGAAGGCCTTGGCATCGACATCCAGACCTTTACGCCGGTCGCAATGATGGGCGTGGATCCCTTTGTTCTTTGGGTCCACAAGGACAGCGGCATCACCACGTTCGAGCAGTGGCTGGACGTCGTGAAAGAAGCCGATGGCGACTACATCATGGGTGGCACGGGGTCTGGTCAGGAAGATTCGACCGTCATCGCCTGGATGGAGGGCACCTATGACATCTCCATCAACTACATCCCCTACGATGGTGGTGGTGCGGTTGCCAAAGACCTGGCTGGTCAGCAGATCAAAGCCTCGGTCAACAACCCGGCTGAGGCCAAAGGCTTCTACGAGTCCGGCGACGTTGTGCCGCTGATCGCCTTCTCGGACGAGCGTCTGGCAGCCTATCCGGATGTCCGCACCGTGAAGGAACTGGGCAACGACTTCAGCTACTACAACCAGCGTGCTGTTGTTGGCGCACCGGGCATGTCCGATGCGGCGGCTGCTTACTATCAGGACCTGTTCAAAACCATCTACGACACTGAAGAGTGGCAGGGCTATATGGCTTCCGAAAGCCTGTCGCCATTGTGGTTGGATGCCGATGAACAGCGTGCTTACTGGGCCACCCAGGTTCAGAACCACAAAGACCTGTTCGCAGCAATGGGCGGCTAAGCCCACAAGCTAACGAACGATACAAAAACGGAGGGGGCCAGAATGCGGCTGGGTGAAATCATAACAGCGGGTGTTCTGGCCCTCTTCTCGATCTTTCTGATGTACTACAGTGCCCAATTGCCAATCGGCTTTGAACAGGGCCGGGGGCCCGGCGGCGGCGCATGGCCCTTCTGGTTGTCTGCCATCATGCTGGTGACCACCGGCTTCATCGCCGGGAACTGGTACCGAAAAACCTCACCCCCATCACAGTCCGAAGAACCGGTGCTGGATAGGTACGGGTGGAAAATGTTCGCGCAGGTTGGTGGCGGCCTTCTGGGCTTTATCATCCTGATCGACATCATCTCGATGTACGGCGCAATGGCCGTGTTCCTGCTGTACTACGTTCGGTTTTTGGGCAAGCACTCTTGGACGCTAACCCTGATCCTGGCGATTGCCCTGCCGATCGCCTTCTTCTTCTTCTTCGAAGGCTTGATGCGGATCACCATGCCATCAGGGATGTCCTTCACCGGACCTTTCTACGACATCATGTACGAAATCATCTACTAAGCAGCGGCTGAGGGGCAAGTTATGGAAGTTCTGGGTCTTCTTGGCGATGGCATGTGGCAGGCGTTACAACCGCTGAACCTGATGCTTATCCTGATCGGTGTGACACTGGGCCTGTTCATTGGCGCGATGCCAGGGCTGGGTTCGGTCAACGGGGTCGCGATCCTGCTACCGATCACCTTTCTGGTGCCACCGGGATCGGCGATCATCTTCCTCGCCGCGATCTACTACGGCGCGATGTATGGGGGCGCGATCAGTTCGATCACGCTGGGGATACCCGGGGCCTCGACCGCCGTGGCAACCACGTTTGACGGACGACCCCTGGCTCTGAGTGGGCGCGCCAGCCTGGCGCTGGTCACGGCTGCTCTGGCATCATTCATCGGCGGATCGGTGGCCAACCTGTTGTTCACCGGCTTTGCGCCGCTGCTGGCTTCGGTCGCGCTCAGCTTTGGTCCGCCCGAAATCTTTGCCCTGATGTTGCTGGCATTCGCCACCTTCGTGGGTCTGGGCGGCGATGACATCCCGAAGACCATATTCTCGATCTGTATCGGTCTGGTCTTTGCAGCTGTCGGGTTCGACAAGATCACCGGCACGCCGCGGCTGGTGTTCTTCGACATCTCTGGCTTCCTGCACGGCATCAATTTCCTGGTGCTGGCCATCGGTGTCTATGGCATCGGAGAGATGCTGTGGACGCTGGATTCGACGCGCGGCAAAATTACCAAATCCGATGCAAAGATGTCCGTCAAAGGCATCGTGAGCGATTCCAAGGAAGGCATGAGACGCGGCTGGAAGGGCACCGCAATCGGGTCGTTCCTGGGCTTCTTCGTGGGCATCCTGCCCGCCGCAGGCGCCACGCCCGGTTCGCTGATGTCCTATGGCGTGGCCAAAATGGTCGCCCGCAAACCGGAAGAGTTCGGCAAGGGCCACCCGGGCGGCGTGGCGGCACCGGAAGCGGCCAACAACTCGGCCTCGACCGGCTCGATGCTGCCGATGTTGACGCTGGGCATCCCCGGCTCCCCCACCACGGCGATCCTGCTGGGTGGCATGGTGATCTGGGGTCTGACCCCGGGTCCGCGCCTGTTTGTCGACCAATCAGAGTTCGTCTGGGGTCTGATCGGGTCCTTCTATGTGTCGAACTTCTTTGCTCTGGTGATCAACCTGGCGTTCATCCCGCTGTTCATCTGGATGCTGCGGATGCCGTTCACGGTGCTGGCCCCGTTGATCTTCGTTCTGTCGGTGGTGGGCGGCTATGCCGCGACGCGCGACATGCACGATGTCTGGCTGATGCTTGGCTTTGGCATCGGTGCGTTCTTTTTGCGGAAATTCGACTATCCCCTGGCACCGGCTGTTCTGGCCATCGTCCTTGGCCCGATTGCCGAACAGACCTTGCGGCAATCGCTGTTGATGTCCAAAGGCGATCCGATGATCTTTGTTGACCTTGTCAACCGGCCCATCGCCACGCCCATCACGATCATCGCGATCATCCTGATCCTGTTGCCGCTGTTCAAATACATTCGCGACCGGCGGCGCGGGACGGCGCAGACGCCATCGGGGTAACAACCGGGAGGGCCGGATGAGCAGCGAACAACCGGCCTATCATGCATGGAACCCCGGCCTGACCTCGGACATACCGGGGCGGCTGAAGCCGCTGATAACCCTGTTCCGGCCGGAAAATGCGCGCGTTGGGTACGACGAAGCGCGCGAAGCTGCCGAGTTCTGTGGGCTGAAGCCGGTGCAAATGTATGCGCTGCGCCCCGAACGTCTGATTGCGCATGAGTTGCTGATCAGGGTCACCGCCGATCTGTCCGTGCAGGACGGCCCAACCTATGAAGTTCTGGGCCGCAACCTGCGCCAGATGACAGCACGGATCCATGACGGATACGTGGCCCCACGTTTGGCAGAATTAAAGGGTCTGTTCGAGCAAACGCAGGCCGAAGGCGCAAAGATCATCGACGCGGCGCTGAAGCGCGATCTGTTTGCGCCACCGCCACAGCCTGCGCGCGCCGGATTGCTGGCGCGCTTGATCGGGCGTTCGGATACTGTTGCCGAAACACCCGATCCCGCACCGGCGGCACTGGCGCGGTGGCAGGCCGAGGCGGCCAATACACAGGATCGCGCCCGGCGTGCCGCCCTGCGCGCGTTGGCGACCATCCTGCAGGCGTTGCTGGCCCATCGCGGGCGTCTGATGGCCGACGCCGACATCATTGCCAGGCTGGCGCTGAACATGTTCACCAACAGCCATGGCAGTTGGGTTCTGGGTCAGGCCGTCACGCCAATCATCGCCGACGCCGCCAAGGCCGAGGGGTACCGCTTTCTTCCATCCCAGGACAAACCCGTCATCTTGAACGTCAAAGGGGCATCCGCCTCGGGCAAAAGCACGATCCGTCCACAACAGCGCGAACTGGCCGAAACGCTGAACCTGCCATGGGAAGATTTCGCCTTGGTCAGCCCGGATTACTGGCGCAAATACCTGCTGGATTACGACAGTCTTGGCGATGATGCTAAATACGGGGCGATGCTGACCGGACACGAGCTTGAGATCATTGATCGCAAACTGGATGATTACGTCCAGCAGAAGGCCGAAGCTGCCAACATCCCACACCTGCTGATTGATCGCTTCCGTTTTGACAGTTTCGCCGCCGGGGCGGATGGGCAACCTTCGAACCGCTTGCTGACCCGATTTGGGCATACCGTGTTTCTGTTCTTCATGATCACCCCGCCCGAGGAAACCGTTCAACGTGCCTGGAAACGCGGGCAAGAGACGGGGCGCTTCAAGGCCGTCGATGATCTGCTGCACCACAACATCGAAGCCTATTCCGGCATGCCGCATCTGTTCTTTTCCTGGCTGGCATCGCGCGACAAGAACGTTCATTTTGAATTTCTGGACAATGACGTTCCTTTGGGAAGCCGCCCGCGAACGCTGGCCTATGGCTGGAATGATGAAATGGTGGTGCTGCGCCCGGAGGGGCTTAACCTGATCGACCGGTTCCGATGCGTGAATGTCGCGGCAACCTCACCCGAAGAGGTGTACGACGCCCCTGCCCCGACAGGACCCGATTTTCTGTCGCAGTGCCTGGAACGCATTCCGGTGGTGAATTTTGCCGACCCGGACCGGGGCGTGGTTTTTGCCCGTTTCGAAGGTGGTGACTGGACGCTTGCGGCAGATCCGGGTGGCGCCGAAAACGCCTGGCTGACGTCGAAAGGCTTTGCCGCAAACGAGGCGAACAGCGCGATACCACTGGACGCGGCAGGAAACGAACGCAAAGCGCACCGCCTGGGCCGATAGGATCAGACGGCCGCAGCCGCCTGACACAGATGTGTCAGTTTTGTCATCGCCAGATCCCGCCCCAGCATCGCCAAACCACAATCCGGGGCGGCAATCAGGCGGTCACGGTCGATATGTTCAAGCGCAGCGCCAAGGCGTTGCGCGATCTGCTCGGCCGGTTCCACCTGGCTTTGGGCGATGGCAACGGCCCCGAAGATGACCGTTGTGTTCGGAAATCTCTCCAGCAGGGTCAGATCATTGTGCCGGTGCGCGTCTTCAATCGACACTTGGTCGACGCTTGAACGATCAAGCGCACCGGCCAGTTGAAAATAACTCTGCGGGTCGGCCTTGTGATATGTGTGGTCGTCCAGGTGACCGGGATAGCCACAGCACATGTGCATGACCCGTGTGACGGTGTCTGGCAGACCGTCGAAACAACGCTCCAGGCATTCAATCCCGAAGTTGAGCGCCCGTTGCGTGTTGCGGGCAAACAAGGGCTCATCAATCTGGATATAGGTGCAGCCGGCATCGGCAAGGGCGCGAACCTCGAAATTCAGCGCGTCGGCCAGATCGAAGGCAAGCGCGCGTTCATCGCCGTAAAAGTCATCCGCACAGGTATCTATGATCGTCGTTGGTCCCGGCACGGTGATCTTGACGGGCCGATCGCTGGCCGCCTGGGCCTGCCGATAATCCCGGTCCAGAAAATGGCTGCCGTCCGGTTCGATTTTGCCGCGGATTGTCGGCAACTCGGCCTCATAAGCGCCGTCGCGCAGGACGCGGCTGGTCAGATCATGGAAATCGAAGCCCGTCAGATGGCGGCAATGATAGTGGATGTAGTTTTCACGGCGTTGCTCGCCGTCGGTTGGTATGTCGACGCCGCAGGCAATCTGATCGGCGACAGCTGCGCGAGTTGCTTTCAGGTACATCTCCTCGTCGCTACCACTTCCCAGCACCGCGACTTTTGATGCGCGGCGCGTCACCTCCCCTGAGGTCGATGTCAACCCGAACTGAACTTGAAACCAATCCTTGATCGGCACGTAATTGGTTTTCGGGAAGGCACCTATGCAGGTCGTTGCTAACGGCATGTAGAGTCCTTTGCGTTGAGTCTCAGGTAAGCCAAATTCAGCTCAACATCCCAATAGCAAGCTGTTTTTTTGGGGGCACAGGTTCAAATACCGACTCCAGCGTTTGAGCCGCAATAGGCGAGCCGACGTCGCTGTGTTCGTTCAGAACCGGCTGCGTGACACAATCCGGTAGCAGGCGCTGCCAGATTCCGTCCGTAGCCAGAATTTCGGCCTGCTGCGAAGGCGTACAGATTACATTGACCTGCTGTTTTGCAGGCTGAGGCCGATAATGTCGGTAACTCGTCGCAAGTTGCCCTTTCGCCGCCAGATTGAAGCCGTGCAATTTCGGCGGTTGTTTGGACGCTTTACGTAGTCTGTGCTGGCCATTCCTGAGCTGCCGGCGTCGCAAGGCGACCTTCGCACCGAGTGCCTGCAGCCGGTCATCGGCAAAATCCTCCGGCGAGACTTGCCCAGAGAACCGATCCGTGTAGGGAGCGAGCATAAGACGTCGCAGGAAAGAGTCTGACTTCTTTTGACGGCGCAGACTAAGCTCTTTGTGCATCGCCTGATCAATCAGAGCGATTTTGTACGGCGGATGGCCTATGTCCCGCAGTTGTTGCGCCATCTCCAAAGCAATCAGTCCCCCCGATCCAAGATGGATTGGACCGATCGGGTACCGACTGGAAAGCTGTTCAACATATACTGCGGCGATTCCTTTTATTCGAATTGGCGTCGGCTGTTCGCCACGAAGGCCAGGCAATTCGAAGACAACAACTTCCCGATCCTTGCAGAGACCGCCTCGAAATGCAGGCCTAAGGACCGAATAACCGACTTTGCCATGAACCAGGAAATAGGGAACTGCTTCGAACGATTTTGGCGCAACTTCGCACTTAGCAAACTCCTCCGTGATAGAACGGGGTGTGCTGAAGTCGAGCAGTCCCGAAAGTGGGAAGGGATGACCGAGAATCTCGCTGAGCAACATGGCCAGCACTTCCGCGTTTTGCGAGTCGCCGCCGAGATCGAAAAACTGTCGTCCAACCCGATGGGAGTGACGCCAAGTGCATCCGAAAAGGCTGCACATACTTTCGCATCGGACAAGGAAGTGGGCTCCGCATGTTTCACAACCAAATCTAGGCTGCTGCGCGCAACTGAAGAGTCGATTTTACTTGAATGCGTCACACGACCAAACAGTTTGCTGAGACAGTTCTTCAGGACTATCGGGATGCTCCCGCTCCTGTCAACTCGCACAAAGCGCACTCCAAATTGAATCGAGCCCCGCTGATTGCAGGGCTCGAGCTTCATTCGGCTATCAAGGTATCTAGAGGAGCGCGAGACGCTGCCTCATGCCATTTTCGCCTTTTCCCGATGCCAGAAGGCATGTCGGTCCGCCGGCCTTCGAAACCGTCAGAGTCCAAGTTTTGTAAGACTTGCTCGCAAAGACCTGTACGACATAATTCGACTGCGTCTTGCCGGTCAGCGCTACACTTTCGTTGAACGCATCATGAAGGCGCTGCACGACAACATCGTGAGACGCACAAACTTTCGGCCCAGCATACGCCGCAGCCGAAGTAACCAATGTTGCAGCTACAGCCAAAACACATAATTTCATACGGGCCATGACGCCCGACTTCCCCAAAACACTCATAATCACCCCTTATGTTGCAGACTTCCCAACCCAATGAGTGACCTACCCCCACTTTGTGGCATCAATTTGCGAACAGTGTGTTTTCTTTTTAACCTAGGCGGCCCGCTAGACTTTAGGGCGCAAATATGGCAAAAGATTTATTAACGTTATCAACTATATACGCCGAAAAAGAGTGCCAAGGTAACCGAATACAAGTTAGGGTTGTGTCAAAAATGTGTTCAAGGTCCGAATTCTCCAAAAAAACCACACGATTTGTTAGGACCGCGTTTTCGGTGGGCTTGGCCACAAGTTTACTCGGCGTCAGCGCGACTCGGTCAGAATCAGCAGTGATCGATGATCAACTTGCACGGGGGCTTGATTTCCGTGCTCTTGATTTTCGCGGTTGTTTTGAACAACCGACCTGCGTTGTGGGCGATGTGACGATATCAGCTGAGTTTCGTGAAAACGATAAATCTGACTGGCAACCCGGTCAAATTTACTGGGACCCAATCGACGGGGTGGGAATCCTGGGAGGCGGCCAAGATGACGAGATCGACTTCAACGAACGATTGATTGTTACCTTTGCACACTCAGCTCAGGTCAGTGATATTTGGTTGACAGACCTCTACGTCGGCGAGGATCAACACTACCGCAATGCACGCGCCCGCCTTGATACCGAAGAAGATTTCGAATTTGCGATGATCGAATTTGCTGATGGGGCGGAAGAACCAACGTTCATCGAAGTCAGCGGATTGGACATTTTGCCCGATATACCATTCAACGATGTCTACACGGACACGTTCATTGAAGACGGTGATATACACTATCGGCTGTTGGTTTCAGAGGACACGGCCACCATTATCGTTCCTGACAATGATGGACAGCGCGATCTGGACCGCTTCATTACATTCAAACTTGGCGATATCGAGCCAGAGAAGCTAGCGTTGTTCTCGGAAGATGGCCAAGAATTCGTCTATGACCTAGCCGAGATATTTCCAGAGGGTGCGCCAATAAACCTTTATCCGGAAGGCAGTGTGAACGCACAGAACATCGCGTCGCTGCTAACTAGCGAAACCGCATTGATCGAGTTGAGAGACCAAGCAATCTTCGGGAGAGCACTCGGTGATGTGACCAATGGGGAAGTGGCACTAAACCTGAGTGCACCAAGATCGGTAGATCGGGTCGTTTTCTTCTCAAAGATAGGAACCAGCAACGACTTTTCAGTCGCTGGCATACTACTTGCCGATGGGAACATCTGAGTGTGCAATCCTAAAAAACTTGCAAATGTGAACCTCGTCGCAGAACGAACCCATGAGACATCGTTCAATCCTGCATCTCATACGTATCTCGTAATTCTGTGAAAGTGAATCCAATGAAGCTACCTCGAAAAAGACCCCCCGTCGGAAAAATAATCGGCTATCTAATTGCCTTCTCGGCAATGATTACAAAGGCTTCTGCAGCGGTTGTCACGCCAATTGCCGCAATCTTCCAACAGGAACATCAAGCCGTTTGGCCAAATCTTCGGTCAGAATTCGACCAAAGCGACTCCGATCATCCGTTGAACCCGAAGCTGGAAGCAATTGTACGCGCGACAAATTTTGAAGAAGACTTTGAAGCAACGATTCGCTTGTCTTATTCCATGATATCGTCTTCGCATGTCAAAACCCTCGACAGATTATGGATCAGCACTCTGCTGCAACTTTCGGGATCGGAAGCAATCGCAAAATTTCTGGCTGTCCGGGCAACAATTGCGGAAGCCACTGTCGCTGGCGGTAGAGAAGAGTATCTTGAAAATTGGGTCTGGCAAATCGCCAAAAAGGGAGAGTCCGAAGGTTCCTAAAGCAGTCACGAAACACTTGGCCCGGTCTGCCGTTACTGTTAAACACCAATCTTCAATCAGAACTCCTCAAATTGAAACTATTCAATACGCGTCCATCAATTAGATCTCGGATTTCAACTATATCATATCTAGCCACCAGACGATCCGATACCATTTCGAACGGCTGCCGACCCAAATATTCATACGCAAAGCCATAACGTCCGAGAAACGGAATAGGCCGGATACTTTCACAAACGAAAACAAATCTCGCGAATGGATTGGCGTGGTTAGTTTTCAACAAATCGAGTAATGCACTTTGCAAGATACTTGATCTCTGATCTCGGCAATGAATTCCAATTACTGGCAGCGAATTAGGATCAGCGCACCAAGAAATCCGTCCCAACGGAACATTTAGCTTCGGAAGGTATTGCCCGGAATACTGATCAAAGATCGACGGCAAAAATGGAGCATCCAAAGTTTCTGTTTTGGGGAAATCGATCATCAGATCAAACAACGCGGGATCTGACAATTCTTTCTTCATCTCTGCGAACTCCAATTGCGCAAGCCGAAGCCCCATCTGGAGATTTTCACGTGCGAGCCGACGCAGTAGAGATGGTGCAGGAGCAATATTACTTCGAGGCGGTACATGCATCATTGTTATCCGATCTATATGTACTTATCCGCCACCGAAACAATTTTTTTGGCAATCTCGGGAGCACCTTGAACCGGCGAAGGCCGACTTGCAAGATATCGCCCTTTTCGAACGGTCGCCATAAATTCAGCAATTACATGTGCTTGATCTTCAATGGCGTCAGCATGAACTACCCATGCCCAACCTTGTTGTCCCGCATAGCTTGCTCGGGCAGATTGGTCATCCAATCGGACATTGTTGGTTGGGGTAAATAATACCGGACCATCGTACCCCAATATCAATTCGTGATAACTATTGTAGCCAGCCGCAGAAATCATTCCATCGAACGCGGCCATATATCGGCTAAGCGGATAAAACCTACGGATAGTGGCACCAGCGAGATCATCTTTTGACGAACCTGCCAGGGGTGATTGGGCCCAGATCAACTTCACCCTTTGCTCCGCAGCTTGATCAATTATCTCCTGTCGCAAGATATCCCAATTTCCAAATGCGCCGCCAAGAGACACGAGGCAACACCGCCCAAAACCCAACCCGAGTTTGCGCCTGGCGACACTTCTTGAATACGAAGAGAGATAGGGCTTTAGGGTAACCGGAGGGGCAACAATTCGCTCTGAAAAACCTCGCTTCTGCGCTTTTCGCATTCGCGTAGGGCCCATATCCATCTCAACTGCCAAATCACCCGGCTCAACAACAACGTCACAATACTGCTCAGCTTCTAGCATCTGAGCATCTGCTTCCTGATGAAGCATTCCGCGCCGAATCCAGGCGACACCGCATCGCCCACATCCGACAGACCTAAGAGCATCAATAATAAACATATCAAAAGTTCCACCATCATAACAAACAACAGAAGGTTCCAATTTTCTGATAACGCTTGCGAACTCCTTTGTTTCCCAAAGTCTCCAATCCGGCGGATGCGCAGCCAGATGCATGACGTTCTGTCGCAAAAAAACTTCATATCCCGCAGCGATTAATATCTCAGCAGCTCGCGAAAAACTCCAAAAGACGATGCGCGCATCGATTTCATCCTGAATAGCTTTAGATATGGCGATCATTCGGGTTATATGACCGAGGCCGACGCCATTTGGCACAACACAAAGAATGCACATTCGCTCAGCCCTAATTGAAACTTTCACATCGTGCTCTCCTCGAGCGAATTTCGTCAAATCATGCATGTCGATATCATCCGGGTCCGCTGCTCTCAGATCAGCCAGTCTGCGCAATCGCACCCAATTGAATATCTCCAGTTGGGCGCGCCGAACTACTTGATCGCCTTCAGCTTCAGAAAACAGAAATGACGTCTCGTCCGCGCCTCGACGGACCTTGACCAAGGGTCTCGGATTTGGAAGGACGGGCAATTGATCGATCACTGCAACGGGCAAATGCATCAATTCTGCCAATTCAGCGGCCGCATCCTTTGTTAAGGCCATCAGCGTCAAATCTTCCTTCTTCGACAACCTCAAGACTTCCGCCAGAAGTTCAATTCCGGTGTGCCAGATTGAACTATCGGCAAACATATCCTCGCGTCGGACCAGAATTCGACATGGACAACTCTGTGCCTCTAGGTCATCAAAACATGCCAGTGCGTACGCTTGAGATAGAACCAGAATTTCATCGAGGTCACCAGACTCCGACTTTGCATCGCCTAATTGGACAAATTCCGTTGGCGTAACAGGGTAAAGATCCTGAAGTAGCTGAGCGACTGGATCGGGCCATCCGCAGAGATACCCAACTCTACGCGATATCGTCGGAGACTCAGTTTCCATTCAGTGCACCCGCCCCATTAACGTAGAAAGACTTGGCTACTGATGCCAAATTGTTAGTACTGTAACGGGACTCAACGAATGCAACTCGTTCATCCGGATCGGATCCAAGAACTCCTGGCAGCCAATTGAATATCCGACGAGCCGCAAGTTCCGCATCTTCTCCCGCACCAATAAGTAATCCTCCGGTTTCACCTGTTTGATGCAAAACTTCACTGACACCACCGACATCACAAGCCGCAACCGGAATTCCACAAGCCTGTGCTTCCAGAACAACGTTCGGAGTTCCTTCGACCCGCGACATCAGCAATAGCACATCGGTATCCGCATATAGAGACTCTGGATCACTCACACCGGCTTGGATACTCGTATCGCCAACTCCCAGTTCTACCGCAAGTTCCAAAATTTCGTCATATAGCGCTCCGCGACCGAAGATTTTAGGCTCTAAATCGAGTCCATAAGCATTCCGCAATTCTGCAACGGTGCGAAGCCATAGATGCGGCCTCTTATTCGCCACCAAACGAAAAATTCCAGAGATGCGAACTGGCGATCTCGCACTCATGCGCTTTTTCCACTTTACATTTTTGGCAGAAAATTTCCTAGTATCGACAGCATTCGACAACAACGGAATTGGAATATTTGGCAAATCAATCCAATCGGCATAGTCAATCGATCCAGCAATCGAATTGGCCGTCAAGAGGACATTGCTACTTCTACCAAAATCCCGAACAAGCTCACGATGAGCCATCAACTTGGAATTCCGTCGTGTTGCCGGACTCATATTTCTGAAACTCAGAACGATGCGTTCTACCGATAATACCCGACCAACAATTCCGCAAGCAAATGCCGATCTGTCTTGCCAACCATGAATAATGTTCGGTCGGATATCATTGGCCAAATGCCACAATGCCGTGACATCACTACGCAGGGGAGTAGGGAGAATATCTACCATTTCATTCAAGTTCTGAGGAAGCAACGCATTCGCAACATTCCTTTCCCGCAAATCATGTATTCGCACTCCGGTGGACTGTAGATCAGTCAAAAAATGACTGTGACCAAGATCTTCCGCAGTTGAAAACAGAGCGACATCCATCTTCGCGGCATCAAAGCCGTTAGTCAGCAAGGACTCGATGAGAGTGATAAACTGTCTTTCAGCCCCACCAAGATTGAGACCCGCATTCACTAACAATAGACGTTCAGGAACTATACCCGTACCAGGCCAGCCAACAGGTTTTCGGCCGAGATTCAAAAATTGGTCTAATGGCAACAAACAATCTGGACTTTTGATTTCGGAGGCCGATCGGATCGATTGAGGCGCAGGTTGAGTTCCGTCCGCACTGAACCCGGCAGCTTCCAATATCCCAATAGCTTGTCGCCCAATCGGAATACGGAGACGTCGCAGCCAAACTAACCAACCGACACTGCCACGATCGAGCAACAATTTTGCAATATCGGCCCCCTCTTCAGCGTCAATCAAACCAGAATTGGAGCCCTTGGCAGCGACCATCTCCAACAATGCTTGAAGGATATCTTCTTGCCCGAATAATTCGGCAAACCGCATTCTGTCGAGAATAGTAAGCTTCTCCAACAAAAGTTGCGATGCGTAGAAAATCGCTTCACTTGAATGCTCGAGGCTAAGACACAACCTGATTACTTTGAACACCGCTTCAATTCGGTATCTAGAGCTCTTTTCAGAAACTTCTATCCATATCTGTCGTGCCCGCTCCAAATCATTCATGCGCTCTCGAATCCGAGCTTCACGAATCAAAAAACGGACGTCATGCGGAAAAATTGATTTGGCCTCGTCATTGTATTGCAAAGCCAATTCATACTGATCTGTAAACCTCAAAAGATCGATGGCTGTGATTGCGTCGATCTCATTCTCAATTTCAATCTTTTTCGCCAATCGAAGAGCAGCCTGTTTGTTCACAATGCTCAAGTTCGACTTTTGTTCAGCTTGAATCCCAGTCAAATAACCCCTCGCAAGCATCAAGCATGCGCGATTATCTGCGGGCTCGGAGCCATAAACAGACAGTATAAGGAACAATGCACTGGGAGCGTCACCGCGCTTAAGATGATAATCGGCCTCTTTCAGAGCAACATCACCCGACCAAACGCCCGCCTCCCATAACGAACGCCGCACTACATGGGCAACTACACTGTCTCCACCTGAATAACTCCGCCTCGCAAGATACTCCCATAAACCTGGCTCATCTTCCGGAGCAATATTACTCTCGATCAACAACAACTGCGCAGTATCAAATTTGTGCTGATCGCAATAATTAATCAAGTCACGACGAATCCGCATGACTGAACGCGAGTTTTGCGAATGGACCATGATCTCACATCACTTCTAAGACGCCCCAGGGCCGATAGTAGCACATACATAACTCATAGCAACGCATTCCAACTCAGAGTCATCCCTCTTCGCAATTCTACGGAAAAGCTTACCAAATCGTCCCGCGGCAACACTAAATCTCAAAATTTGTTTGCACAAGTATAAGGAATATAGGATCAGCACATGTACGATGCGTTTATTGGGAGTGGGCGGAGCCCGATACCATCACTCCAATGTGGACAAATGGAGTACTCTAGGTGCAAAGAACTTCAGTCAATATTCAGTATTGCGACAAAAAAGACATTATGTTTGAGCCTCACCATTTGAATTGGTCTGCCCCTATAGTTAGGAAAGCGGAGGACCAGAGATGGCCATAAAGAGACCAAAGCCCGAAGAGATCGTCGTTGGGTTGCGGCAGATTCAAGTTCTGATGGGGCAAGGCATGCCCCGGATTGATGCGATCAGACAGATCGGTGTGCCCCAACAAACCTTTTACCGCTGGAAGAAGAAGTACGGCGGAATGGGCACAGTACAACTCAAGGAACTGAAGCGGCTCCAGAAGGAGAACGAGCGCCTTCGTCGTGCCGTGTGAACCGCTCCGGGTTTTCCGGAGGTTCCAGATCGAGGAAGGATTGGAGCCATGGAAAAGGACAACTGAGCGAACCGCTTTTCACCTGAGACACGCGCGAGAGCGGTGCGGATGGTGTTCGGCAACCAAGGAAGTTACGAAAGCCAAGCGGCGGCGATCAAGGCGATTGCGCCGAAGATCGGCTGCGGCCGCGATACGTTGCAGCGTTGGGTTCAGCAGAAAGAAACTGGACCTGTCACGATTTTGTGCCGCTCCAAGTGCTCGTTTAGGCGACCTTTCGCTCGAAGGCCAAGGGGCTTTTCCAACCCAAAGCTGAGTGCCGTCGGCGTGGATTGTAGAAGCCGTTGATGTAT
>Ga0209273_10002230_pt1 | contig 15233 bp, 12 predicted proteins | sample tdAd471_FD_187126 | JGI IMG/M metagenome (GOLD analysis project Ga0209273, IMG submission 187126) | Marine sediment microbial communities from the Atlantic coast under amendment with organic carbon and nitrate - tdAd47.1 (SPAdes)... | ecosystem: Environmental > Aquatic > Marine > Coastal >...
TCGACGACCTCCATAGCGGTTCATCAGGTGCCCCAGACGACGTTCCACCGCCGGATGCTCCTGACGCACAGACGCGTACTCCGGAGTCGTCGCACGCTCGCGCACGCGGGCGTACTCCGGAGCGTAGTCGCTGACTCGAACCGTCCGACCGTGCTTCTGCGTCTTGCCAATGCAATTCTGGAACAGCGGACACTGCTGGCACACGTCCCCGTCGAAGCGGTAACTCGTTCCGTGTCTCGACTCCTCACGCTGACGGTACTGCGAGCGTTCGCCCGCCGGGCACGTCGCGTATTTCCCATCCTCGCTGACCTCGAAGTCTTCCGGGCCGAAGCGGTTCGCCGGAGTCGTCTGCTTCGGCGGCACGAAGACGTCGATGTCGTGTTCGTCTTCCAGTTCCCTCAGCACCGGGCCGTCGAAACCGGCCCCGTCGATCGACAGCGATTCGATCGTGTTGCCGTGAGTTTCCGTCTCGTGCGTCACCAGCGTCAGCGTGTCGACCGATTCGTTGCCGCTGGCCGGCAGCACATTGATGGCTGTAAACAACTCGCTGTCGGCATCGATCAGAACATCCACGAAGTAACCGTCGTAGTAGTCACCGTGTTTTCCGCGGCGGGCGTCCGGATCGGACACGCTGCGAAGCTTGTCGCCGGCCTGGGGATCGTCGTGTCCGGCCAGAGTCCTGCGGGCGATGTCGCGCGACTGCGCGAGCTTCTGCCAGGTCGGATTCGTGTCGGCATCAGTCGGCGGCTGGAGCTCAGCGGTCCACGCGAGGATGTCGCGCAGATGTTCGATGCGGGCCACCAGACGCGTGTCGTCGGCCTGCGAGTCCGTGCTCGTGCGGATCGTGTCGATCTTCACGCGTTCGCCGGCCACACGAAGTTCATCAAACGGCTCGGCATCACGCACGCACGGCGTGTTTGCTGTGAAACGCTGATCGGATCTCCGGCGCTGAATCGCACCGAAAGCGTCCACAGTATTCAACCCCTGGTTGCGCAGCAGCCGGTTACGAGCCTGGGCCACCAGCGTCAGCCCGGCCGGCACGGCGATGTCCGCGATGACATGCGTGGCGTCCTTGATCCGCAGGCGGTCGCGGATCAACCCGTGCTGTCGGGCCTGGCTGAGCAGGGCGTCAAAGAGCTGCCCGAACCCGTCGGCCCCGATGCGTCCGCGAAAGCGACTGATGGTGCTCTTGTCGGGCAGATGGTCCGTCAGCCCGAGCCCGAGAAACCAGCGATACGCCATGTCGGTCTCGACGCGTTTCCAGAGCTGCGCGTCGGAGAGGTTGTCGTGAAAGAGAATGAGTTCCAGCTTGATGAGCAACACGGGCTCGACGCCAGGGCATCCCCAGTCAGCGTTGTAGAATTCCTCGACGGCTTTGCGGAGTCCGAGGAAGTCGACATGCTTCTCGGCCCGCCGGACCCAGTGATCGCGTCTGACGAGTTCGTCAAAGATCATCTGATCGACGGTCCCGAAGACCGGCGGCTCATAGGGTTTGAGCATGGGATTCCCTTCCCGCTTCGAATTGCCCAGCGCTTCACACGACGCCACCGGATTCTCCAATACTCTCAAACCTACGGATACACCAAACTCTGACCAGACACTTCTGCAACGGCTTCCGCCGGCTGGGCGTTAAATGACCGATTTCGGAGCAATCCAGCTGCAGACCAGACGCTGCGGTTATCTGAGAGGCGATCTAACTCAGAGACGACCGCGGTTCGAAGATCAGCGGCAGCAGGCGAGTGATATTGCGGGTGTCGTCGAGGGCTCGGTGGGGACGGCCGTCGAACGCCAGCTCGTGCTGGTCGAGCACGCAGGACAGGCCTCGGCCGCGTTGCAGTTTGAACCCCGCGGCGTAGGCTTGCTTGAGATTGATGTGCCGCTCGCCGAGTGGCACTCGCAATCGCGTCAGAACTGCTTGCGGTCAAAGTCACCCCACGAGCAGAAGACCGCGTCCGGCCAGTCGCTCAACCATGTGACCAGAGTCGCCATCGCGTCGGAGTACGAGGGCACTGCATCGGCATCGGACTGTTCGATGTCGGTTAGCTCGCGGCAGAACGGCGTCAGTGTCGAATGCCGCTGCGGGCGGACGAACGTCTGAAACTCGCCCAGCGGCGACCAGTCCGGAGCGTCCGCCATGACGGGGCCAATCTCGATGATCTCCATCTCGTCCCGCGGCACGCAGCCGTCGTCCGAACACGTCGCTTCGAGATCGATGACGACGCCGCGAGATGGACTTCGTCATGCCTGAGTGGCTGTGGACGAGCCTCAGCGAGCCCACCGAACCTCCGGGGGCTCGCTGCACTCGACCCCGGCCACCGCGCCGCAGGCGGCATCCTCACGGTTGGTCGCCCGAACCGCGACCAGCCATCCAGTCGGCGCCCGCTCGCGCTTCGTGCTCGCTCGACGGCAGGCGATCATCTGAATAGAGTCGTTCCTTACGACTGATCTCGACGTCACACGGGAGGCGTCCCTCAGGAGAGCCCACGCCCATTCCGGGCGTGGACAATGGCATGAACTCGAATTCGCCGATTGACTGTTTTCGCTTGCAGCATCGATCGCGGCCCCGAGGTTTTGTCAGACGTTCGCCGACAGACCTGCGCGACAGAGAACCTCATCTCAGCACATCGTGACACAAGCACCCGACTTCCATGTGGATGCATGCAACCTGCTTCATTGACTTCAACATTCCGGTCGCAACACCGTTCCTGTTCATGTTGCGACCGCGAAGCGGATGGCAGCAGTGGATCGGACGCGAACAGTACATTTTGACTCCCAACGTACCGGTAATTGAATTCACCGACCCGTTTGGCAACCTTTGTCAGCGGCTGGTGGCACCAGCTGGGCCGTTCTCTGTCCACACAGCCGTTGATGTCGAATCCGCAGACGCATCCGATACAGCTCCGGGGGCTCCCTTCGTTGAAGTGCAGCATTTGCCTGAGGAAACCCTGCCCTTCCTGCTGCCGAGTCGGTTTTGCGAATCCGATCGCTTCAACCAGATGGCCACTTCCATTGCTGCGGGTTGGGCGCCCGGGTACGACCAATGTACCGCAATCGTCGATTACATTCGCCGAACGACCCAATATGCGCCTGGCGCGGGCCAGCAGGTGATCAGCGCATGCGAAGTCAACGAGAGGCCGCAAGCCGTCTGCCGAGACATGGCCCACTTAGGCATTGCCTGTTGTCGCGCGCTTTCAATTCCAGCGCGAATGGTCGTGGGCTACATCGAAAAGCTGCGGCCAATGGACCTGCATGCGTGGTTCGAAGCCTACGTCGGAGGACGCTGGTACACGTTCGACCCAACACAAGACGACCTGGAAGGTGGCCGAGTGGCGATTGCATACGGTCGGGATGCTGCTGACGTCGCCATCTACACGCAGTTCGGAGCCCCCGTTGAACTGCTTCGCATGGATGTCAGGGTCGAACGGATGTCCGCGCCTGAATGCTGAGAATGTTGTGTCGCTGGGTGGCCCGGTCCGCACTGGCCGGGCTCCCATGCGGACGGGTGGCACGTTCTGACGGACGAAGGGCGTGGCGAGACGCTGGATGCTGGAGAGGTGGCACTCGTCGGAAAACGGTCTGGCACGCGTCCTCAACCACGCCCATTGCTGTGGCGACGGGCGTGCCACCTGGTGCCGTCAGACAGGGTGGGCATGCCCCGCCTGACCGAGGTCCGCAGAGAGACCCCACACCGGGGTCAGCCTCCGATGGCCCTCAGATTCTCGTCTGCCGTTAAGTTTTGGCTCGCGGTTTCCGGGAGAATCGCGAACTGGACGCCGGCGCGGGCCGGTTGATCGGCCGCAACCCGGAGCCGATCGAGGTCGCTCGGTCCCCGGAAAACTTTGCCGATTGTGCAGGTTTTGCCGAAGAACCGGGCCGCTCACGACCGATCTGAGGGTAACGGACCGTGCGATCCCGGAATGTCGATCGCTCGGAAGGACGACCTGATCGGTTCAGGGATGAACAGGACGGATTCGGCATGACGCTTTTCAGATTCAGCAAACCGCTGCTCTCACTGCTGGCCTGCTGCGGCCTCGCCTCGGTGCTCACCGGGTGCCAGACGACCGTCGGCGGCCAGACTCTTCCGTCCGCCTACTACCTGCGTGATGACGTGCAGTACTTCCCGGCAGGACCGGAAGATCTGCTGTCCAACACGAAGCGAGCGATCGAGCAGCACAAGCTTGACCAGGCCGGATTCCAGGGCGATTTCGGCGATGACGGAGCGGATGCGGGCTTCGGCCCGGCTGGCTACAACGCCCCGTAGTTCCGTCGACTTGCCAGACGGACGCGACACGGCTCGTACGACCGAGCAGGCGTTGTGCGCCCACGGTCTTCACTTTCCCCCGCCAGTTCGACCATGGCTCCCAGCATTTGAGATTAAGCGTGCATCGGTTGCTTTGCCTGACCGGTGAGCAGCCGATGCCGGGGGGGACGCCCCTTCACAGGTCCGGGTCGTTGATCCGACGTGTGAAGGGGTTTCTTTCTGCGCGGTGGCCGACGGAGACACTGCGGGTGGCGAACGAAGAAGGCTGTGGGCTCGCTGCACTCGACCACAGGCACCCGCGCGGCCGGCGAGTGAGGAACTGCTGTGGGCTCGCTGCACCTGACCACAGGCACCCGCGGGAAGCCGTCCGACTCGCCAGAGCGGCTTACAGGCCCGAGCAGGCGGCTTCGTCGGCGGTCGTGCGAAGCTCTGCAGTTCGCAGGCTGACGGGGCGGGGTGGCGTTTCGGCGGCAGCGGGTTCGATGCGGCGATCGCTGGCGTGCCGGGCATTCAAATTGTCGAGGACGACGAGTGTTCGCAGGACTTCGCGGCGGCAGAGCTGGCCGACAACGCGACCGTTTTCGATCACGGCCAGACGCGGGTAGCAGCTCTCACGAAACAGGCCAGCGACTTCCTGCAGCGTCGATTCCGGCTGCAGAACAATCATGCTGCGGCTCATCACCCGCGTGACCGGCTGCTTCGAATCGGACCGCAGGATGCTCGACTTGAGCAGCACGTAATCTGAGACTGTTCCGACCAGGCGGCCGTCGTCGTCGAGTACGTAGATTTCGTCGATGGCTCGTTCGAGCACCATCTGAATGGCGTCTTCGATCGTCGCGTAGTGCGAAATCGTGGCCGGACGGGGGGTCATCAGATCGCGAACGGTGACCTGCATCGCGGACTCCTGCGAGCGCTGTGCTGAATGAAAGATCCGGCCCGAATTCTCCGGACGATTCACCCTAGGTTGACTTTCGGCAACAGGAAGCACCGACGCTTCATCGGGCTCGGGTAAGTTGCGAAAAGTCAACGCGGCGGTCCGAAGGTAGCGATTCTGAAGGTCAGGCAAGTCGCTGTTCCCTCGCTGATTGCGGATTTGCCTTGCGGTGTTATGGTGCGGCTCCCACTCGATTTTCACCACAGCGAGAACTTCCATGCAGATTCTTCCCGCCATCGACCTGCGCGGCGGCAAGTGCGTCCGATTGCGGCAGGGTGACTACAACCAGGAAACCGTGTTCAGCGATGACCCCGTCGAGATGGCTCGCCGCTGGGCAGACGACGGCATCGAATGGCTGCACCTCGTCGACCTCGACGGAGCGAAAGAGGGCCGACCGGTCAACCACGACGTCGTGAGGCAGATCACTGCCGCCGTCGGTATCAAGTGCGAGCTGGGCGGCGGAGTTCGTGACGAAGAATCGATCCGCCTGATGCTCGACGAAGTCGGCGTCGGTCGCGTGATCATCGGGACGAAGGCGCTCAAGGATCCGGAGTGGTTCCGCGAGATGGCTGGCAAGTTCCCCGGCAAGCTGGTGCTCGGGATCGACGCCCGCAATTCGATGGTCGCCACCGAAGGCTGGCTCGACGTCTCCGAAACGTCCGCGATCGATCTGGCGAAGAAGTACGCGGACCTCGACCTGGCCGCGCTGATTTACACGAACATCGCCAACGACGGCATGATGCAGGGCGTCGACGAGCCAACAATCAACGACATGCAGCAGCTTGCCGATCTTGGCTTCCCGGTGATTGCCTCTGGCGGCGTGACGACGCTCGACGACGTGACAAGGCTGAAGGCCGCCGCCGACGCATCGCCGAACCTGATCGGAGCGATCATCGGTCGGGCTTTGTACGAAGGCACGATCAACGTCGCGGAAGCTGTCGCCGCGGGGAGGTGAATCGCCAGTCGTACAGAGAATCCACCGTGTGCCACTGGCCCTGTCAGTGCCCCGACGAGACTCGCACTGGCAGAGCCAGTGGCACACGACTGATCAAGCTGATTGATCTCAGCAGGACGAGTGGGGGCAGGTCGAGTTGGGGTCTGAACGGGTGGCTGGGGTCGAGGAGCGAGGTACGAGCGACGAGCCCCAAGCACGCGGCGAAAAACCGGGGGCTCGCTGCACTCGACCCCAGCCACCCAACCGATGCAGCCACCCAGCCGATGCAGCCACCCAGCCGATGCAGCCACCCAGCCGATGCAGTAGCGAAACTCGCGGAGAGTTTCGGTCTGCCCGAGCTGTTGCCGAAACGCTGTTGCCGAAACTCTGCGCGAGTTTCGCTACATTCGTGTGGTGAGGAGTTCAATATGCGCGAATTGAAAACTCTGCAGGACGTCGTGAATCGTTGTGACGAAGTGATGGCGCATGCCTGGATGGTTCGCACGTTCGTCAAGCACAGCGAAGAGATCGAGGACTTTCCCGAACTCGAAGGATTAATGGGACTCGCGCGAACCGCGTTTGATGCGGCCCGTGCCCTCGAAACCCGCGTCGACGATCCGCCCGGCTATCTGCACATGCTCCGCAAGAAGATTGGCCGGCTGAAGAAGGCCGCCGAGCAGTTTGAAGAGGACGCGTTTCAGGCATCGGTCCATACCAACTTCGTGATGGCGGTGCGGTCGATGAACGTCTGCGTCCGCGATCTCCAGGAGTTGCTCGACCAGGGCACGGCGCTGCTGCAGGCGGACAAGGCAGCAGCAGAAGAGAAAGTCGCCGCGACTGACGGGCCGGGTTCTGACGGGCCGGGTTCTGACGGGCCGGGTTCTGACGAGGCGGGTTCTGACGAGGCGGCAGAGTGAGTGGCGGGTCGCGTCACGAGCCGGCAGCGGCGGCGGCAGACTCGACGGCTGCGGCCATCGCGGTGCGCGGTGCCCGGATGCACAACCTGCAGAACGTCGATGTCGATATTCCTCGCGGGCAGTTTGTGGTTGTGACAGGCGTCTCCGGCAGCGGCAAAAGTTCGCTGGCGTTCGACACAATCTTCGCTGAAGGACAGCGTCGCTATCTGGAGTGCCTGTCGGCTCGGACGAGGCAGCATCTGACACAGCTGGAACGTCCCGAGGTTGACCTCGTCACGGGTCTGCCGCCGACGATTGCCGTCGATCAGAAGACCGGCAGTGCCAGAGTTCGCAGCACGCTGGCGACTGTCACCGAGCTTTACGACTACCTGCGGCTGTTGTTCGCACGCGCCGGGCAGGCACACTGTCCGGATTGCGGCGTCACGGTTTCACAGCAGAGTGTCGCGACAATCGTCGACCGGATTCTGGCGCTCGAAGAACGCAGTAAAGTCATGCTGCTCGCCCCGCTGGTCGTCGGTCGCAAGGGCGCTCATCGCGATGTGTTCGAGCGAATCTGCAAGGCCGGCTTCGTTCGTGCCCGCGTGGACGGCGAGATTGTCGACGCAGGATCGCCGCCCGATCTGCCGCGCGGCAAATCGCATTCGATCGACGCGATCGTCGACCGGATTATCGTCAAGCCGGGGATTGAAGAGCGGCTGCGTGAATCGGTCGAGCTGGCTCTGAAGTACGGCGACGGTTCGTGCGTTGTCAGCACGCAGAATGGCGATGACTGGTCGGACCGGCTTTACAGCAGTCGCTACTGCTGTCCGGAATGCGGGACGAGTTTCCCGCCGCTCGAACCGCGCACTTTCAGCTTTAACAGCCCGTACGGAGCCTGCCCGTCGTGCCGCGGCCTCGGTCGCCAGGTGCCGCCGGAGATCCAGGCGAGTCGAACGAAACTGCGGAGCGAGTTCTCGCGACTGCCGCTGTGTTCCGACTGTGACGGCGCGAGGGTCGGACCGATCGCCCGCAACGTCCTGTTCGCCGGATCGAGTCTTCCGCAGCTCGCCGCGAAAACTGTTGGTGACTGTGGCCCGTTGATCGAAAACCTGCTGGCTCGACTGTCAGCGTCACCTGGCGAAGCCGACGAGTTGCAGCTCGAACCAGAAGCAGCCGTCGCCGCACGGAGCATCATCCCGGAGATTGCCGCGCGACTCGGTTATCTGAACCGCGTCGGGGTGCACTATCTGACGCTCGACCGGCCAGCGATCACGTTGTCCGGCGGCGAGTTTCAGCGCGCGCGGCTGGCGGCGGCACTCGGCTCGGGGCTGACCGGCGTCTGCTACGTTCTCGACGAACCCACCATCGGCCTGCACCCGCGCGACACGCAGCGGATGATCGACGTTCTGAACTCGCTGCGCGACACCGGCAGTTCGGTGATCGTGGTCGAGCACGACGTCGAGATCATGCGCGCAGCCGACTGGCTGATCGACCTCGGCCCCGGCGCCGGCCTCGAAGGCGGACGGCTCGTTGGCGAGGGAACGCTTGACGATTTTCGCGGCGACGAGTCAGTGACGCGTGACTTTCTCGACGCCGACCCGCGAACGGCAAACTCCAACCTTCACCGTTCCGCCGGGAGGGTCGGGTGCGAGGCACGAGCAGCCGGGGAGGGCGACGCACGCGATCGAACAGAAACAGAATCAGAGCAGCCCTCCCCGCGGCTGAGACCGCGCCCCTCCCATGGGGAGGGTGAAGACGACAGCAGTGGGAAGCTCCAAATCGACGGGGCGTCGCTGCACAACCTCAAGAATGTGACTGCAGAGATCCCGCTGGGCTGCCTGACCGCCGTCACGGGCGTCAGCGGTTCGGGGAAATCGTCGCTGATCGTTCACTCGCTGATTCCCGCGCTGAAATATGCCCTGGCGAATCGCGGTCGCTGGCGGCGGGACGGCATCGACACGGCGACGATCGACTGGTCGGAAAGTGGAGCCGCATGCTCGGGTCTGGCCGGTTTCGACGAGCTGGATCGGCTGGTCGTTGTTGATCAGTCTCCGATCGGACGCAACGGTCGGTCGAGCCCGGCGACGCAGACCGGCCTCTGGGACGAAGTCCGCAAGCTGCTGGCTCGCACGCGCGAAGCGAGGCTGCGCGGGTTCAAGCCGAAACGGTTCAGCTTTACATCGAAGGATGGTCGCTGTCCGGCGTGCGAGGGCACCGGCACTCAGCGCGTGCGGATGAGTTTTCTGCCGGACGTATTTATCGAGTGCTCCGAGTGTCGCGGCGCGCGGTTCAATACGCAGACGCTTGGTATTCGCTTTCGCGGAAAGAACGCGGCCGAACTGCTCGAACTGCGCGTCGATGAGGCCGCCGAATTCTTTTCCGCGCTGCCCCGCATCGCCGCGATTCTGAACGTGCTGGTTGAGGTCGGGCTCGGTTACCTGCAACTCGGCCAGTCAGCCAGAACGCTGTCCGGCGGCGAGGCTCAGCGCGTGAAGCTGGCGGCGGAACTCAGCAAGGGGGGCGAAGAACGCGTGCTGTACGTTCTCGACGAACCGACGACGGGCCTGCATCCGGCGGATGTTGCGAGATTGCTCGATGTGCTGCAGCGGCTCGTCACGCAGGGACATTCAGTAATCGTTGTCGAACACAGCCTCGACGTGATCCGGGCCGCAGACTGGCTCATCGATCTTGGCCCGGAAGGCGGATCGGCGGGAGGCCAGATCATCGCCACTGGCCCGCCCGAGCATTTCGAAGCGAACCCGGATCTCGGCCCAACCGCCGCCGCCCTGCGACACGGTCTTGAATGACTCGCTTGATGCTGCATGCGGCGGCCGCGTTCGCCTCCGTAACCTGAGAGTGAGCCAGGGCGACGTGTGAGGCAGGCCAACGTGCTGTTGACGCGGTCGGCCCCGACCGCAAGGGTTTCCGCCCGGTTCGGCAGTTGGTGGCTGCGTTTCCTGGTTCTGTCAGCGGTTGCCACCCGTGCCGCCCAAACAAAACGAAAGGCAAGGCATGCCACAATCAGTCGCTGCGACGAAGACTCCGAAAACTCGTCACAAGATCATCTGGCACCTGATGAATGCAATCGTTGGCGTCGCGTTTCTGGGAGTCTGGCAGGCGAAGTCCATGACCGGCCTGGCGATCGGAATCGTGGTGGGAATCGGGCTGCTGTTCGTGTCGCATCGATTCAAGCAGCGCGGCTATCAGCACGCCGGAGAAGAGCGGTTGCGAGTGGGGCCGGTCCTGCCGGTCGCGCCTGCGAACAGTGGAATGTTCGTCTTCGGAGTACTCTTCTTCGTGATCTGTGGCGTCGCGATGCTGACCATTTCAGAGTTCAGTCAACTGAATCGAATCGCGATGGCCATTCTGTCCCTCGGCCTCGCAGTCTGCTTCGCGGCACTCATCAACCCAGCCTGTCGCAAGCCGGCTCTGACGATCTTCGCCCTGTCGATGGTAGCAAGCGGTGTGCTCTTCTCTGTTGAGGCAGTGCAGAAGTTCTCGACCGGCGGTGAGAACACCGTCGTCGAAGCCTCGAAAACAGTGATCCTGGCCGCAGCCGTCCTGTTCGGTGGAGCCGCAACGCTGACTGGGATGCTGCGTGGAAAACAGCAGCAGCCAGTCACGCCGCTGTACGACAATGGGATGCACAGTCAGTGGGGCTTCCTGCCGTGGTCGATGCTGAATCTGCGTCTGGAAGAAGCCGACGGAGCAAGCCTGTTGCACGCGACCATGCACAACGGCTGGGAGCTGACGATGCCGGTCCCCGACGACCAGCTCGACGCCCTGAAAACGCTTCTCGACGAGGTGGCCGCTCAACCAGCAGACACCAGTTCCTCGCCACAACCGGCCTGAACACCGCCAGCACACCCCGCCGTCCCCGCCAACAGACCATCGACAGCCGCCATCCGTTGAAATCGCCGATCAGCAACCGACGAGGCCCCACCGCCGTCTCGCGGCCCCCACGCCGTCGCGGCCACCATCCCGTCGCGGCCCACATCCCGACGAGGCCAGCGGGCACGAGACCACCAGAGGGCACGAGGCCACTCTGCACAGAACTCGCCGCCCGTGGTTCAACTGGTGGTTCTTTCGGCAAGAGTCTGGAAACGTCGAAAACCGCCATACAAAACAAGCCCCCGGAAACAATCGCTTCCGAGGGCTTCCAGATTCTGGCGATGCCCAACACCAATAGGGCCAGCAGGACTCGAACCAGTGGCGGAATCAGCGGGGGATTCGGCGGTTCCGCCGGATGTTGTTCTACGGGCTGTTCTAGAGGCACTCGGGCGGCTCGACGCTGAGGGGCAAGCGTGGGTGCTTTCGCGGCTGCAAACCCTAGCCGGCCTGGCTACATATTCACCGCTCAAGCCATCACTGCCGGAAGAGCAAGCCTGACCAGCTCGGTCCGGCTGACGTTGAATCGCATCTCACAACCAATGTCTTACATGGAGGTGTCGCGTTTTGTCTGGAAAATCACGACAGGCTGCGGACGCGCGGCTGATTGAACTGTTGGCTCGCGGAGAGACACAAACCAGAGCAGCAACGGCTATCGGAGTCAGTTCGCGAACGGTCTCACGACGTCTGTCAGAGCCGGAATTCGTCAAGGAGCTGGATGCCGTCCGGCAGCAAATGTTCGACTCGGCTGCCGGGAAGGTCAGTTACTTGATGACTGAGGCAATCGACGGTTTGCAGGAGTTGCTGAAGTCGAACACTCCGCCTGCGACAAAGCTGAGTGCAGCCCGTGCTGTCATTGACTATTCGCTTCGTTTGAACGAGCAAATGACGTTAGCTCGAAAATTGGGCGAATTGGAAGAGATGGTCACAAGGCTGCAGTCAAGACGTTGAGGGCAAAATGACGCTCGCCAATCGAGTTGAACGTCTGAAAAGGCTCTTGTCCACGCCACAGATGGAATGGCACGAGGAACTCTTGCGGGTACGACTCGCGGGGATGGACCACGCTGAAGCGAAACGACTGATGATTGAGCGATTAGAACAGGCAATTGCCGACAGACGGGCAACGCCAGAGCAAATCAGGAAATGGTCTGCATTCGCGCCGCGCTACCTTGACCCCCCAAGTCTCCACGCTCGTTGACACGGCTGATCAATTGAGAATCGGATGGTGGGCCGGATAGGATCGCCTGAACGAAAGTCTGGAGCGATCGCTTCAGTGACGCTCTGAATTCGGACTCGTTGCCATCCCGGATTTGTCTTCCCGGTGCTCGGCGGCAGGTTCGACCGAATTCTGACAGGCCGGCCATGAGTCCACCGTTTCACGATCCGCCGCTCGGGGAATCCGACACGCGAGCCAAGCTCATCGACCCGGCTTTGCATTCTCGGGGCTGACGGATGAACGTCCCGTTTGTGTTCTCCAGCAACGGTCATCAGTTCGTCGAGTACGACCGGTTCACGAGGCTGACGTCGCAGCCGCGACCGATGAGCGAGTTCCCGACGCCGGATGAAGTCCGGCTGCGGTACGAACAGGGAATGCAGTTCAGTCTGTCGGATGAAGCTGCGAAGCCGTTGCTGACGCCGTACGACGGCGGAGAAGCCGGGCGACGGTACTATCAGGACGCCGCAATCCGGGCTGTGTTCGAGAAGGTGGCACAATCTCAGGCGACCGGCGAAGCGAAACGGGCTCTGCTGACGCTGGCCACCGGGGCAGGAAAGACGTTCATCGCCGTGCATCTGCTGAAGCGGATTGCCGACGCCGGGCAGCTTGGCCGGGCTCTGTTTGTGTGCGACCGGGACGAACTGCGGACTCAGGGGCTGGCTGCTCTGCAGAACGTCTTTGGCAACGAAGCGGCAGCCGTCAGCACTGGCAACGCTCAGAAGAATGCTCGCGTCGTTGTCGCGACCTATCAGACGCTGGGAGTGGACTCGGACGAAGCGGACGCAACATTCCTGCTGAAGCACTATCCGGAAAACTACTTCACACACATTGTCATCGACGAATGCCACCGTTCTGCCTGGGGCAAGTGGATCACGGTTCTGACTCGAAATCCCGATGCAGTGCAAATCGGGCTGACAGCGACGCCTCGAAAGATCGAACTCCCTAAGGATTGCACCGAGGAAGCGAAGACAGACGCGTTGCTGCTGGCCGACAACATCAAATACTTCGGTAAGCCGGTTTACGATTACTCCATCACTCAGGGGATGGAAGATGGCTACCTGGCTCTTTGTGACATGCAGAAAGGTCGCGTGAATCTCGACGACACGGGAATCACGATGGATCAGATTCTCGCCCGCAAACCAGTCGATGCCCGGACAGGGCAGCCGATTACTCGCGATCAGCTCAAGGCTCTGTACAAGAAGAACACGTTTGAGAAGCAGGTACTGTTGCCCGATCGCGTCTGGGCGATGTGTGCTGACCTGTTCGCCTACCTGTTGAAGACGGGCGGGCCGGAGCAGAAATCAATCATCTTCTGTGCTCGGGATCAGCACGCGGACGATGTCGCGGTCGAGATGAACAATCTGTACGAGAATTGGTGCCAGGAGCAGGGACGACAGCCGCTGGATGTATATGCCTTCAAATGCACGGATAAAGGCGGGAAAGCTGATCTGCCATCACTCAAAGGGCAGACGCGTAGTCACTTCATCGCAACGACAGTTGACCTGCTGACAACCGGTGTCGATGTGCCGGCTCTGCGGAACATTGCGTTCTTCCGCTACGTCAATTCTCCGATCTCGTTTTATCAGATGGTTGGGCGGGGAACGCGGATTGACCCTGTTTCCGGCAAGTTGATGTTTCACCTGTACGACTACACGAACGCGACCGATCTGTTCGGTTCGCAATTCATTACGAAGCCCACGCCGCCGAAGAAACCGGGCGGCGGAACTGATCCACCGCCACCACCTCCGCCACCGCAACCGATTGTCCGGGTGAAAGGCTTCGATGTGCAGGTGACGGACGCCGGCAAGTTCATCCTGGCCGACGTCGATGGCGCGTCTGTGCCGATCACGATTGAGAGTTACAAAGAGCGGCTTGGAAAGAAGCTCATCCAGGAAGTCGCGTCGATTGCGGGATTCCGGAAGGCGTGGATTGTCCAGGCGGCTCGCAAAGAACTGTTCGGCAAGCTGCCGGATGCCGGGCGTTCGCCACTGCTGATTCAGCAGCTTGAGCAGATGCAGGAATACGACCTGTATGACGTGCTGGCGGAGATCGGCTATGGGCTGGCTCCACGAACCCGCGAACAACGGGCGGAGGCGTTCGAGTACAAGCACGCCGACTGGCTCAAGGGAATGCCGACGACTTCAGCGGACGTCCTGCGGGCGATTGTGGCGCAGTTCGCGAAGGCCGGAACTGACGGACTGGAGAATCAGAACATCTTCCAGACCCCGGACGTCCAAAAGGCGGGCGGCAAGACCGGAGCAATCGACGCACTCCGCGAACTGGGCAAGCCGGCTCAGATTCTGACTGAAACCAAGTCGCGACTGTTCGCGGCGTAAGAGCAGGACAGAAGGTGACTCAGTACCACTGTTCGAGACGAAGTCGGACGTACTCCCGGCCCTCGTCTGAGTTCAACTTAGTGCCCTTCAATTTCGCTTGGTTACGTTTCCAGAAGTCTCGCTCTGCCTCGTCCACCGACGAGAACTTGTGCGTGCGTTGGCGGTATGTGCCAATCAGTCCCGAGATTCTTCCACGCGTCTTCGCATCATTCGGAAGCAGGACTGCTTCGAGTGCCTTTCGCCGTTCCTCTCTCGTCACGCTGTTCCCAACTAAGGCAGGGAGAATCTGGACGAACAGCGTTGCTGAATCGAAGTGATCGTTTTCGATGGTCGAAGCAACAACGGTGGTCCCGTCTCCCTGATCTGAGCGAAACACTCCGTGCGGAGCATCTCGTGCATCGCGAAGGAGTTCACGGGCTTCCGTATTGCGCAGCGACAGTGTGCGTGACCACTGCCACTTGATCTTGGAACCAGCGAATTGGACGACAGACGCGTTTTCAAGATTCAGTTCTGTCGCGAGATTGGCAACGCGAAGGGCTGCCGCAACTTCTGAGACTCTCGCTTTCTTCGCCAATCGTTTGAGGATGGCTGCTACGACGGGAAGTTCCGTGACGTAGGACTCGACAACCTCTTGCGGAAGCAGGATTTCGGCAGCAAGAGCGTTGACGCGTTTCTCGTCTTCGTCATCAGAACTGAGCATCTCGCCAAGCGTCTCTCCAAAGACCGATGGAACGCCTAGGATGACGTGGCCCAGTTCGTGAGCGAGAG
>Ga0209273_10002234_pt1 | contig 15213 bp, 11 predicted proteins | sample tdAd471_FD_187126 | JGI IMG/M metagenome (GOLD analysis project Ga0209273, IMG submission 187126) | Marine sediment microbial communities from the Atlantic coast under amendment with organic carbon and nitrate - tdAd47.1 (SPAdes)... | ecosystem: Environmental > Aquatic > Marine > Coastal >...
GATCAATAATTTCGTCGAGATGCTGAAGGTCTTCCGGGAAGGCCGGGATATATTCAATTGCAGTGACGGCGCGCTGATCACCGGCGCGACACCTCTGAAACAGTCAGACTTGAAAATCTCGCACAAAGGCCCGGACAAACGCAAGGTCGTGAGCGATATCGTCAACGCAATGCCGAGCTATCTCAGTGCGGAGCAGGATTTCGCCTGGATGGGCGACACATTCGCCGAAACGGTGCGTGGATATTGCGATCTGGTGCGCGAGCGCCTCTCGGGGATCGAGGCCTTTTCGAAGAAAGATTATCAGCATCGGCTGATGGAGCTCTTTCAACCCCGGATCAGCTACTTCATTCCACCGCCGAAGGGCGTCAATCACTGCATCAATATCCTTATACGCGGCTCGCTGTTCGCCATGCTGCTTTTCTTCGAGCGTTATCTTGCACGTGTCGCGTCCGAACGGGACATTCAGCGGTTCGGCGAGATCGGCGTCCAAGCCATTTTAAGCGGCCTCGCCATTCTTGAGCGGGACGCCATTGAACGTTTCGGTGGCGAAGCGCCGGTGCCGCCCCCGTCGCTGGATACCATTTTCCGATCCGCAGACGTTCAGATGCCGGTTCCGGCGGCGCCAACCCGAAACAGTCCGTGTCCGTGCGGGTCGGGCCGGAAGTTCAAGCACTGTCATGGCAGAACCGCGTGAGCAACGACGATGCCGGGCTAATCCTCGAGCGGGCGAATGCGGATTTCGCCACCGGCAGTTTTGCCGAGGCCGCCCGGGGCTTCAGATCCGTCATCGCCATGCATCCGGATGTTGGCGAGCTATACATTAACCTGGGCGCTGCGTTGCGCGCAGCCGGCGACACCGATGGCGCGGAACAGGCATACCGTACCGCCATAGATAAATTGCCCAATAGCGCGCTTGCATGGTTCAACCTCGCCAACCTGTTACGCGACAAAAACAGTCCCGACGAAGCCCTGAACGCCTACCGCAAGGCCGATTCCTTGCAACCGGGCACCGTCGAAATCCTCAACAACCTTGGGGTCCAACTATACGATATGGGCGCGGTCGAAGAGGCACTGGCGCACTACGATGCGGCTCTTGCCGCGCGACCCGGCCACGCCGACACACTGACCAACCGCGGCAACACCCTGCAACGCATGGGCCGCATGGATGCCGCCGAAGCCGACATCGAACATGCCCTCCGCGAAGCCCCAACGCATCCGGTGTATCTTTTGAACAAGGCGTCTTTTCTGGCTGCTGCCGGTCACCATGACGACGCAATTGTTTGGGCGGACAAGGCAATTGCCGCCGATCCAGGCTATACGCCGGCACGGCTCAGACGGGCCAGCCTTTTGATACAGACCGGAGATCTTGAAACGGGGTTTCGTGAATACGAGGCGCGCTGGAACATACCCAACTGGCACGAACTGCCGGCAAAGCTGCCGATGCCGGCGTGGGCGGGCGGCAATATCGCAGGAAAGTCCTTGCTGCTCTGGAACGAACAAGGCTTCGGGGATGCGCTTATGTATGCGCGATACATCCCGCTTCTGGGCGAGATGGGGGCGCACCTTACGGTCATGGTCGAACACCCGCTGATCCGCCTGTTCAAGAACAGCTTCGACGGCATGAAAGTCCATGATCTGAAAGACCCGCCGCCGGACGCGGATTTCCATGCCTCGATGATGAGCCTGCCATACCTGACGGAGACAACCCGCGAGACGATCCCGGCAAATATCCCGTACCTGCAACCGGATGCCCCGGAAACCGATTCATGGCAGGCCACGGTCGACACCCTCGCCGAAGGCAAGCCTGCTGTCGGTTTGGTCTGGGCTGGCAACCCCGGACAATCGCACGACTACACCCGCTCGATCCCGCCAGCGTTCATGGCGCCGTTATTGGCGCGGGAAGATGTGCGCTTTTTCAATCTTCTGGTCGGTCCCAGAGGCGACGAGATCCATGATCCGGCGCTGATCGACGTGCGCGCGGAAATTGACGACTTCGCCTCGACGGCGGCACTGATGCAAACGCTCGACCTGATAATCAGCGTCGACAGCGCACCGGCGCATCTGGCGGGGGCATTGGGGCGGCCGCTTTGGGTCCTGCTGTCGTTCGATCCGGACAGCCGCTATTTCCTCAAAAGCGAGGCTTGTCCGTGGTATCCGACGGCCACCTTGTTGCGCCAACGCGCGCCCGGCGGCCGGGATCAGTTGATACACCGTACAAACGCCGCTTTGGATGATTTTATTGGAACAAAAGCAAAGAGTTAACGCGTATTTACCTTAGGGTTTAGCTCTTTTTTAAGGCCCTTCTGCTTTTCTATAGATCCCAAGATTCTCAGGGACAGAAAATGAAGCAAATATCGGAAAGCAGAACGCAATGACCGAACTGAAACACTATCGCGAGGGAAACCGGCCGTATCGCTCTGATGCTCTGAGTCCGAGCGGTTTGCCCATGACGATGAGCGACCTGCCGCCGACGGATACCACCCGCTGGGTGCCGCGGCGCAAGGCCGATGTCGTCGCCGGGGTAAGATGCGGCCTGATCACGCTCGAAGAGGCATGTCGCATGTACCAACTGTCGATCGACGAATTCCGCTCCTGGGAGCGGCTGCTCGAACGGCACGGCGTACGCGGTCTCCGCACCACGCGCATCAAGGCCTACCGCACCGCCTGAAGACCGAAACGGTCCTGCGGGGCCGTCGGCTTCCGTTAACCGGCTCCGGCTGGCGCGTCCCCTGCCATTCGGACAGGTTTGCAGATAGGCAATTTTTGCCGGTCATTAACTTCTTATTCACTAAACCGCCCCTAGCATCCAATCAGGGTTAACGGTGGGTCGCGCCTGTGCGCTGAAACCCACCAGGGATAATTAGGGGACGCACGTGGATACCTTTGTTCAGGCTATTCGTAATCTTGGGCCGATGCGCCTCGCCATCATGGGCGGGGTTATCCTGGGTCTGATCGGTTTTCTGGTATTCTTTGCAACCAAGCTTTCAACGCCGAGCATGACGACACTGTACGGAGAGCTTGGCCAAAGCGACGCCGCCGGCATCGTTCAGGAGCTTGAAACCCGCAATATCCCCTTCGAATTAAAGCAGAACGGCACACAGATTATGGTGCCGCAGGACCGGGTTATGCAGCTTCGCCTCGAACTGGCGCAGCAGGGCCTGCCATCGGGCGGCTCGATCGGTTACGAACTTTTCGACAACGCCGACACGCTCGGTTCCACCAATTTCATGCAGAACGTTAACCTTGTTCGCGCGCTCGAAGGTGAACTGGCGCGCACCATCGGCTCCATCAGCACGGTCAAGAGCGCCCGTGTGCATCTGGTTATGCCCCGGCGCGAACTTTTCAGTCGTGAAAAACAGGAACCAAGTGCCTCCGTGATCCTGCAGATGCGCGGTCCCGTGCGGCTCAGCGCGGAACAGATCGCCGCCGTACAGCACCTTGTGGCCTCCGCCGTGCCGCAACTGACGCCGCAACGCATTTCCTTGATCGACAACAAGGGCTCGCTGCTGTCGTCCGGTTTCGAAAGTGCCGATCCGGTGTCCGGTATCGCCGCCAAGGCCGACGAGCGGCGCCACCGCATCGAAGGCGAAATGGCTCGCACTATCGAAGAATTACTTGAAAAAACAGTCGGTTATGGACGTGTGCGCGCCGAAGTCGCAGTCGACATGAACTTCGACCGGGTGTCCACCCAGACAGAAGAATATAATCCGGACGGCCAGGTTGTCCGCTCCACCAATGCCGTCGAGGAAACAGCGAACTCCAAGGATTCCGAAGGCGAGCCGCCGATCAGTGTCGGCACCAACCTGCCGGACGCCAATCTCGGCACCGGCGACACGGCAAGCCGTTCCGAAAACCAGAGCCGCACCGAGGAAACCACCAATTTCGAGATTTCCAAGACCGTCACCAACCATATCAAGGAAGGCGGCGAGATCGAGCGGCTTTCGGTCGCCGTGCTGGTCGACGAAGTGCGGCGCGTCAACGAAGACGGCGAACAAGTTTCCGACAAACGTTCGGAAGAAGAAATGAACCTGTTGTCGACGCTTGTACGCGGCGCCATCGGCTTTGATGAAGACCGCGGCGACAAGGTCGAAATCATCCAGATGAAGTTCGCCTCCTTCGAAGCGCCGGAAGAAGAACTAGAGCTGTTTTTCGGTATGGGTAAAAATGATATCCTCCGGGTCGTTGAGATTCTCGTCCTCAGCATTGTCGCGATCCTCGTGATCCTGCTGGTGGTCCGGCCGCTTCTGTCGCGCGCCTTCGAGGCTCTGCCGTCGGCTCAGGAAGCCGCCGAACGTCTGCTTGCCGATCAGGGCCGTGCACCGGCCTTGACCGGTCCGGGCGGTGGCGGCGGGCGGGTGCCGGTCGAAAGCGAGGAAGACGAGGAGCAGTTCGAGGAACTCATCGATATCGACCGGGTCGAAGGCCGTGTGAAGGCATCTTCGGTCAAGAAGGTCGGCGAGATCGTCGAGAAACACCCGGAAGAAGCCTTGTCGATCCTGCGTTCCTGGATGTATCAGGAAAGCTGAGGCCGGAACCGGGGGGGAGATATAGAGAATGGCGAAAGCAGTCGATTACAGGACGCTAACGGGCCCGCAAAAAGCAGCGGCGTTTATGCTCGCGGTCGGTCGGGAGCATTCGTCGAAGATTTTCGAACGAATGGACGACGAAGAGATTCGCGAACTGTCCCACGCCATGTCGACGCTGGGCTCCATTAACGCCAACGTCGTCGAACGCCTGTTCGTCGAATTCGCCGACCAGCTCTCTACCGCCGGCGGCCTGGTCGGTTCGTACGATTCCACCGAACGACTGCTGATGAGCTCGCTGCCCGAAGACCGGGTCAAGCAGATCATGGAAGAAATGCGCGGCCCCGCGGGTCGCACCATGTGGGACAAGCTCGGCAACGTGAACGAAGCCGTGCTCGCCAATTACCTGAAGAACGAGTATCCGCAGACCGTCGCCGTTGTGCTGTCCAAGATCAAGACCGATCACGCGGCACGGGTACTGGCGCTGCTGCCGGAAAACTTCTCGATGGAAGTCATCATGCGGATGCTGCGCATGGAAGCGGTGCAGAAGGAAATCCTGGATCACGTCGAACGGACGCTGCGCACCGAATTCATGACCAACCTGGCACGGACCGCACGCCGCGACAGCCATGAATTGATGGCCGATATCTTCAACAATCTGGACCGCAACACTGAAAACCGCTTCATGACCGCCCTCGAAGAGCGCAACCGTGAATCGGCCGAACGCATCAAACAGCTCATGTTTACCTTCGACGATCTGGTTCGCGTCGACGCCAGCGGCATCCAGCTCCTGCTGCGCCAGGTGGAGAAAGATCAGCTTGCGGTCGCCCTCAAAGGGTCGTCCGAAGAGGTCAAGGAACTGTTCTTTGCCAACATGTCGGAGCGTGCCGGCAAGATGATGAAGGAAGACATGGACGCCATGGGCGCTGTCCGCCTCAAGGACGTCGACGAGGCGCAGTCCGGCATCGTACAGGCCGCCAAGGCGCTGTCCGACGCAGGCGAAATTGTCATCGCCGGCAACGATGAGGAAAGCGAGCTGGTCTATTGATCGCTCAGGTTTCCCCGATCATTGGCAACAACAGCGTTCATGGCACCTGTAGCCAGATGAGCTTTCTATGAGCACGGTCCAGAAATTCACCTTCGATCTCGATTTCGACGCGCCTGAAGAGCCCGAAGAAGCCAAGGTCGAGGAAGAGGAGGAAGAGCCGGAAGAGGAAATTCCGACTTTTTCCGAGGAAGACTTGGAGCAGGCCCGCGCCGAAGGGTTCGAGGCCGGCAAGGAAGAAGGCCGGCGTGAAGCCGCCGACGCCACCGAGCAGAAGCTTCTGGAAACCATCGAGAACGTCTGCGCGGAATTGTCCGAAATCTATAACACACAGACTGCAGCCAACCGCGAGATCGGCAGGGAGATGATCTCGGTATCGACGGCGATCGCCAAAAAAATGTTTCCCGACCTCAATTCCCGCAACGCACTGGGCGAGGTCGAACGTGTGGTTCAGGAAACGCTTAAGGCAATCACCGAAGAACCGCGTATCCAGATCATGGTCAACCCGGAACTGCGCGAACCTTTGTCCGAACGGCTCGGCACCATGACCCACCGCGCCGGCTTCGAGGGTAAGGTCTTCGTCAATCCGGACCCGGCAATGCCGCTCGGGGACTGCCGGATTGAATGGTCGAACGGTGCCGCGGTACGCGACGGCGATGAATTATGGGAAATGATCGAGGAGATCATCGAACACAATCTGCACGGCCCGGACGAGTTCAACGACGGAACCGGCGAAGATACAACTGCCGAAGATGCGGACGTACCGCCAGAATCGCCTGCGCTGGAAACAGATACCCCCGACGCCGAAGTGGCTGCGGACGCGGACGACGCTCCCGAACGGACGGCAATGCCGGAAGAAGACGCTGCCGAACAGGCCGACGTTCCCGTTTCGGACAATCTTGACGAAACCGGCAACAAAAAAATCGCCGACAGCGAAGACGATATGAACGCCGGAACCGGCAATGATTTGGACACCGAGACCGTTGATATGGAAGACACTACGGTCGATGAAACACCGAACTGGCAGGCGCAGACAAGCGAATCGGTCGGGGCCGATCCGACGGGAGACCCCGACCCGGCGCCCGAACCGGAGCCTCAGGCCGTCGAGGCGGAAGCGAAAGACGATACCGATGCAGCCCCGCTCAGCACGGAACCGGGCGACCACGGCCCCTCTTTTGCGCCTACGCTGGACGATGCGGAAGATTTCACCCCGGGCGATAATACATCTGAAAATCAAGAGGTTACGGACAGCGTCGAGCCCCCCCCGGTGCCGCATCTCGACAACGAAGCACCCGGCGGCGCGGACGATGACACCGGCGATGACGATAGTGGCCCGCCGATACCGACAATCACCGACCCCGATCCGGTGTCGCCGGCAACCCAAGCCGCTATACTCGACGCGCAAAGCGCGATGGACGATGACGAACGTGATCCCTCTGGTGGATAAAACCGGAACAGGAGAAAACTGATGGCAGAAGAAGACGAAAGCGCCGGCCTCGATCTCGCCGATCTGGACGAAGCCGAAGAGGCACCGGCACCGGCGCCGGAACAGAATGACGACGAGGATTCCATCGGCTCGGCGATGACCGACATGGGCGATCTGCCCAGAAGCGCCAAGGACCTGGAAGCCGTCTACGATATTCCGGTGCAGGTATCCGCCGTACTCGGCAAGACAACGATGCCGGTCAGCAACCTGCTGAAGTTGGGCCGCGGCGCCGTCGTGCAGCTGGACCGCAAGGTCGGTGAAGCGATCGATATCTATGTGAACAACCGGCTGGTCGCTCGCGGCGAAGTCGTTGTGGTCGAGGACCGTCTCGGCGTGACGATGACGGAAATCATCAAAACCGAACGCGCGAACTAGGGCGGGCAGGAATCTTTCATGGCGGACGAGCACATCCAAAGCGCCGGCGGCACGACGCTCGATCTGGCAACGGTGATCGGTCTGATCTCCGGCTTCGCCATGATCACGGCGGCGATCATGCTCGGCGGCGCGCCGGAAAGCTTCATCAATCCGCCGTCGATCCTGATCGTCATCGGCGGCACGCTGGCGATCACCACGGTGTGCTTCAGCTTCGCTGACATGGCGAAGATGTTTTCCGTCGCCGGCCGGGCGCTGGTGCACAGCACGCAAGAGCCATACGACGCCACCTACAAAGCTTTGCAGGTCGCCGAAATCGCCCGCAAACAAGGCGTTCTGGCGCTGCAGAATGTCGTTGAGAACATTCGCGACGAACCGTTTTTCCACAAAGGCATCCTGATGGTCATCGACGGCACGCCGGGCGAGGAAGTCGAGAATATCATGCGCCGCGATCTGCAATCGATGGTGCAACGCCACCGTCAAAGCGCCAGCATCCTGCGCAAGATGGCCGAATTCTCACCGGCCATGGGCCTGATTGGAACGTTGATCGGATTGGTGCAAATGCTCGGCAATCTTCAGGATCCGACGACCATCGGCCCGGCCATGGCGGTCGCGCTACTGACCACGTTCTATGGCGCGGTGCTCGCCAATATGGTGTTTCTACCGCTGGCCTCGAAGCTGGAGCGCAACTCCGCCGAGGAAGCGATGATCCAGCAGGTATTTTTGCTGACGTCGGCCTCCATCGGCCGCCAGGAAAACCCGCGCCGGCTGGAAATGCTCCTGAACAGCATTCTGCCGCCGTCGCAACGCGTACAATATTTCGATTAACGAAGAACCTGGGACACGAAACGAGACATGCAACTCATCATTGTCGGAATCCTGGACGGACAGATCGGCGCAGCCAGCCAGATCGCCATCAAGCGTGGCGCCAAGGTTGCACAAGCCGATACCGTCGAAGACGGGCTTGACCTGCTACGGCGTACCGGCGCCGATCTGGTGATGATCGACGTGGTTCTGGACGTCGCCGAATTCATGACCGCAATCGAGGCCGAGCGCATCAATGTACCGGTCGTCGCCTGTGGCGTGTCCAACGATACCCAAGCGGCCGTCCGCGCCGTCCGCGCCGGGGCGAAGGAATACGTTCCCCTGCCCCCTGACCCGGAATTGATCGCCGCTGTCCTCGAAGCCGTCACTGAAGACCAGCACGCGCTGATCTACAAGGATCCGAAGATGGCGGAGACCGTCAAGATGGCGACACAAATCGCACCGTCCGAAGCAAGCGTGCTGATCACCGGGCCGTCCGGCACTGGCAAGGAAGTATTGGCGCACTACCTGCATGCCAAATCCAAGCGCAAGGACCGCCGCTTCGTCGCCGTCAACTGCGCGGCGATTCCGGAAAACCTCCTGGAATCCGAGCTTTTCGGCCACGAGAAAGGCGCCTTTACCGGCGCCGTTGCGCGGCGGATCGGCAAATTCGAGGAAGCCGACGGCGGCACTCTGCTGCTCGACGAAATCAGCGAAATGGACGTGCGTCTGCAATCCAAACTGCTGCGCGTCCTGCAGGAACGCGAACTGGACCGCATAGGCTCGAACAAGTCGATCCAGGTCAATGTCCGCATCGTCGCCACGTCGAACCGCAACATGGAACAGGCGGTCAAGGACGGACAGTTCCGCGAAGACCTGTATTTCCGCCTCAATGTCGTCAATCTGCGGCTGCCGTCACTGGCCGAGCGCCCGGGTGACATCATGCCGCTGGCCGAATATTTCGCCGCAAAGTACGCCGACGCAAACGATGTCGCGAACCGGCCGATTTCGCCTGCCGCGCGCGACAAGCTTGTCGGCTACCACTGGCCCGGCAACGTGCGTGAACTGGAAAATACCATGCACCGCGCCGTGCTGCTTGCGGTCGGTGACTCAATCGATGCCGACGCCATTCATCTGACCGCAGGCGAAAGCAGCGGCAGCCACGCCGGTGGTAGCGCCGACGATGCCGCGCAGGTGCTGGTCGGGCGCACCGTCGCCGAGGTCGAACGCGAACTGATCATCGACACCCTGCAGCACTGCCTGGGCAACCGCACACACGCCGCCAATATTCTCGGGATTTCGATCCGCACGCTCAGAAACAAGCTCAAGCAGTACGGCAGCGAAGGCTTCAACATTCCGTCCCCTGGCGATGCATCTCAAGCCGGGGCATGAGTAAACACATGAACCGAACCGGATCCGCCAAGACGAGAGGAACCGCGTAAATGGCCGAAGCCGGCGGCGGCGAAGTCGCCACTTTCAACACCGGGGAATTCGTACGCGGGCGGCTGGCCGCGGCGGCGAAACGCGGCGACATCATGCTGGCGCTGGGCGTTGTCGCGATCCTGGTCGTGTTGATCCTGCCGATGCCCCGCTGGATGCTGGATTTCGCGCTGGCGTTTTCAATCACGTTTTCCGTACTGATCCTGATGACCGCGCTGTTCGTCGAACGGCCGCTGGATTTCAACGCGTTTCCGACCATTCTGCTTTTGGCGACAATGATCCGATTGTCGCTCAACCTCGCCTCGACACGGCTTATTCTGTCCGATGGGCATGAAGGCACCGCCGCCGCCGGTCAGGTGATCGAAGCCTTCGGCGGCTTCGTGATGAGCGGCAATTTCGTCATCGGGATCATCGTCTTCGCGATCCTTGTCATCGTCAACTTCGTCGTCATCACCAAAGGTTCAGGCCGTATCGCCGAGGTTTCGGCACGGTTCTCTCTCGATGCCATGCCCGGCAAGCAGATGGCGATCGACGCCGACCTGTCGTCGGGCCTGATCGACGAGGAAACCGCCAAGCAACGGCGGAAGGATCTGGAAGAGGAAAGCTCCTTCTTCGGTGCCATGGACGGTGCCGCAAAATTCGTGCGTGGTGATGCCATTGCAGGGCTACTAATCACTTTCATCAACGTCATTGCCGGTATGATCATCGGCGTGGCCCAGCAGGACATGTCGTTTGCCGCTGCCGCCGACGCCTATACGCGGCTCACCGTCGGTGACGGGCTGGTATCGCAAATCCCGGCGCTGATCGTTTCCACCGCCGCCGGCATGGTCGTTACCAAGGCCGGCGTCGCGGGCACCGCCGAGGTCGCGATCTTCAAGCAGATGGGTGGCCAGCCCAAGGCGCTCGGGCTGGTCTGCTTCCTGCTGCTGGCACTGGCGATCCTGCCGGGAATCCCGGCATTGCCATTCCTGACGCTGGCCGCGATCTGCGGCGGCGGCGCGTACTTCGTACACTGGCGCAAAGCCCAGGCCGAGGAAGAAGCGGTCCGCCAGATCGAGGATGAGAAAGTCGATCCCAAGGCCATTGCCGAGGAGCCGATTTCGGCGGCACTGAAGATCGACCACATCCGCCTCGAACTCGGTTATGGGCTGCTGACCCTGATCAACGCCCCCAAGGACGGCCAGAAGCTGACCGACCAGATCAAGGCGCTGCGCCGCCAGCTTGCATCCGAAGTCGGCTTCGTCATGCCGTCGGTACGCATCCAGGACAACATGCAGCTCCCCGCCAACGTTTACGTGATCCGCATCAAGGAAATCGAGGCCGGGCGCGGCGAATTGCGCCCCAACATGCTTCTGGTCATGGACCCGCGCGGCGAGGAAATCTCGATCCCCGGCGAGAAGACCACCGAACCGACGTTCGGCCTGCCGGCGATGTGGATCGAAGAATCCAACCGAGAAGAAGCCTTGTTCCGCGGGTATACCGTTGTCGATCCGGCGACCGTCGTCACCACCAATATTACCGAGCTGATCAAGGACAACATGTCGGAATTGTTGTCCTATGCGGAAACACAGAAACTTCTGGACGAGATCGATAAGGAGCACCAGAAACTGGTCGCCGATATCATTCCGGCGCAGATTTCGCTAGGCGGCATTCAGCGCGTTTTGCAGAACCTGCTGGCGGAGCGTATCTCGATCCGCGATCTGCCGACGATTCTGGAGGGCGTTTACGAAGCCTGCGGCAACACCCGCAACGTCATGATGATTACCGAGCATGTCCGGGCCCGTATCGCGCGCCAGATTTCCAATATGAACACCAACGATCAGGGATTTATCCCGCTGGTAACGCTGTCGCCGGGCTGGGAGCAGACTTTTGCCGAGAGCCTTGTCGGCCAGGGCGAGGACCGCCAGTTATCCATGCCGCCGACCAAGCTTCAGGAATTCATCACCCAGTTGCGGAACACGTTCGAGCGCCAGGCGATGATGGGCGAGCAGCCGGTGCTGCTGACCAGCCCGACGATCCGTCCGTTCGTGCGATCCATCGTCGACCGCTTCCGCCCGATGACGGTGGTCATGTCGCAGAACGAGATATACCCTAAGGCGAAGATCAAGACCGTCGGCCAGATTTAACATCGGAAGACAGGTATGCGCCTCAGAAACTACACCGCAGCGACGATGCCCGAAGCGATGGCGCTGGTCCGCGAAGACATGGGGGATGACGCCATCATCGTCGCCACCGATGCCGGCGGGGCGCATGGGCCGTGTTGCGTAACGGCGGCTGTCGAAGACAATGATGATGTGCCGCTTGGTATTGCCGATTCACCGCAGACCCCCTCGATGGACCCAGCGACCCGGCGCGATTTTCTGCGCCAGGTACTGACCGCACACGGCCTTCCGGCGCATCTGACAGAACTGGTGCTGCGCGACTGCGACCTGATCGATGATCGCGACCCGGTCATGGCGCTGGCCGCCGCCATCGACATGGGGGCCAGCTTTCAGCCGATCGATTTCGATACCCAGACACGCCCGTTGATGCTCGCCGGAATCCCCGGCGCGGGCAAAACCATCACCGCCGCAAAACTGGCCGCGCACGCCCGGTTTGCCGGCAAAAACGTGTTTATCGCCTCGACCGACGCCAAGCGCGCCGGTGGGCTGGAACAATTACAGGCGTTCACGCGTATTCTTGAAATGGACCTGCTTGCCGCGCCCGGCGCCGAGCAACTGGCCGGGCATCTGGACGCGATCCACGCCGCCGATACGGCGATCATCGATACCGCCGGGGTCAATCCGTTCGACGACGACGATATGCAGGCACTTGCCACCCTTGCCGCCGCAATCGACGCCGAGTTGGTTCTGGTGCTGGCCGCCGGGGCCGATGCCATGGAATCCGCGGATACCGCCAGCGCCTTCGCCGCCATCGGTGCAAAACGCATGGTCGTCAGCCGCCTCGATATGACGCGGCGGCTGGGCGGAATTCTCGCCGCCGCCCTTGCAGGGCGCGTCGCCATTGCCAACGTCAGCATCAACCCGCAGGTCGCAGACGGCCTCAGCCGCATCACTCCCGTTTCACTGGCTCAATTGATCATCCCCGATGACGACCCCGAAGAGCCGATCCAGAAAAAGGCCGCGCAATGAGCGATACACCTCCGGAAACCGCCCCAAAACCCGCCCGCACGCGAGGCAACATCATTGCCGTGGCATCGGGCAAGGGCGGCGTCGGCAAGACTTGGTTTTCGATCACGCTGGCGCACGCACTAGCCATGGTTGACCGCAGAGTTTTGCTGTTCGACGGCGATCTCGGTCTCGCCAACCTGGACATTCAATTGGGCCTCATGGCGAAAAGCGATCTGGGCGCGGTGTTGGCCGGGCGCGCCAGTCTGGCTCAGGCGGTGGGTTATTGCGACGACGGCGGCTTCGACGTGATCGCCGGACGGTCCGGTTCGGGTGCGCTGGCCAATCTGGCGTCTAACCGGCTGCAGTCCTTGCTCGATGAACTGGCGCTATTGGCGGGGAACTATGACTATGTGATTCTCGATTTGGGCGCCGGCGTCGAGAGCACGGTACGGCGGCTGGCTTATGCCGCCGACCAGATCATCGTCGTCGTCACCGACGAGCCGACCTCGCTGACCGACGGCTATGCGTTCATCAAGCTGACCCATAACGAGCGTCCGGATACCGACATCAAGGTCGTCACCAACATGGTCAATTCAACGACCGAGGGCGAACGGACCTATAATACGCTGAACAAGGCCTGTCAGGGCTTTTTGAAGTACTCACCCGATCATCTCGGCATTGTGCGCCGCGACGACAAGGTCCGCGGTGCCATACGTGCCCAGCAATCGATCCTGAGCCGTTCGCCCGGCAGTCCTGCCGCCGAGGATGTGAAACAAATTGCGCGTGTCATCCGGCGCGGGCGTGCCAAGGCGGAATAAAAATGTCATGAGCGAGGTTCCGCCACCGTCCCCGGCACCACCACCGGCCCAGCTTGCGGCGCTGGTACGCATTATTGTCGCCTCTGCACCGCCGGCGCTAAGCGAATTGCCTCCCGGCACCAAACTCGATGTCGTCGTTGCGGAAATTCTCGACGCACTTCAGGTAAAAATCTCGACTCAGTTGGGCGACGTCAACCTCAAGGTGCCCTCGCAATTGCCGCTGAAAACAGGTGACGCCCTGATATTACAGGTGCTGACAGGCGGCGGCGCCCCCCGCGTTCTCTTGACCACGCCTGACGGTCAGCCGCTTTTACCAACGGCACGGTTGAGCGCGCTACCGGCATCATCTCCGGCAACCTCCGGCGCTATGGCCCGGACGGCGGAAACAATGGCATCCGCCGTCCGCATCGGTCCTGGCATCATTGTCACCGCCACTCTGCTCCGCCCCATCACTGTCGACGGTGCATTGATCGTGCAATCGCAAACCAGGGCTGCTGCGGGCACACCGGCGGCACAAGCCAGCCAGCCCGGCGGCCCCGGACTCAGCGGCGGACAAGCGGGGGCCACGCCCTCTGCCGCCGCATCCAGCGGCACACTCCCGACGGCGCCCATACAATCCGGTGGTGCTGCTGCTTCGGGACCGCAAGGCGGCACCGGCGCCAACCAAGTGACGTTCCCAACCGGCAGCGGACTCGAGGTTAAGGTCGTCTCGCTCAACGTTCCGGCGACGCTCCCCAACAGTTTCATCCCGCCCGCGGTGCAGGGGCCGGTATCGCTGGCACCCGGCGCCACCCTCGGCGGCGTCGTCAGCGGCCAGCAAGGGGTTGGACAAACCGTCGTACAAACCCATGCCGGGCCGGTCGTATTGCCGACGGCACAGGCACTGCCCCCGGGCACCGAAATCAAGTTCGAGATTGCCGCGCTGAACCCGCCAACGACGGGCGCCGCCCAGCATGGCCAGTTGCATGCCGGAACCGCCCCACTTCTCGATGGGTCGTGGTACACCTTCGATGAAGCGCTCGAGGTTTTGCACGATGCGGCACCTGGCGCGCATCAGCATGTCTTGCACGCGGCCCTGCCCCGTGCCGACGCCCAGCTTGCAACCAATGTTCTGTTTTTCCTGTCCGTGCTCAGAGGCGGCGATATCAGGAACTGGCTCGGCGACGGTCCGGTGCGCATTCTGGAAAAAATGCGCCCCGATCTGGCGGGACGGCTGCGCAGCGACATGTCGCAGATGACGCGAACCGTCGACGATCCACTCAGCGGGGAATGGCGACTGATGGGTGTTCCGTTCCTGCACGGCGCCGATATTGACCGCGTGCAGCTTCTGCTCCGCGATCAGGACAGCGACGACAATGACAACGAGGATCAGGGCAAAGGTACGCGCTTCGTCGTCGACCTGAACCTGAGCCGACTTGGTCATATGCAGATTGACGGACTTGTCGGCGAAAAGAACAAGCGTCTCGATCTCGTGCTGCGCACGGACGACCCCTTGCCATCGGCGATCCGTGACGATATCCGCAAGATTTATGGCGACGCTCTGGAATTGACGGGGCTCGAAGGATCTGTCGGCTTTCAGGCGCAGCCGGGTAATTTCGTCAATATCCCGAAGCAA
>Ga0209273_10002243_pt1 | contig 15178 bp, 15 predicted proteins | sample tdAd471_FD_187126 | JGI IMG/M metagenome (GOLD analysis project Ga0209273, IMG submission 187126) | Marine sediment microbial communities from the Atlantic coast under amendment with organic carbon and nitrate - tdAd47.1 (SPAdes)... | ecosystem: Environmental > Aquatic > Marine > Coastal >...
GGAAGAACTGTTCAACCGCAGCTTTTTTAGAATTGCCCCTGTTTCTCCCCAAGCCACACATGCATGTCCGTTTCGCGCGATGCCCAAACCATGTGTCCAATCTTGCGAGCAATGTCTATTGACAGGCCTGTACGAGATGCCCATATCCAGTACAACGTAGCCGTTCTGGCGCGGCTTGTGATTGTGTTATACACAATGTGGCAGAGATCCAGGCGCCTGCGTGTCTCGACATCTGCGAATTTTCGTATCAAATCGTTCCTAAAGGGATCGCGCACAGCTTCTCTGCCAAATTGGAAAATGTAAGCTAGACTATTATCAGACATGTCAGACCAGCGTTTCCCAGAGTGATATTTCAAAGAAGCCACAAGTTCACGGCAGTCGCATGTCCGCCATTTCCAATAAGCATGTTTTTGGCCTTGATTTCCAGCCAACGCATAGACGCGGCACAGTTGAATGGCGATACTTTGATTCGGCGTTTTGCGGTATTCCTCTTCCAAACGCACTGCTGCGCGCGGTATTACTTTCCGGAGTGTTCGGTCAAAACTACGATCGCGATCATAGATATCTACAAGCTGCAGCAGCGCATCCAATGATCCCCCATCAGCTTCTTGTCGTAGCTTCTGTATACGTTCTCTGAGTTCAGCTTTCCAATCATACAGAACCCCTCCGACTCTAATCATTTTTTAAATCATGAGTACGGGGGCTGCTCATCCATATTGGGGTGAAACACCGTGTCAATCAACATACAAATCATCAGGCATGCCTTGCAATGAGGTGGCGCGTTATCGAACAACGGGAACGTTGACTGTCAAATATGTTTGTGGCATCCATAGCAAGCGCGAGCATCGCAAAGTGCTATCAAAGAATCCGCGCGCTTCAGAACTGCAGGCAGCAACCAATAAGAGCAAAAAACGAGAGGCAGACGCGCTTGCAGAACGTAACGCAGGTGGTGTCGGTAGTATTACGGCAACCAAGATGCGCATGATGCGCAAGCCCGTTCCACAGCCCGGACACTTGGCTGTATTTCCCAACAACAGACACGCACATTCCTATGGATATGAGAGCGGTGATTTTAGCGCTTTATCTCCCATGCAGCTCGGGCCTGTCATGAGCGATGATGGCGCAACAGTTGTGGCAAGAAACATTGAGAACTACCATCAATTCGCCAAGGTGTTCCCCCAAGAACAGGAAGCAGAGATGGTTTGTGATTGTGGACGTCCATTTGCACACAACCGTCCATCGCAAGCATATCATGATCGCAAGCGCGAGGCATATGCAGATCCCGTGCCCCATAGACACAAATTCGGAGATTTGGCAGACATGAAACGCGCAAACAAGTCTTATGTCAACGACGGAAACATCAATGCGCCAATGTACACGGAGCAGAACGGGCGCCACTACACGTACGTTGAATCGCGCTACTTTTACTGCCATCAAATGGAAGTGTTGGCCACACAAACAGCTGCATTTGCCAAGCTCATGCAATACTACAACAATGGTTATGCGATTGAGCTATTTGGATACGACGCTTATCCTCCAACAATGTCACTCTGGGAGCATTACTGTGATGCAAGCAAGCCTTTTGGTCACGAACTGGTTATCCTTACACTGGTGCGCATGCACGATACGCCAGACGAGTATCCGTGGCGACGCTATCGCCGAGAGCATGCAGAACTCTATTAAAACCACGCTGCCGCAATCACAGGTACATGTTCATACAGCAGCGCCTTGACATGTTCCGCAATTTCAGCGTGCTCGCGTTGCGTTCCCTCTTCACGTGAACGCGTTTGGCAGTAGTGCAACCACGTGCGCAGAGATGCGTTGGCAAAGAGTCGCGTTTGTGTGAGCCCCTCGGGAAGCACAGCACGCGCCTGCTCCTTGGCAATTCCCAGCGTGAGAGCCTTTTGGTAGACGCGCCGCGCTTCGCGCCACACCGCTTCCTGCTCCACCTTCCATTCGGCGTGCAGCGCACCATCATCGGTATCGATGCTGTTTTGGCGGTTCTTATGATCCTGCATGCGCGCTTCGCGCATCACGGGCTCCGATTGGATCATGTCCGGCGATGCATAGCGCTGGGAGAACTCTTGAAACGCAATGGTGTGATGGCGCACCATTTGATGAGCAATGTCACGCGTCGTGTAGACCTCGATGCACATGTTCGCCATTTCAAAGGGAGACCAATGGCGATGCTTGATCAAGTATCGCAACAAGCCCTTTCCGTCATTGGTGGCAGCTACCGCTGGATCAGAGGTAACGCGGGCACACTCAACCACGATGCGCTCTGCATCTGGCGTGATCCACTTTAGCGAGACCCTTGACATTTTTTGATATAAACAAGCATCATCGAGCGACCAATCGATAGCCGAGCTCTTCCGCCTGCTTGATAAGCTCAAGCTTCGCGTTGTGTGCGTTGCGAGCGCGCAATTCATCATGACCGCGCTTCGTATAGGTACCACCCATCCAAAACGACGAAACGTATCAACGTCACCACGAATGATTGCATGTCCAGCATCACGTACATCATCTGGATCTGCTTCTATGCACAAGCGCAAATCGTCGAGCTGCTCGAGCGTGGCGTGCTGAAAAAGTTTCTGGAGTTCGCCATTCGGGGAGACACTGTCGCTTCATTTTGAAATTTTCATAAAAATTGTTTATAGTTGTCCCACAGAAAGGGTGCACATTCTGGTGCTGTATAGTAATCCTTTGCGTTGAATGCTGCGCGACGCTTTGCATGATTATCCATAATGGTAGGCATGTCCAGACCCGCGCGTTCCGTGCCTAAAAACTGCAGCGTTTCTGTATCCATCCGGTTGCGCCAATACATTCCCCACTGGCGATTCTGCATGTTCTCTCTCCGAATTTCCCGTGCATAAAAGTTGTGTTCAACATATATGGTGTATCCGCGTTTCATGTACTTGGCGGCACGCCGGTCCATGTGGCCAAAGAGCAAATAACTCCGTCGGCATTCGTCCCGAGGCTCGATTGTTGAGGTTTGACCAATAATGTGATGCGGAGCGTACACGAATAACTCACGACAACTTAGAGCGTTGCGACATATCGACAAGTCGAACGGCGCACACAGACTGTCGTTGCATTGCGTAGCGACCAGTAATCAATGGGTGTCAAATACGACAGCAAACATTGTGCAACAGGGGGATAAAGCAAACCCTTGTTCATGTTGTTTTTTTAAAACACCTCTCACAGCGTCGGAATCATCAACATCCATGGCTCTGAAAAAGAGAGCGTTTCGCCAGAGAGCACCGCCTTTTGTCCAAAGTAGAAGCGAATCGTCATTGTCGCTGGTGTGATGCCTGGGTTGCGGAAAACAATGGTGTTTTGATTCCCAGAGTCGCCGCTGGACCCACGCAGCTTGCACGTGTCGGCTTCATAACAACCCCCCGTCACAGAGACGCGATCAATGTTGGCTTGTGTCAGTGGGTACCCAATGGATTCATCGCTCCACAGCGGATCGGGGATCAGCGCTGGGTTCCAGTTGCTTAAATCAACGCGGTACTCCGTACCGACATATGCTGGGTTGAACACGTACGGTGTGCTGGGCCCGCCCACCTCCAAAATGGTAAAGTTGAGCGAACCCACCTGCAGGTTGCGCAGCCGATACGATGAGCCTGCCACTGTGGTGGGGCCACCATCGTTGATGACCCAATCAAACGTGCCCTCGAGCAGCGTCGTGTACACGGGCGACGAGCTCGTGGTGTTCATCACAAGATCCACCAGTTCGTTTTCCACCAACATCAACCGCATGGAGAGCGCATCGCCAGCACCACTGTTACTCGCAATGCGATCCGACAGCACGACGCTTGACGCGATGATCCCGCCAACGAGGAGGAGTGCCAAGATAATGGCAGCCGTGGCCATGCGAAAGTTGTTGCGAATCGCACGCTTCATCTTACGCACATCTTCAGACACAAGCGGATCGCTTTCTCCGCTGCCGCTGACAGTGTCTCGCTGGATGAGCGCGGGAGGAAGGCGGCTCGCACGCAAGCTCATGATTACACAACTAAAAAAGAGGTGCGCGAAGTTGCTTGTTTATGGCAGGCACTGCTTAAATCTTGCAAATCTCCTCCAACTGGAGGAGCGGGATCACTGGGAGTTCAGCTTCCACCATGCGCGCATGGAGCGTACGCAAAAACGTGATCATCAGCAACTTGATGTAGTTGTTGATAAAGTCGTCGCCTGGCGGATCGTGGCGGTCGGGAAAGTCGATTACAGCACACCACCGATCTGTGAACTCGGCAAATGTAGAATATCTGAGATACACGAATGGCTTCTTAAGCTCGGTGAAGCAAAGCTTAAACAGATGAGACTTCGGGTCCTTGGGCGCGTAAATTCGACAATCGGATGCAACCAGTGTAGAAAAGAGCGCATCCACTTGTTGTGCAGAGCGGCGTGTGCGCTCTTTGAGGTCCTTGAATTCAGCCACTGCTTCTTCAGCAACTGCATTCTCGAGTTCAAGCTTGGCACGTTGGTATGCGCGTTGAGCTGTCGTCAGTTTGCTTTCCGCCTGCTTCTTTGTGGCGGTAGCGGGGGCTGTTGATTTTTTTGCGGGAGCGGGGGCGGCCCTCTTCATGATTTTTGTCAAACAAGAATTTTCTTTTTTTAATCCTGTTTTGCTGCCTCTTCTTGCATTTGCTGCTGCAAATATGGATCTGCAGGCAACCAGTTGGTGCACGGTGGAAAATGTGGATCTAGCACAGGTGCAACGCTTGCAATTTGTGCTGGCGTCATTTTTGGTGACACCATGTAGGTAATGGCGTGCCGGATACGCGCTACACCTTGCGCAACGGTAGCATCTGCAGGAAGATTGGGGTAGCGAGCACGGTCGAGATGTGGAACAAAATCCCAGTGCAGACTGGAGAGCGGGCGCTCGTCCACCTTGCCTAGCCAGGCGCGCTTGAAGCTGTCTGCAACACGCGTCATGGTAATATTGTCCACCAAAAAGTAGAGAAGCACGGGCCGTTTTGGATCCAACCCAGCGCTGTTGCCTGGCGTGGGTTTGTAGCCAAAGTGATGGGCGCGTACCCCATGTTGTTCAGCATACACTGCATCACGCAGTCCCCATGCAAGCACATGATTCACGGGCACCGCGTGATAGTGAGTGATGCGCGGCTTGCCTTGCTGTTGCGCTTCCCACTTGCGCAACCACTCTTGACAGAACTCATCATAGGCCTCGCGATCGTCGATTGTCTTTCCGCGCTGCGTCAGCACAGCAGCGATGAGACTGGGCTCTGGCTCGGGTGGTCCGGAAAACCCCGGGAGTCCTGCAGCGCCGCACACTTGGCCCGGAATGTCGACGATGCAGTTGAACATGTTGCCCTCGGTCACGTTAGCCATTGTGGCCGTGAAAAAGGCATTGGCGTAGTTTGCAGCGCGCGGCAGCGGCTCCTCTTGAATGTCCATGCCATCGGGCGGGGTTGTGCGTGTGTTCATGTATGCACCTTCCACGGTCCCTGCGTCTGCAAAGAGCTTCTTGGTGCGTTCCAAATGGTAGAGCGCATCGAGACCGCGATGCGTAAAGCCGACACGCACAGCCGCTTCAATGGGCAGCGAGCACCACACATTGTTGGACTGAATGTTGTAGATGCAAACGCGGTCCAAATCAGGCTCCATGGGCGCTCCTGTGCGCGGATCGCAAAACCACTTTTCGCGCGGAGGCATGGGATCATTGAGCAGGCGGCAAAGCGGCGAGTCTGTCGCGTTGGGTACCACCGCGCAGCGGACACGCTGCTCTTCTGCGATACGCATGAGCGTGACCGTGTCCACAGGTTGTCCTGCAGGCGGGAGCGTAAAGCTCATTTGCTGAGGTGTGGTGCGTCCCGTGTCGGGATTCACAATTGATCCCGTTTCAAGGTGCAACCGCACCTCGCGCACAAGCTCGTAGCTCTTCACGCGTCCTTGCAGCGGGTCAATGTACATGGGGTTGGGCACACCATGATGTTGGCAGAGGAACTCGCGGATCGGGCCCGTTTTGTATTCACTGGCGGCCCTCTGCATTGTTATAAAAAAATTACTGTTGAGATGAGTGGCTTGTGTTCTTGCTTACCCAACACACACGATTTTGACGGTCGTCTTGCCTCAAGTCTCACCAAATCAGAGGCCAACACGGTAGTCGCAAACTACGTACACTCTCTGCGCCACTTTATGCATGCCGTGCCAAAACCGGGAACCCGATTCATGCTCTTGGCAGCGATACCGGACACTGATCGCATCGACACGCGTAACATGCAATGGAGAGTGATTGCAGACAAGAGCGATCCATTCTTTGAGCTCGTTCCACCTCACCGCAAGAGTGAATGGGATCGCTATGATCCACAAACGCAAATGCTTGTTGCGGTATTCATCATGACAAGTGCGCATCCAGAAGGCTCTGTCTACGGACAAGCAACTGTTACGCGTGCGGGATTTGAAGATTGTCACCGTCCAATCATATCACTCGTCAGCAATTGTGTTGCATGTGGCGCGCAGTGTTGCACCTTGCGCTGCAGCACGTGCGAAATGGTGTTTTACTGTTTCTGTGGAGCACCAACGCGCACACTGGAACGCTGTTCACAAGAACGAGTGTGCTTTATTGCTTCGGGCGCGCAATGGTGCGAATGGGCATCCACCGGGCCAATAAAAACATGATTGGCGCAAGCGTGAGATACACTGGGTACAAGAGCGTCTGCGCAAAGAGTAGCAGTCCAAATGGCGTTCGAACGTGCTGATGGACGAGGTATGCAACAAAGCAGAGGTGGAGCGTGTGGAACGAGAGCCAGTGAATGGCGCCGAGGTCGCGCGTGCTAATCATGTAGGTGAAAAACTCGCGCGGTGAAATAATCATCCACCACGAGAAGAGAATGGTGGAGCCCTTTTCAACGCCTACAGTAGCTGCACGCCACCATACCCACCACGGAATGGAAAAGAGGTAGTAATATGCGGCAAATCCAAAGATCCACCACACGCCCCATCCCATACTGGCATGGGTGCGAATGTAGCGCAGCGTAAAGGTCCATCCTTGATCGCGCACGGCAGGAGCTTGCGCGCAAGAATTGTCGACGCGTCGAGGTGGAGAGATGCCCGTGTAGAACCACCACAGCAGCCAGTTGCGGCGCGCAAGCTGGACGCGGTTGGGATACGCGTGATAGACCATCTGTCCGCGCAAGTCGCACGTGCGGTGATAGCGAAAGAGTGTTGCAAACGAGCGGAGCGTATCAAAAGCGAGCACGACGAGCAAGAAGCCGTACGAGAGAGCACCATAGAGTGCACCAGCGCTGATGGGCAACGAAACTTCTTCGCTCCCGTCTTTGGTCACCTCAAAGCGATCCACAGAAAGTGTGCTCGTCACAGCGTAGTGATCATAGACGCCTGCATAGTCAACCATGTCGTGAACGAGCTCTCCAAAAGCTTTGCTGGTGACAATCATATCCGAGGGCACGCGAACGAGGGCCATGCAGCGCAACCGCTTGACGTCAAGTGTACCATCTGCGTGCACACAGACCTTGTCGATGCCCGCTTCGTTGAGCCGCTTTGCCAGTCCGCCCCACAGTGGGTCCGTCTCGGGCACGCCTCCCGCTCGAACAATGTGCACATCAGCAATGTACTCTTTGCACGCCACCACAGACTCGAACGCGTTTGTCGGGTCCTCATCAAAGCGCGAGACTTCAATGGCAACCGAAACAAGCCGACCCTCTTGATCCACCATTTTTTCGTGATGCCCAAAAAGTCGGTTAAGGGGTCCCCGTTTTTTTCACGCGCGCATGGAAGATGCTGGATTGAGCAACGCCATTGCTGAAGGCAACGGATTGTCTGCCCTCTTGCGCACCATCGAAGGCTGTGGTGCTGGTCAAAGTGATGATGACCGCACACGCTTTATGGATTCGGTTGATCCAACTACCACGGTAGAGTCCATCTTTGCACAGGTTGCAGACCGCATTCGTGATGCTGAAGAGATTTCGTGCGCATGCATTGCACTGCCGTCATGTGTTGCGTTTTCCAATGTCCGTGGGTCTGCTGGTCATACGACGCCTGCCATGATTGCCTTTACGCATCTCATGATGCAGTTGGCCAACCAGCGCACTGATGATATTGTGGGCGGTGATGAGTGGAACACCACACAGCTATGCACACTCTTTCAAGTAGTCTCGAGCGTGGCAGCACATCGTACCATGGGTGGTGTAGGACGCACCCCGACAGAAGAAATTGCCCAAATCATTGCTCAGCTCAAGTTTGATTGCCGGTCGGAATTGCTCAACTACGTGGCAGAATCAACGGGGCAGCACATTATCATCCTATTTCAAGATCACACGGGCGCAATTCACGTGCAGCATGCTACGCGGAGGGCGGACCCCATTGTCGCGATACTGGCTGCCATGGCCCGTTGTGTGCAGCAAAATGGTGCCGTAGTTGTGATGGACATGGTGGTTGCGCAGCTAACTGCGAACCCGCAAGCGATTGACATTCTGCGTCAAGTGAATGAACGGCTGCAGCAAATTTAACACTATTACTACTCTCGTGCCAGTCCAAATGCGCCAATGATGGAGCAAATGATACCCTCAATCTCATCGCGTGGCGCGCAAAACCACTCTGTGTGTTTGTGGAGCGCATCTACTCGGCCTTGCTCTGTGTCTGTGCGCTGATTGACTGGCTTGCCATCATCGTACCAAAACGAGTGCAGTTGCGCACCATCCTCGTAACGCAACACGCGCACGCGATCCAAATATGCGTGCGTTAAGCGTTCCAGCCATTTGCACCCACGCAGCACGTGCCACTCGGTGCAAAGCACCACTTCTTGCTTGTGTGATTCTGCCCACTCTGCGAGGCGCACATCTGCAGCGCGTGATGTTTGGCCCACTTTCCACATGTCGATGCCTTGCTTGTGCTCGCGCGCTAGCTGGTACATGTAAATGCTTCCCTCGTCGGCGCCAAGCTCCTTGTCACGCGCATCCTTTGAGAGGCGTCTGCGAATCTTTTGCACCATCGAAACACGAGTCCCTGCGTATGGTGCCGGCAAGCGGTATACCAACCATGGTTGCGCATCAGCAGCCACTGTTTTTGCGGGCAGCTTGGTGCGAAAGTGAACACCGCACAACTTGACACCATCAGAGTCGCGCGTGTGTTTGGCTCTGTTTCCACATGGCTTGCCCGTACTCTCTGTGTATGCAGCACATCTGCCCGTCACAACCACTGCACTATCCATTGACCGCTCTCACTCTCTCTTTTTTTGTGTTTCTGCAGAAGCGAGTGGAAATAGCAAGAACCTGCTATATGTGATTGTTCGCCCCGCATTTCTTTTACAATTAAGTCTCACGACAACATGGCATTAGTGGCATCTGGTTCATGGCACACCCTTCCACCCGAGCGTGATGAGTGTCCTCCGCTCTTTGTGCAGACACAAATTGATTTGAACGCGCTGCGTGCCACAAATGATGGTGATCCCGCATTTGCCGCAGCATCCGCAGCAGATGCCACAGATCCGTTGGCACGAGTGATGCTGCAAGGCATTCGCACGCTCGAGTTGGTCATGGCACGCGAGCGCTGGAGCGCAACGGGTTCAGCTGCACAAGATGCACAAGAATACTTGCGCGCCGTGCGCGAGTACCAAGAGCGATACGGAGGAACGGCGCACTCACTATCAGATGCAGAAATGCGCCAGCCATCACGTGTCTACTACCGCTGCATGTCACGTCTGCTCTCGCTCAACGACGCAGAGCTCATTCTTACTCAACTGGGAGGCGATGAGGCGACGCTCACACAGCTCCCGCGCGATTCTAGCGTACTGCTTGATCGTGGTGGATCTGATCGTTTTTTGTGGGACAAGTTTCGCGTCGATGGCGTGAATGACTTTCGCTGGCGCTCCCAGCTGATCCCAATCAACGCGAGCGGATCTGGGAGTGACCCATATGGTGATGCGATGCAAGGCAGCGGGCTGGACCCGTCACGCCACTGGGGTGTCGACCTTTCACTTCCCACGCGCCCGCTCACCGCATGCTGTCAGCGACCACTCGATTCAGCGGGATGTTGGACAGCGCTTGTGCCCGACAATGATTACGGGCAGGTTCGCCCCTACAAAATGTGGTGGGATGCACCCACATTATCGGTTTGGCGTGCGCTGGAAGATGGCGTCATTCGAGAAGTCAAGGCTGAAGCCATTGCGCAATGGATGCGCAACAACATGATTGTCGGCACTGCGTTTCAGTCTCCCGTGTATTACCGCACGCTGCATCAAGCTATTCAGCGTCTCGCTGCTGAGGTTGCTCCAAAACTGGCGCGCATCATGGTGGATCAGCTGCTGCCGGCGCTGCTGCGTCGCGTCGAAATTGACGCCCATCAGCTGGTGGATGCCAAGACAATGAGCGAGCTGTGCTCGCTGGTGGATTCCGTCGTGCTGTTCAATGCTCCCCAAACGGTCGACTATGAGAGCCCCGCGGCCACCAAGGAACGCTGGTACGGGTTCGTGGACAATGTCATCTTTCAAATGGCAGCAGGACGCAGTGTGCATGGTGCGCTCCGCTCCATGTATGAGGTGGTGTTGCCAGATGGCACGCTCATTGAGCTGTTGCGTCCCGGTCTACTCAATGGCGCCGACGTGCAGCGCTTGCAGCGTGACGCGGAGCAGCACATTCCTGCAACAGCGCGCGAGTTGCGCCCTCTCTTGGCGGCGCTTCAAGAGGCGCTCAACATCAAGACGGCGCTTGAGCTGGCCATTACCGATGCCACGACACGCCTGCCTGGAACAAGCGCACTGTTTGACCAATATCGCGAACAGGTGCGTGCACTCACACTTGTCATTCAACAAGCGCAAGGTCGCATCAATCAACGCATTCGGGACGATGCCACCTTTGATGTACCCACTGCAACGCGTGGAATGACACGTGCCACTCAAGTGGCTCAAGACGCAGCGCGCGCACTGCCGGATGAAGTGGAGCGCGTGCTTGACCTCATGGATCGCGAGGAGCGTGAACGTGCTGCGCGTGCGCGAGCTGCTGAAGAGGAGAGAGCTGCTGAAGTTGAACGTGCTCGGCGTTTTGCGGAAGAAGAAGCGCAACGCCTTCGACAAGCAGGTGCAGACGCTTTTCGTGTCTTGGCTGCTGCACTGAGCAATGTGCGCAATGACAATGCGTGGGCACAAGGACGTGGCGCATTGGCGTTGTTGCCTGGTCATGTACCCGGATGGACCACGCAACAGATTCAAGACGTCTACGATCAATCGCGTGCAATTCTTCCAGAGTCTGCAGCGCTGAGTGATGATTGGGACAGATTTTCTGCGGATATGTATTCAGCTTACGTGTCTGATGACCCAACTGCGGATTTGCAAAGTGCAGCGAACCGGTTGCGGGGTGTACGCAACGTACTCAACTCACGCGGCCAACCGCGTGTCCTTGTAGTGGACGTTTTCATCGAGCTACAGAATCGAGGTACGCAAGATATGCAAACTAGCGAGAAAATCGCGCAAGTTGTGCCGTTTGTGGATGATCGCGTTAAGCTACTGCTTCAAGGTGATGCTTCATGCCCATTTGATGCGCTCATGTTTGTGCTCTTCAAAATTCCCAATCTCTACTTTCAACGCATGATTCGTTCTGCGCGCGAGATGCGCACATCACCGCTCAAGCCAGAATGCGGTGTACAGAACGCAAATGCGATTCACGAAACGTTGCTGGATGAAATTTCATTCATGGAGGATCAACGCAGCGGTGTTGCTGGTCGAAAGTGCACATTGCCTTTTATTTGGGAGAAATGCTTTGTGCGCGATCCAAATTTCGCACGAGGTGGAGATTCGCTCATTATGCTCAATGACCTGAGCGAGTTTTATGACGGAGCCATGTTGACCGCATTCCCAGATGATGAACGTATCATTGTCGAGCAAAACACGGCGGTCATTGTAATGCCCGTTATGGGACGCAACATTCGTGCTGATGAGTATATCAACAAGGGTCAATTTCGCCTGCACGGCGCGCTGCTCTTCAATGGTGTTGATCCGGCATTGCAATTTCGCGAGGGTGGTGAAGAACTTGGTCTCGCGCACTGGATTGGTGCCGTGCGCGACCCATCAACAGATCAATGGTGGGTGTATGATGGCATTGGTTCAAAATGGGCAAACGTACCGCGTACTGCAGATGGTGGTGTGCCTGCGGAGCTGCAGTCAGCTGGAATACGTGGATTTTACACGCGCGCATACATCTACCTGCGTGCTGATGAGGTGGATGCGCTTCCGCGAGTTTTGCAGCAACAACCACAAGAAACGTGGTCAAGCAAAGAAGCTCCTGGGTTTGTAGTGACAAATCCGGCGCTGGTCAAGTTTGCTGCCAGCAAACGTTGGGATGATCTGGCTCTACAACTTCCAGGAAAGATGCCAGACAAAGATGTAGACGAGTATCGTGTCGTGGTCGACATGTTTGTGATCTACAAACGAAATAGCGAACTTGTTGTCAACATTCAACAATCATTACGTGAGGAAGCGCGCAATGATCCAGCAATCATGGCGGCTGCACTCTACGCGCTGGATCGCTACCTGGCTGATGATGCGGACACACAGACAGACATTCGCCGCGCTCTCATTTTCATGGGCCCCGAAGTTGTTCAGCGCCTAACGCAATGAGATAAGAAAAGTGCTACTGGATAAAGGCATCTTGCTGTGAAGTAATTGTGTAAAAACGGGCCGGAATGCAGCCTCTGATACCGTACGAGCCCGATGTCTCGACCAAACTAGCCAAAGATGGAAAGTTGACATTTGCAGGAGCGGGTACCTTTGGATGCGTCTATCAAGGTCGCTACGATGGGGTGATTCGTTTCCTCAAGGCATACCGCGACAGGCGTGGCGTCCAAGATGGTATTCGAGAATGTGTCGTTGGCGAGTTGTTGAAACCACAGCGGCTTCCCGGAGCACACGCATTTTGGGTTCAGATTGCTGCATGTGCATCTGACAATGCGGCTCACATGGGGTCATTGCTGACGCGCGAACCTCCAAAGAAGACATCCGAACATGACTGCTGGAAGAACATGCGCGTCGGTGGTATGGAACGGTTCGTTACAGCACTGGAGCGGGCGGGCTCGCAGCTATTGACCGACGTGGATGGACTCAATGATAGCTCGCGGATTCAAAGCATCATGTTTCAGCTGGCGTGGGCACTCACGGTGGCAAACAACACATATGGACTTGTGCATGGTGATTTGAAGCCGGAGAACATCATGTTTGACAACACGAAAGCACAAGACCTTGTGTTTCAAGTGGAACGGCAGCGAGGGCTCGCGGATGTCTTTGGAATCACATCAACGGTGAGTGTGCGCATCATTGATCTCGGTTCGGTTAGTGCTTCTGCAGCACGACCTGTCGAGGAAATGTATCAGCCTAGAGCGCTTCTAGGCAATCCAACAAACTACAGTACGGTGCATACGCCCATTTATTCAGCTGTAGACGTGTCGCGTGATGACCGCAGGACAGCATACATCCCAGAAGCCGGGGACATGTTTGCTCTCGGCCTCATCATGTGCGCCATGGCGCTTGATGGCGCTGCGCTTGATGGGTCTGCAGATAACGAATATCGAATGGCAATGCGAAGAGGACATCCGCCGTTTCATGGGCGCAAGGAATACTTTCGTGACGCATTGATGCGCGAAGATGTTGTGCCAATGATCAAACGCACGTTTGGTAAGCGGTTCGAATTCTTTCAGGATTTGGTCAAAGTGCTACGACTTATGCTAGACATTGGTGTGCCCATTGATCCTACCAAGGACTTTGACTCTGACATTCAAGCTGCTGCATATCGTGCTGCATTCAACATGCGCTCTTATGCGACAGAGCGCATTCAAGCTGCAATTATCGCGCGCGTCGGAAATCAAGGGTTGGTGCTGATTCGGAGACTTTTGGATCCTCTTCCAGAGCGCCGCTTGCGTCTTGGCCACGATGCAGCACACGTTTCTGTGCTCGGTATGTCAAACGTGCTGTTTCATCGCTATTTTGCATCGATGATTGTGGGTACCAAGGTTCCCGCTGGACCGTATCAGCAGATCAACGTATTGCCCAGCTACAATGCATCATACGCGCGGCGCGACGTGCTGAGTGACATTGATGGGCTTTATCGAGCGTATCAAGAGCGCGTTGCTTCCGCTGGACGAAAGAGTGGACCTGCATTGGCTTACTCCACTGCAGATGTTGTGCTCAAGTCTTTACGACCATTGTTATCAAATCTCAAATCCCAGGATTTGACACAGTTCATAGACATGGACGTCGCCCAGCAGCCCGTTCGTGTTATTTCTCAAATGGCTGCCGCGCTGGATAACGACGCTGATACTCGCAAAACACTTGTCAAGCTCTGGAAAGACGCCCCATTTTGGCAGCCACGGTCATACACGCTTCGTCGTGTCATTTCAGATCGCGATTCGCCACAAAAGATGTATGTATCTGCAGATCAGACGAATTCTAGCTATCTAGAGGGTGGTTACAGGGTCCGTTTCAGTAATGACGGTCGTACCATTGCGCCTGTCGGATATTACTATGCGCTTTTTCAAATGTTTCTCTCTGCCGCGGTGATTCATGATTCAACCAGCATCAATGTTGCCAAAAAACAATGGAAGCGCGTCAGTGATGCATACGATGCGCAAGACGCTGATTTTGCAGCAATTATTGCTGATGCCGTCACACAAATCGTCCCTGGTGATGGCGACAGTGTCTCTCTCACACAGCTTACACACGAACGACTTGGCGCACTGGAACATGCGTTGAATGCTTCAGATGCAGATGATCATCTGGAGCTTATTGGACACGAACTTGGTGCGTTGGAACGGTCCGTTGCTGCGCTGGAGAGGGAGAAGAATAACAGGGGCAATCTATAAGTCATTTTTTGTCCGCCACATGTTTATTACATTTTGGCTTGCGCAGGCATGCGTGATCTTGTTGCAAAACATTATGGTGTCAATGAGCGCGCACCACTATTGCGTGCACTAGAAGACATGAGCTACGATAAGATGGACGCTGATGTTGTTCCTGTTGTGCTCGTCGGGTCTCAAGTCGTGGGTGCCGCAGCAGATCACAAGCGCGCATGGGACCTGGTGGGTGGTGCGATGGAAGACGTTGGCAAGCGCGCGGCGCAACATGTTTCCAGTGTTCCGTGGCGCAGCGTGGTGGTGGGTGGACTCGACAGGGACATTGTTGAGAACCTTTCCGATCTCGACCGTGCCATCAACA
>Ga0209273_10002252_pt1 | contig 15151 bp, 15 predicted proteins | sample tdAd471_FD_187126 | JGI IMG/M metagenome (GOLD analysis project Ga0209273, IMG submission 187126) | Marine sediment microbial communities from the Atlantic coast under amendment with organic carbon and nitrate - tdAd47.1 (SPAdes)... | ecosystem: Environmental > Aquatic > Marine > Coastal >...
GGGCAGAGTTACTAGGTTGTGCATTGCTAGCTGGAATCGTCAACACTGGTCCATTTGGTACGGTTACTGCACTCAGAGTTGTCCTGTTTAATCCTCGCCTTAGCAATCCGTTCGGAGTGTCTGCTTGCACTAGCCATGTTTCATCGACGCCGTAGGCATTTTGAATTTGGACATGGATGACTACGTGAGGATTGATCCATTCAACCCTTGTGATTTTTCCTTGAAGTTGAACGGGATTATCTATATCCATGTCTTCTCTGATCTCATGGTGAGCCAAAGAACCGTTCGCCAAAGTGAAAAACAAAACCAATGTTCCAATAACTTGATATTTTATTTTACACATTGAAATACCTTCTAAAGAACACTTCGACTAATTTCCAAATGTAACATATCAGGCAGGATACAGCTCGACCGCTTTGGGTTTAATTGTCGCCCATCAACCAGATGAAAACGAGCGTCCGCTCACAGAATATCTGACCACTATAACTGAATCTCAGCTTCCCAGCCAAAAATAGGAAGGAAGCAGATATGCGTAAGCCACTCATCTATTTGAAAAACAGAAACAAATCAGTAAATGCACAGCCAGAACCTTGGAACAAGCACAAACTGGTCGGACAGAAAAAACCTCTCAATCTGAAGCAAGTATGGGAGATTCGAATTAGATTACAAATGTCGGAACGACACCGCGATTTAGCTCTTTTCAACCTCGCCATCGATAGCAAATTACGAAGTTGCGACCTGGTTAAATTACGGGTCGCAGACGTAATGCACGGAGACCGCGTTGCCTCCAGGGCAAAGATTATCCAGCAGAAAACCGGACATCCAGTCCAGTTTGAGATAACTACTGATTCTCAGTCTTCTATTGCCGAATGGATTAAGAAAGGAAAACTAAAACCTACCGGGCACTTGTTTCCAAGTAGGATCAAATCGAGAGAGCACATATCAACGAGACAATACGCACGCATTCTTGATGGTTGGATTAGTGAAATTGGCCTAGATACGAGAATTTATGGAACACACTCGATGAGGCGAACAAAGGCAACACTTATATATCGTCGCACGAAGAACATTCGCGCAGTTCAGCTTCTTCTGGGCCATACGAAAGTGGAACACACAGTACGGTATCTGGGTATCGAGCTAGAAGACGCGCTTGCACTCGCGGAACAAACGGAGATGTAAACCAAAAAGCGGCCGTTCAGTGACGGTCGCTATTCGGCTTCATAGCTGACCTAGAAATCCACTCTAAAATCAAACTCTAAGAGCCAGAATCACGGCAACCACCATTAGTACCGCAAAGGTTGTGCGCAGTATTCGTGCTTCGCGACGTTTTCGGAACAGCGGTCTAACTAGATCACCAAAATAAAGCCACAGAATATCAACAATAACCGCTACCAGAAAACAGATTATTCCTGTTGCTAGGAAGCTAAGTGTAATTTCAGTTAACGGGAGGAGAAAACCAGAAAAAATTGCGAAAAATGCTGCGTAAGCTTTTGGATTCAGCAAATTCAGGATAAAACCATCAGCGAAACTTGGAGCACCAGGTTTAGGGCCTGCATCGCTATCGATTATTGGTGCGGTTGCGATCTTAAACGCTATGTAGCAAATGTAAGCACTTCCAAGTATCTGTACGGTTAAGCGAAGTCCTGGGAAGCTTGCAAATAGTGTAGCCAGCCCAGCTATTGCTCCAATTATCGCTACGGCTAACCCAGCAAGTATGCCCGCTAAAAAAGGCACTCCTTTTCTAAATCCGTGGCTCGCGCCGGTCGCAGCTAGCGCAAGAGGTGCTGGCCCCGGTGAACCCAATAACAGGAAGGTAGTAGTTATCAGTGTGGCGATTGCTTCTATCATGGATTGTGCTTCATGTTAGATTATTAACAGCTTTGATTCGTCAGACGGAAGAGGCTGCTTGCGGCTTCAAAGCAGACTTTCAACATTGAGTAGTGGGTAACACATTTTCTCATCTTAACCGTCACCTTGTCAGGTTATCCTTTAGCTCACTGAGTGAATCAATTGTAGTGCCAGCACTTTGTCGACCACCCTTGGCGCGATTTAGCCAGATCCCATTCATTCCAGAATTACGGCTACCCTCAGCGTCCAAAACATAATTGTCTCCCACGTAGAAGCACTCTGGTGGTAACTTGCTGATAGACTTACAGGCATATTGAAAAATACCTTTATCCGGCTTCGATATTCCCACTTCGCTAGAAATTACAACCTGGGAAAAAAATCCAAGGAGTCCAAGTTTCTCTAACTTTCTTCGCTGTTGATAAGAATCTCCGTTACTAATTATTCCCAGCTGGTAACCCCCTAATTCCTTGATACAGTCAAGTACGTCTGGGAACAATAACCAATTTTCTTCGTAGTGAATTAGGTAATCATTGAACAGTAAATCACACTTCTGATCTTCAATGTCGGAGTCGAATAAATCTCGTATTCTGGCTCTCCTTTGCTCTTTGAACGACACATGCCCGTCGAGGTAAATAGAAATGTGCTTTTCAGATAGGTGGTGCCACCTCTCAGCAAAGTCATCGTCTGATAGATCACCGAAGACATCAACCTGATTCTTGAAGCTAATTGCCGCAAGTCTCTCAGCTTTTTTGTGGTCCAAAAGCGTTCCATCTATGTCGAAGAAGATCATGATTTAGATAATGTTGAAACCAGTGGCTTGAACTCATTAGAGAACAAGGTCGTATCTTCTACATTCATGAACCCTAGAGAATTCGTTCAAGAATGACACATCATTGCCCATGTAGTTAAGAAAAGCCGTCATAGGGACCGCATCACGCTTGACTGATGTAATTATCCCTGTCTCTTTGATTTCTTTGGCTGTTGGGTAGATATGATAATAAGCAGAAATCTTCTGAAAACCCTGACTTAGATACCAATCATTTACGAATTCATCGTCACGTGTCCAAGCCTCTAGCCTCGCAATACCGAGTTTTCTAGCTCGCTCCTTTCCCTCTGAGAGTAACTGAGAAGCTACCCCTTGCCTTCGATATTCAGGGTGCGTAGCTATGTGCCACACATTGCCGAAAACTTCTCCTTTGGATTCGGCTCGCTCAATATCCAATAGTCCCGAAATCGTATCACCAGACAAAGCTACAAGTTCAATGGACTCTCCGGGATATGTTTCTTTTGCTGTCCTTACATCATCAAAGTATGCTGAGTCCAAAAATGCCAACACCCGGCATCTCAGCCATTGCTGTTCATCTGATACTTCGTAGTCTCTAATTAGCATCGTTTAAAAACATATTTCATTGGCGTCGAACTATGTTTATGTCCGCTGAGGGTTTATTAGGCGACCTACCCACAAGTCGCAGGAATGACCGCTGCCGGCTTCGACGCGGTCATTGCGATATAATCGATGTATGGTTTCAGATACTACCAACTTAAGCGTGCGCCGGGCTAGGGTTACCGATGCCGAAGCCTGTAGTGCGGTTCTATGTGCGTCCATTCGCAAGTTGTGCATTGCCGATCATTGTGGAGATGAGGAAATCATTAGCCGTTGGCTTGCCAATAAGACCCCAAAGACGCTGCGCAACTGGATACCAAGTCCTGAAATAACCATCTACGTTGCTGAGATTGACGGCATTGTCGCTGGCGTGGGTGCTATAAGTGACGGTTCCGAGGTTACACTTAACTATGTGTCACCAGACTACAGGTTCCTCGGTGTAAGTAGGGCCATTCTCAACGAGTTAGAAAGGGCGTTACATGAGCGTGGCGTTCACAATGCTCTACTAACAAGTACTACGACTGCGCACCAGTTTTACAGCAAGGCTGGCTGGCAAGATTCGGGCGAACCAAAAGAATGGTTAGGTATACAAGGCTTTCCTATGAGAAAGACGCTTTAGCATCGGGCAGCAATGGGTCAAAGCAGAAATTGGATCGAGCGCTGCGAGAGGCAGCATTCGGCTTAGAAGCGGACTTTCCAACAATTTATAGAACAGGCTTAACCCCATCTTATGCAGAAGTGGTTACACCAGAATTACTCATACCTTAACGCGACAATGCGCTAGGCGAATATTCCGTCGAGAGATGGTTTAAACCTAGCAAATCCGTAACTAAATCGGGTTTGATTTGCTGACCGTTTTCACTGTTAACCAATATGGCAAATCCTTTTTCGCTATCCAGATCCAGCATTATAAAAGCTTGAAAATAGCCTGCTGCTCCGGTGTGCCAGATGCTCGCACCTGCTGGTGTTTCTTCGACACCCCAACCAAGAGACCAGGACATTCTTTTGCCCTCGCCATAATCCCGTATGTCGATCTGGGGTTCCACCATGGAAAGGTAGAGCTCATTTCCTGCTGTAATTTGAGCCAACACGTATTCACCGAATTTGGCGAGATCGTCAATAGTAGTCACCACCCCACCTTCTGCGTATTCTCTTTCCAGCCGCCTAATTTCGCGCCCAAGGGTTTGATCGGCTCGATGTCCATCAGCGACATTGAAGGTAAACTCATCTCGCCAGATATAACTGGAGTGATTCATATCCAAAGGGCCCCACAGCTCTTCCTCCATAATAAGATTGAGACTTTTGCCAGTGAGTGTTTCGATAACCTGCTGCAAATAGCGAAAGCCCCAGCCTGAATAGCTGAATCTGGACCCAGGCTGAAAACCGATAGATGGCTGTACACCACTCGGCAGAGCATTGGGAAGTCCAGCCTTTCGAGTGACAATATTCGATATATCGGTCTACTCATGTCACTTTTGTTTAATCCGAGTAGCATTTCTTAGTCCGTGAATATATCTATGCACTTTACCATTGAACTAACTCGGCTCGGGCGAATCAGGTCCGTTCTATGTTTCGACTTATTCTTCATAAGGCTCAAATCCTAATGCGTAAAATGATTCACTTAGCGAGGCCTTGTAGACATCAAAATACCCGGTCCGACGTGGGTATTCAGCTCCGATATCGATTTTATCCCTGGAGCTGTTCACGCCCAATATAAGAGAGCATATCGAACTTGAGTCTAATCTGAACAAGTAAAGATTGGCGGGGTTGGAGGCTAATTTGGATAACACCACCGCATAACCCTCCCGCTCAGCTTCATCGTCAATCTCTTCTAAGTAAGCAATGTACGAGTTGTCGTCACCTTGCTCATTCTTCCTAAAAGATGGGTGATCGATTATTGCTTTTTGCAAAAACTGGTTTCCGATCTGATTGATGTCATGAATGACTACCCTGTCTGCCTGCTCCAGCCTAAGCACTATGCGGTGTTCTCTTTCATATATCCATTCGTCGCTTTTCTGATGGAATATCTCAAATAAAATCCTGTCTTCTCCCTCAACAGAAATATTTGAATAATCGAAATCGAACATGTCCACTCGATATCTAGGTTGTTTCCTATAAATAACCGGATTAATCTTGCCAGTGAAGACGTCATAGTCTTCATAAAAAGATGTATTTACGAGTTGTGGTCGTTGAAGCTTTGCGAATATATTTCCACCTGAAAACTCACTAGTATTTATACCGATCACCGCCCCCCTATGCTCGTTGGCATAATGAGACCACATCAAGAGATTATCTTTGGCTTCGGTTAAAGCAATAATGCCAACTCGGTGTTTATGCTTTTCAATATACTCGAGTAGCTCTTGGCCAGACGACATGGATGCATTCGCTAATTAGAAATATGTAAAAAGTAGCATCTCTATTGCCCGCAAGCACCAGCTCGAAGCCGTCATTGAAAATTCAGTATTCTTACTCTGACCCCCGCTAACTACTCCCACCGCTTCTTTCGGTTTGGTCCATCAGCTTGGCCAAAACTCCAATCGAACTATTCTGGTCTCAATGATAGAGGTATACTGCCAGGCTACTATCCGGGCACACCGGCTAGTGACGCGGGCTCACCGACTATAGAGAGCCGCCCGAGATATTGGACCCAGAGAACAATACAACGAGGAGTTACCCATGCGCACCCTGCTTACGATATGCGCTGCAGCACTGACTTTTTTTGCTGCGAACCTAATGAGCTATGCCCAGTCCTCTGATGAGCCACTGGCAATTATGATTCCTGGAGGTGGTACCTACAGTTACCCCATCTCCACTGACAATGACGAAGCACAGGCCTTTTTTGACCAGGGGCTCAGGATGGCCTGGAGTTTCTATTTCCCGGAATCCATCGCCTCCTATCAGGAAGCAGCGCGGCTGGATCCGGATCACCCGATGCCCTACTGGGGTCTCGCCCACGCGATAGGTCCGAACCCTAACAGCCGCTACGGGGGCTTGCCAGATGATCCTCAGGGCACCGGTCTTGAAGCAATCCGCACCGCGCTGGATCTCGCCAATAACGGTACTCAGAAAGAGCGCGACATGATCAATGCGCTGTTTGTGCTCTACAACGAGGACGCAATCCCCGACAGCCGAGAGCGTGACCTGGCCTATGTTAATGCCATGCGGAACCTGAAAAACAAGTACCCGGATGATGCAGATATCGCCACCGTATTTGCCGAGTCTTATATGAACACCACACGTTGGGACTACTGGGACATCGACGGTTCTCCACGAGGTGGTACCGCCGAAGCCAAGGCGTCATTGGAAACGGCCATGGCCCTGGAGCATGATCATCCCGGCGCCAATCACCTGTATATCCATCTGATGGAGATGTCGGCACAACCAGAACTGGCCATGCCCGCCGCTCAAAAACTGGAAGCCACAGTACCAATCTCTGGTCACATGGTGCACATGCCAGGGCACATTTACCTGCGTGTTGGCGAGTACGAAAAAGCCATCGACATTAACGAACGCTCACAAATCGTCGACGATCAATTTGCCGAAATCTGGGGCGATAACTACTTCCCGATGATTGGCACTTATCCCCTGTCACATAAAATTCACAAGCCTCACGCTCTGGATTTCGTGCGCTACGCCAACCTGTTGCAGGGTAACTATGCCGCTGCCTATGAAGCGGCTAATCGCAATGCTGCCAGTGCCAGTGCTGCTGACGGCCGTGGCTTGAAAAATATCGCCCATGAATGGATCACCGACAAAGTATTCGGCAAATGGGAGAAAATTCACGCCGACAACGCAGCCAATAGCCAACACGAACTACCCTATCTGAAAGGCATGTGGGCCTACGTGATGGGCAGCGCCCATGTCGCTATGGGACACATGGCCCCGGCTGAAGCACAGCTCGCAGTGATCCGCGAACAGATTCGGACTACCGATGTGGATGACTCAGGTGTGGGGCCTACTCCCGCCTCCCATGTTCTGAGCCTGGCCATGCACGCCTTACTGGGTGAGATTGAAGAAGCCAAAGGCAATCTTGATGCGGCCATCATGCACTATGGCCACGCGATAGATTTCCAGGACAACCTGAACTACACAGAACCACCGGATTGGTCACAGTCCATGCGCCTGTACCAGGGAGCTGCCCTGCTGAAAGCCGGGCGAGCCGCGGAAGCAGAATCCGTCTATCGCCGCGACCTGGAATGGAACCAGCAGAATCCGTGGACCACATTCGGCCTGTACCAGGCGCAGGAAGCCCAGGGTAAGGAACAGGAAGCTATCATCACCAATCGACAGTTCGAATCCTGGTGGCGTAATGCTGATGTGGAACTGGAGTACTCGCGACTTTATTAGTCGCCAGATTAGTCGCCAGCCACTCAGAGGCAAGCCGCTTAAAGAATAAAGACGGATCTCACTTAGGGGTGAAGGAGCACCCCTATTGGCGCTATGAGTGCTATGAGCGCTAACAGCCCACTGCTTTATTGCGAAACGGATTGCAGGTAGGTTTTCAACCTATCCTTGATAAAGTAGTTCCAACCGCTAAGGCAGCTGTCCCGGGTAAATTCAGCAATATCATCGGGAAAGTCTTCACTGACCACGCAGGATAGCGTCAATCGAGAACTGGCATCATCGCCGGAGACTTCAAAGATAGACAGTGAAGAGCCGGGATAGCCGTCAAAGCACCAGTCATAGGCAATTTTGCGGCCCGGGGCCACTTCGACCACTTCCCAGCGATGTGGAAAAATTCGCTCTCCGGTATCCACGTCGAATCTTGTCTTGAAGCCGACCTCTGCCCTGAACTCCGCAATGCTGTCAAAATACCAATGACGCATGCGTTCGATATCGGTGATAGCCTCCCACAGAAGAGCAGCTGAACACGGATAGTCCTGCACAACCACAACAGGCTCTTCGTCCTTTCTCATGAGGCTTGGTTGCTCCTGGTTTCTGTTAGCCCTGTTAGCTCCTCTTAATTCCTCTTAATTGTTTTTTTGCCCGCTTTCAGCTTCCGCAGCCCGCAGTTCGCTCATCCGTTCACCACGCAACAGATTTTCCATGCCGTAGTTACCTTCATGACAACCATACTCGTACAGCTGGCCAGCGACTTTTGTCATGGGCTGTACAGCGGAGATTTTATCCGTAAACGTGGAAGGATCTTCCAGGGTCCATTGGTAATCGACAGTAAAGGGCCCCACACGAGTGAAACGCTCTGTCAGCGTCTTATCTTTCGCAGTTCCAAAGCGACTGAAACTGGGCACCAGGTCGGAAAAGTTTCGAGTGACAACCACCAGTGTTTCTCCATCCCAGTAGCCTCTGGAATCACCGGTCCATAAGCGAATATCTTCATTAATGGGTGGTCGGTCATCCAACGGAACGATGCGGGCATCGTGGACCATTTCAGTCAGGATAACGGCGTGATCCCTGTTTTGAAAAATTTGTATATTGGCGTTGTAACCACCGCCAGTCAGTGGAGGTCCTGCGTTAAACCCTATCAGGCAACGTTCCGAGAGACCACGATCCTCCGGTCCATCCTTACTTATACCACCAAAAATTGCTCGAACCGGTCGTTCGCCGGGCACATCCGGACCGAGATTCGCGGTATGCACCAGGGCACCCTCGACTCTTTGCGGTATTCGCCCATCGGTCGGATACACGATCAGCGAGGTGCGAACATTCTCACTGATACTGGCTGACTCGTACCAGAAGTTATTGTAACCACCGGTACTGGCGGCACCAGCTGGTGGAGCCTCTGGATTTGTCACCAGTTCCGCTTCCTGAGCGTCGGCTTCTGCACGCCGTGTCGCGCGCTGAATGCGGGCCTGTTCGATTTCGTCCTGGGTCAGGAATTCCTGTGTGCCATAGCGCTCAGGTCTCTGCATTGGTGTTTCAGAATTAAAATTCCAGACCCCTTGCAGGTCTGGGTGACCCCATTCCGTTCGAGGCGCTACAAAATCGCCTGCGCTTTGCGCAAATGACAGGGTTATTGGTGCTATCAGTGTGGAGCAAAGAAACAGTAGTTTGACTCTCATGACCCTTCACCTTCTATTTTGATTTATGTTGTCTTGTTTTCTATCGTTCTGCCTTTTACTCTAACTCGAATTCGACTCTTTCCACGCCAGGGACTGCCCTGATAACCGCACCAAGAGTCTGTTGAATGGTATCTTCACCGCCGGGCGTACGCATACCCCCGCAGTCCTCACACTCGAGGCTTCCTGACACCCGAACCACGCCACCGTCAACCGCTACCATGAGGCCGTCAGCCGGAAGATCCGATGCCGAGGCTATGGCGCTGGTAACCTGTTGCTGCAATGATTGTCCTTCGTCCACAGCAGGACCGCAGGCCTGCAGCAAAAACAAAAGTACCGCCAGGAGAATCGTCTTATTGATAACGTATTGCATACTCGAACCGCGCTTCTTTAATCTATTTTGACTTTTTGTCTATTTCCGCATCTGTTTTTGAATCTATTCTGGCTTGTGGGTTGAGTACCGGACTTCTCCACCATGAGCGCGGAACTGGATCAGCAACTGCTTTACCTGATAGGAAAAATCTTCATCTTGCATCCATTCCCGATCCTCCAGCACCAGCACATCGGCCCGCACTATTTCTTCCTTGAGCTCGGCGAACAATTGCTCCACCGGTTGCGAACCCACTGCCAAGGGCGGTTCCCCGCTCCACCAGTCCTCATCGTTGCAAGACTGATCTGCTCTGGCGCAGCCTAACTGGGATCGAGCGTCGTTGTAACCCATGTAGAGACGCTGACAGGATAACATCACAATCTGCTGCCCTTCGCTCGACCTGAGGCTGAGAAAGTCGCGTCGATTCATGCAGTTTCCTCAATGCCGGTAAGCGACATGATCAGCCGCTCCACTACGGCGCTGGTCATCGGCACTTTGTAGGCATTTTTGGCCAGGGGCCGGGCATTGCTGACAGTTGATTCACCTGCCTGACGAGCCAGTTCCGCGGTTACAGTCCGACCGACAACGAGCGCTTCCGCCTCGCGGGCACGCCAGGGTACTGGTGCTACGCCTCCCAATACGATGGCGGCAGAACTGCACAAGCCGTCCTCGACTTCCAACGCAACTGCGGCACTGACAACGGCATGAGTCCAGGCCTGCCGGTCCATAACCTTGTGGTAGGAGCTGACCATGGCTGCTCCCGGGGCCGGTATAGTCACACTGGCCAGCAATTCGTCTCGGGCCAGGCTGTTCTCGTACTGCGCGTTCTGAGAAGGCAACTGGAAGAACTGGTCGGCTGTTAAACTGCGTTGTCCATCAGGTCCGATAATATTAAAACGCGCTCCCAGAGCAACCAGGGCTGGCGCCACATCGGAAGGATGCACAATGTAGCTGGGACCTCCACCAAAGATCGCGTGTTGCTGATTTTCTCCAACAACGGAATAACACTGGTCGCCGCCGGCTTTATAACAGTTGAAGCCGTTTCGATAATACCAGCACCAGGGACGCTGGGTTACGTTACCTGCCAAGGTCCCTACATTACGAATCTGCGGAGTTCCCACCGCACTGGCCGCTTGCGCCAACACCGGAAATCTCGTCGCGATCAGGGCATGATCGCCCAGTTCGGTCAGGGAAATCTGACCACCAATGGTAATACCTTCGGCACTTTCGGACACCTGATCTTCACCGCTTACTGTGCGCAGGTTAATGAGCACATCCGGTTTTTCGGTGCCGTCTTTGACTTGTTGCAACAAGTCGGTACCACCGCCGGAAAAAGCGATAACCTGACCTCTGTCTCTGGCTTGCCGGGCGATCGTTGCAGCTTCCTGTAACGTGCTGGCATTTACATTCTGGAATTTCTTCATGAGGTAACCTCCAGAATTCTATCTCGGGTTATGGGCAGTTCCTTCATGCGATGGCCGATGGCGTTACTGACCGCATTCGCCACTGCTGCCGGCGACAGAATAATGCCTGATTCGCCGGCTGTCTTGGCGCCGAACGGACCATAGCCATCATCCACTTCAATGAATTCCACTTCGATGTCCGGCACATCCAGATGGGTCGCCAGACGACCACTGTAATAGCCAGAGGTCAGCGGCTGTCCGGTGTTACTGTCATAGAGAGTGTTCTCATGAAGCGCCTGACCAATGCCCTGGATCGTAGCGCCGCGAATCTGGTCCAGAGCCGTCTGGGGATTGATCAGCCTTCCGGATTCATGGACGGCAGTGTATTTGGTCACCACAGTGGTTCCCAGCCGGGTGTCGACCTCCACCTCGCAGAAATGAGCGGCGAAGCAATTGCGTACCTTGCCATCGGTAGTCGGGCTCGGGGTAGCTGAGGCAATCAGCACATTGGCCCCCTCCGGCATTCCACGCTGGTCGATCTGCTGCTTGAGATCCTTACAGGCTTCCACTACAGCGATACCGGTCATGATTGTGGTTCGGCTACCGGACTCGCCCACGGAATAAGGACAGCGATCACTGTCGCCAGACACTACCTCCACCTGGGAAAGCGGTACGCCAAGTTCTTCGGCAGCAATCATTCCCATGGTGGTCTTGGCACCCGGTCCGATATCGGTCACGCCCACGTAAAGGGTGTATTGCTGGTTTCCATCCACCTTGACAATAGCGCTGCTGGTACCAACTCCGGCACGAAACATCATAAATGAGAAACCGGCTCCACGCTTGATTGGCCCCTCATCAGAGCCAGGTGTCACACGCCTACGGTTCTCCCAGTCAAACAGCTCTGCACCGCGGGCGATACATTGATCCAGGGAGTAATTGGTAAAGGGTCGAGCGTCGGTGGGTCGCCGCATGTTCTTTAAGGTGAACTCCACCGGATCCATACCTATCTGATAAGCAATTTCGTCCATCATGGACTCGATGCCGTAGTGACCATGAGGCTCAGAAGGCGCACGGAAATTACCTGACACCGTACGATTCGTGTACACGGGATAAATTACACGTTCCAGGTTTTCGCAGGCATAGCCGTCCATACCACTGATGCCGCCGGAATTTTTCCGGTAAGGTCCCATGCCGCTATAGGCATTCATCTGCATGGCGGTAACAGTACCGTCATTGGTCACACCGATCTTGTAGTACTGCACAGTCGGCCAGCGGCCATGAACCCCCAGCCAGTCCTCTTTCCTCGAGTATTCGAGCATTACCGGAGCGCTGGCGCGTCGGGACAGCGTAGCCGCAACAAGGTCGGTATCCTGATTCTGATTCTTGTTACCAAAACCACCTCCCATGTACTGGCAGATAATGCGTACCTGGTGATCCGCCAGGCCCAGGTCCCGGGCAGTATCGTGACGACAGTTGGAGATACCCTGGGTCGGTGAATACAGGGTCAGCTTATCCCCTTCCCAGTGAGCCAGCGCACAGCGTGGCTCCATCTGCGCATTGTGAATGAAACTGGTGCTGTAGCGGTCTTCGAATACCCTATCGGCTTGCGCAAAACCGGCATCGATTTCACCCCGGCGGGTGACCATGGGCTCAAAATTGTTGCGAAAATCCGGCGCCAGGTTGCCTTCCGGCCAGATCTGTGCAGCCGTCTCCTGCAGCGCCTCTTCTGGCTCCAGCACAAACGGCAACTCCTCGTACTCCACTTCTATAAGGCTCAGAGCCTGCTCGGCGATGTGACGGTCGGTGGCCGCTACGGCAGCAACCGGTTCACCGACAAAGCGCACCGGGTTGTTGAAGATATAGCGGCGATGCAGGGTGGCCTCCTTGACCGGGTCGTTGTATTGACGACCGCCGGAAACCGAACCCGCACCCCAGACTACCTGGGCGTTTTCATGAGTTATCACGGAAACGACACCTTCCAGTTGCTCCGCCCTGCTGGTGTCGATACTTAGAATTCGAGCGTGGGGAACACGGCTCCGCAGTATCCTTGCGTAGAGCATGCCAGGCAAGCGCTGGTCCCTGGTGTACCTGGCCTGTCCGGTTACCCTTTCAAGCGCATCGATTCGTGGTGTCTCGTGCCCGATAGTACCAAGAGGCTCGACAGCATAATTGATCTGTTCGCTCATGCAGCACCTCCGTTACGCTGTCCGGCGTCGACTACTGCTTCAACGATAGCGTTGTAATTTGCGCAACGACAAATATTGCCTACCATGGCTCCTTTAACCTGGCCCGCCGTAGGACTTGGATTGCTTGCCAACAACGCCGTGGCAGTCATTATTTGACCTGACGTACAAAATCCGCACTGAGCGCCATTGTGATCGACAAAAGCCTGCTGCACGGGAGAAAGCTGCCCACCGCTGGACAATCCTTCGATAGTGGTGATACTGCGCCCATCCATCCAAACAGCCAGTTGACTACAGGAGTAGACCGGCTCACCGTCCACCAGCACAGTACAGGCACCGCACTCACTGCGGTTGCAGCCTATTTTAGTTCCAGTCAGCTGCAGATGATCTCGCAGCAATTCCACCAGAGTCCAGTGATCCTGTACCTCAACCGTCTGGGCAGCACCGTTTACAGTCAGATTGATAGTCGTACCAGCCTCACCGGTGACTTGCTGAGCGTTGGCATTTGCTGCCCCGACCAGCGCAGGTGCGACTGCCGTTGCGGCTACCGTGGTACCAGTAGTTTGCAAAAACTCGCGACGGGTAAGCTCTGGTGCTATTCCTTCCTGTTCTTCGTTTGTGGTGTCTGAGGGGTCACTCATTACCTGTCTCCCCGATTGTTATATTTGTTTAAATTTCTTTCATATTTTCTCTGTCGACAAACAAAAAAGGACGGTCAGGTCTGTGCGCCCTTCCGTCCTTTCCTGTGATGAGATTGACTACTAGCCAGTCAATCAGTTTTCGTCTTCGGTCAACCAGCTGAAATCGTCACCGGACGGACCGAAGTCCACTCGTGTATTCTCACGACGACGCTGCTCGGAAGCACGGGCTTGGGCCAGCACGTCCGCCGGTAGCTCCTTGCCTACTACGATGCCACGCGGTTTTGCAGGAGCAAAATAGATACGGGCATTGGCCATTTCATCGGTAGTGGCTGGTCCGTACACCACCTCCTGTCTCGGATCAGGATTCCAGGGATTAGATTCGGAGTTATCGAACCACCAGCTCATGTGCAGGGTAGAACCGGCCGGGATCAACCGGGGCTCTTTATACTCGTACAGGAACTGCCAGTTGAAGTCGTACTTGGGAACCCACAGCAGGGTTTCCATCTCACCGTCAGGATATTCCAGCTCATAGCGCATGGCCTTGCCTCGATAGTGCATATGGGGGCCCATGCTCAACAGGTAGATATCTTCCTCAATATTGAAAGTATTGTTGACCTCATGGTTGGAGGCACCCGCCGGGATAGTCCAGCCTCGATGGGGAAGCAGGTTGGTTTCCACCACATAGTCGATCACATCACCGTCTTCATAGAACTTGAAGCCAGCGCGCGTCATGTCATCTACACCAGTACCGGCACCGGTATCCTTGTGGTAGTGCATATTGACGGTGATAAACGGGTTTTCCGGCAGCAATACACCCCATCCTTCAGGATAGGTGAAAGGTCCGCGGCCTGGTACACCAACGCCCATATGACTGGACACGATGTGGTGTACGTGCGGGCCTCCGGGATCCAGCTCAGCCTTGGAAATCCACTTGGGTTCGGTATGAGAACCTTCAGGCACCGGCATGCGCACGGTAGGCTGCCAGTCTTCTACATCATCCCCTACATGGATTGGTTCCTGGAACTGCACAACCAGATCCGGATCACCGATCCACCAGCCTGATGGCGGCAACACGGTAGCACCGACTTCGATGCTCTGATTGGCATTGTTCTGAGCGTCGGCAGGATTACCTTCCTGCGCACCACCATCTACCCAGGCAATCAGCAGTTCCTTCTCAGCCTTTTCCAGGTAGCGCTCACCAATGAATTCACCCTGATGGCGTTCATGGGCGCCCCAGGGAGGCATGTAACCGGTTTCCACGGCGCGTCGAATCAGCGGCGCCCAGATCTTGGCCTCATCGTAGTT
>Ga0209273_10002255_pt1 | contig 15136 bp, 17 predicted proteins | sample tdAd471_FD_187126 | JGI IMG/M metagenome (GOLD analysis project Ga0209273, IMG submission 187126) | Marine sediment microbial communities from the Atlantic coast under amendment with organic carbon and nitrate - tdAd47.1 (SPAdes)... | ecosystem: Environmental > Aquatic > Marine > Coastal >...
TTCAGCGATTGCCCAAGGTCGCCCCCAGCGCGTTCCAGTTCCAGTCCTGGAAACACGGCGGTCGCCCCACCGGCGAGGGTCTTGGGGTGGCAGGCGTAGCCGGGATCGAGCCGGCGAAGGTCGAGGCCGCGGCGTGGGACGTCGACGCCTACACCGGCAACGTGCAAGCCGTGGTCGAGTGCCGCCAGGTGCCCGACGACCGCTTCGACGGCGAGACCCAGCAGCGCTTCTACCAGCGGATCGAGGTCCCGGTCCTCGGCGCGATCCACTACGAGCTCCTGATGGAGCGGATCGCCGAGCGCGACGGCTGGAGCGGCGTCGCCTGGAGCGTGCTGCGCGCGGACACCGATCGCCTGGACAAGCGCCGTGGGATTCGCAGCGACTACAACCACGGCTGCTGGCTCTCCAAGCCGGGGCTGCTCGCCTACGGCCTGGGCTCAGCCCCCAAGCGCGACGACGTGGGGTTCATCAAGTGGAAGGCCATGACCAAGGGCGCCGACGCCGCGGCGCCCCGCATGTTCAAGGCCAACGTGGACGGGATGGCCGCCTGGGTCGCGCGCCGCGGCTGAAGGTCTGGCCACACCGTCGCGCGGTTGCTAGGGTCTCCGTCGCCGTGGAGCCCTGAGGAGGACCCCTATGAAGACCTGGATCGTTTCGTTGCTCGCCAGCCTGGTTGCGCTGGTCGTGTTCGCCACCCCCGCCGCTGCCTGCGACGGCTACCGCCGCGTGGAGCAGAAGCAGAAGCGCTACGAGTCGCTGACGCTCACCGACCAGCAGAAGGAGCAGATCGCCCAGCTCAAGCAAAGGGCGATCAGCGGCTTCAGCGAGGATCACCAGCACGGCGGCTGCGACGAGGAGCACGCCAAGACCCTCTCCCGCTTCGTGGCCGAGGCCGACGGTGTGTTGACCGCCGCTCAGAAGATGGAGCTCAAGACCAACGAGAAGCTGAAGAAGATGGAGGAGGAGATCGCCCAACTCCGTCGCGAGCTGGCCGAGCTCAAGCGCATGATCCGCGAGTTGAAGCGCTAACCCGCTCCCCGTGTTTCGCGATCGACGGCCCCCGCGCTCTGCGAGGGCCGTCGTGCTGTACCCTGGGCGGGTGCGAACCCTGGCCTATCTGATCCTGGTCCTCGCCTCTGCCCAGGCCCAGGACCTCGACCGTCTGCTCGAGCAGGACGCGATCGACCCCTTCGAGGGCGCGCTGGCGGTCGCCCGCCTGGTCGAGCCGGAGCTCGATCCGCTCCCCGCCCGGGGGCTGCTCGACGCGGCCGCTCGCCAGCTGACCCTGCAGCTGCGGAGAGCGGGCAACGACGCCCAGCGGGGCGAGGCGCTCGCGCGGGCGGTCCACGAGACCCTCGGGCTGGCGGTCGAGGACGACCCCGCACACGAGCACGCCCCCGCGGCGTTCCTCCCTCACCGGGTGCTGGCGCGCAAGCGCGGCGCCTGCCTCGGTCTGACCCTGGTCTACCTCGCGTTGGCACGCCGCTGCGGGCTCCCCGCCAAGGCCGTGGCCGCGCCAGGCCACGTGCTCGTGCGCCTGGGCGCGCTGAACCTGGAGACGACCCTCGAGGGCGCCCCTCGCGACGAGGCCTGGCTGCGCGAGCACACCGGGCTGCCGACCGAGGGCAAGCCGGGGAACTACCTGCGCGAGCTCAGCGACCGCGAACTGCTGGCCGAGGTCCTCAACGGTCTCGGCGGGGCTCTCGTCAGCGAGGGGCACCCCTCACGGGCGCTGTCGCTGCTGCGGCGCGCCACAGCCCTGGCCCCCGACTCTCCGGGCGCCGCCTACAACCTGGCCCTCGCGCTCCGCGCGGCGGGCAAGCCTGCCGAGGCGGCCAAGCCCCTGGAGCGCGCGCTGAGCTTGCACTCCACCCGGGAGGCGCTCAATCTGCGCGGGCTGCTGGCCCTCGATCGCGACCGCCCAGACCTGGCCCTCGCCGACTTCAGCGGGTTGATCGAGCGCCATCCCCAGGAGGCGCGCTACTGGAACAACCGCGGGATCACCCGCTGCCGCATGGGGCTCTTGCCCGACGGGCTGCTCGACCTCGACCGCGCGCTGGAGCTGCGTCCCGGGTGGGCCGAGGCCCACCTCAACCGCGGCCTGGCCCGCCTCGAGCAGGGTCGGGTCGAGGAGGCCGCGCGGGACCTGAGCGCCGCCAAGCCCGGGGACTGGCGCGCGACCCTCGGAGGTCTCCCCGCGAGCGCCGCCGTCGGCCGCCACCTGGTGCGCCTGGCCGGCTCCCTCCCGGGCGAGGGTCGCGCGGCCGCGCTGTTCGCCGGCGGCGACCGCTTGCTGGCGGCGCAGCAGGCCTCGGAGGCGCGCGCCGCCTTCGAGCGGGCCCTCGAGCTCCCCGGGCAGCGGGTCGAGGCTTACTGCAAGCGCGGGCTGGCCTGCGAACGACTGGGCGACGAGCTGTGGGCCAAGCGCAACTACTACCTCGCGACCCAGGCCGACCCCAACGCGCCCATGGGCTATCGCTACTTCGGCTACCACTACCTCCGCCGCGACAAGTTCGCGACCGCCATGGACTACTTCACGAAGTACCTGGCCCGCGCCGCCCCCGACGCCCCCGATCGCCGCGAGGTCGAGGAACTCGTGCGCACGATCAAGGACGCCCTCGGCCAGTAGGCGGGGATTTGCATTTGCGTTGCTCGCAGCACGGCGCTCCTCGCCGTAGGGTGGACACGCCCAGGAGGTGACCCATGCAGTTCGATCGCCGCGAGTTCCTCGAGCACGCAGCCCTGGCCCTGGCGCTCTCCGCCCTCCCGGCCTGGGCTCAGGACGCCGACCCCACCGAGGTCGGGCCCTACGCCGACTACGCCAAGGCCAAGCCGGTGCCCAAGGGCGCCGACGGCTACGGGGCGACCACCGCCGGGGATATCGAGGGGCCCTTTTACCGCCCCAACGCGCCCTTCCGCGAACGTCTGGCGCCGGCCGGAGAGCCGGGCCGACCGCTGCAGCTCAGCGGCCGCGTGGTCAAGGGGCTGGCCTGCGTGCCCCAGGCCGGCGCCGTTGTCGACGTGTGGCAAGCGACCGCCAAGGGGCGCTACGACAACGACGACCCGCGGAACCAGCCAGCCGCCGACGCCTTCCACCTCCGGGGGCGGGTGCGCACCAACGCCAAGGGCGAGTTCAGCCTGCGCACGATCTGGCCCGGCCACTACGCCATCGGCCGCGACCGCTTCCGCCCGGCGCACCTTCACGTAAAGGTCAGCGCCGAGGGCTGCCAGCCGCTGACGACCCAGCTCTACTTCAAGGGCGACACCCACAACGCCAAGGACCCGTGGTTCGACGCCAGCCGCGCCCTCGAACCCAAGCGCGACGACGAGGGGGGGTGGCGGGCGACCTACGAGCTCGTGCTCGAGGAGTCCGCCGACTGACTGAGCTCAGCGCGGAAGGGCCAGGGAACAGCCTGCTCCAGGGTCGCCGCCACCGCCGCCGCCGCCAGGGTCGCCGCCGCCGGGGTCGCTCTCGCCGATCACCCCGCCGTCGAGGTACTGCCACCCCTGCATGTCGAGCAGGTCGTAGCTGCTGAAGAAGGCGTGACCGCCGACGAAGGCGTCGGCGCTGGCGTCGTCGGTCACGACCTGTCGGCTGGTCATCACGACCCGCCCGGTGCGCTCGATGAGGAACATGCGGTCCGCGCTGACCCCCCACGCCTGTGGCCAGGCGAAGGCCACCCACTGGTTCGCGGGCTCGGGGCCGACGACGACCCTGAAGAAGAAGCCGTCGCGCTTGCCAGTCGCGAGCACCTTGTCGAGGCCAGCGTCCGCCTCCAGGGCGGCCATGTCGCCGTAGCGCTCCTTGAGCTCGCGGTAGCGAGCCTGGGCCGCGTGGATCGCCTTCAGGCCGGCGACCCCCGCCGACTCGTTCCCGCGCTGCTTGGAGGAGACGAGGGAGGGGATCGAGATCGCGGCGAGAATCGCGATGATCCCCACCACCACCATCATCTCCTGCATGCTGAATCTGCGCCCCGAGAGGGGTCTGATGTGCTGCGTCGTCATGGTTCGCTGCTCTCTATCTCGCCCACCGCAGGGTATGGCAGATTCCCCGCGGTCTCGCGACCTGAAATTCGGTCGGGGACACCTCAGCGACCCAGCCGCGCACGACACGTGGCGAGCTTCTGCTGGGCGATCTCATAGCGCGGATCCGAGGGCGAAAAGCGCTCGAGGGCGTCCTCGAACGCGACCGCCGCCGCCTCCCAGTTCTTGGCTTGGTAGAGGCAGATCGCGAGCAGGTAGTGGGAACCATCGAGCTCCGGATCGATCGCCATGCTGGCGCGGACGTCGGGCTCCGCCTTGGTGAACTCGCCGAGCTGGACGTAGGCGATCGCGCGGTTCAGGAGCAGGAGTGCCTTGCCCCGATCGTTCTCGACGGAGAGCGCCACGGCCTTGTCGAAGTAGTCCAGGCCGGTTCGCAGGTCTCCTCCGATGGTGTGGACCATCCCCAGATTCCGCAGCGCGCGGGGGTCCTTGGGGTCGAGGGACACCGCGAGCTCGAAGTCGCTGCGCGCCTCCTCCCAGCGCTCGAGCTTGGCGTAGCCGATCCCCCGGCTGATCAGGGCTCGTGTGTCCTCGGGGAGCACCTCGAGCCCCCGGGAGAGGTAGTCGATCCCGGTGTGGAAGTCGTCGCGCAAGAGCGCGGCCTCGCCCATGCCGATCAACGCCACGGGGTCGTCGGGGTCGAGCTGGAGGACCGCGACGAAGGCATCTTCGGCGGCGAGGGCGTCCTCCTCGTCGAGGGCGGCCTTTCCCCGCTCGAGGAGCTGCTCCCGGCTCGCCTGGACGGTTGGCGGCGGCGGCGGAGCGACCTCGGTCGTGGCCTGCGTCTCCTGCGAGCCTTCTGCCGGTCCCCGCGTCAGCCACCACGCAGCCCCCACGCTCACACCGACGGCCAGCGCGAGCTGCAGCGCCAACCCCCGGCGGCTGGATCGCTGGCTCGAGGTCGCGTACAGCGACTCGGCGAGCGCCTTGGCGAGCGCGTTAGCGCTGGGGTAGCGCCGCTTGGGCTTCTTCTCCAGGCAGCGCATGCACACCGCGCTCAGCCCGCGCGGGACCTCCGGGCGGAGCTTCGCCGGAGGGGTTGGGACCTTGTCCTGGACCGCGACCACCAGCTCGGTGAGGCTCTCGCCGGTGAAGGGGGCCTTCCCCGTGAGCGCCGCGTAGAGGGTCGCGCCGAGGCCGTAGACATCGGTCGCCGGCCCCACGTTCGCGTGGTCCGCGAGGGCCTGCTCGGGGGACCAAAACCCGGGGGTCCCCACCAGCGCCCCCTCCATCGTCAGGTCCGCGCCCTGCGAGTCGGCGTCCTTCGCCAGCCCGAAGTCGGCCAGGTAGGGCTTGCCCGCGGCCGAGATCAAGACGTTGGCGGGCTTGAGGTCCCGGTGCAGGATCCGGCGCTCGTGGGCGTGCCCGAGGGCCTTGGCCAGCGGCACGAAGAGCTCCACCGCGTAGCCCACCGGGAGCGGACCCAGGCGCTCGATCCGCTCGTCGAGACCTTCGCCCGGGATCAGCTCCATGGCCATGTAGAGCGAGCCGTTGAACTCGCCGAAGCCGTGGACGCCGACGATGTTCGGGTGATTGAGGATCATCAGCGCCTCGGCCTCCCGGCGGAAGCGCTCTTGCTGCCGGGGGTTCTTGCCCGGCGCGAGCAGCTTGAGCGCGACGTCGACGCCCGTACGCATGGATCGCGCGTGGTAGACCACGGCCATCGCGCCGCGGCCCAGCTCACCCAGGACGTAGAACTCACCGATCTGCACACTCGATGCATACAGCCCGCCGCCGCCGCGCGCCCGTGGGAGTTCCCAGTCCGCTGCGCGCGCGGTCCTCGCTCGGGACCCAGCCAGACCCTACACTCGTCGCTCCGAGAAGCTGGAGGCCGCATGAGCGAGACCGCGTCTGCCCCGCTGCACGTCGAGCGCGTCGCCCTGCGCTGGAGCGACATGGACGCCCTGGGCCACGTCAACAACGCGGTCTACTTCACCTACTGCGAGAACGCACGGATGGGCCTCTTCGAGCGCCTGCGGCTCGCCGACTACGCGGGGGACCTCGGCCCCGTCGTCGCGACCGCGAGCTGCACCTTCAAGCAACAGCTCGCCTACCCGGCCACGCTCTTGGTCGCGGTCCGCTGCACCCGGGTCGGGCGCACGAGCTTCACCCTGACCTACGACCTGCGCCGGCTGGACCCCAGCGGTGAACCGGAGGCCGAGCCCGTGTGCAGCGGCGAGTCGGTCGTGGTATGGATCGACTTCGCCAACGGCGGCTCGGTGCCCCTCCCCGACGCCCTGCGTCGGGCCCTGGAAAGTCCCGACCGGGTCACGTAGCGTCCCGGTTCGTCGTGGGCGGAGTACCCGCCGGGAGACCCAATGGACGAACGCGCGCTCAACGAGTTCGAGTCGATGTTCGAGGCGGCGGTGCGCCCCTCGGTGAACATCGAGCCCCTCGCCTGGAGTCGGATCCTCGTGGCCCTCGACGGCTCCGAGCGAGAAGACTCCGTGATGGCCGTCGCGACGCACCTTGCCCAGCGGGTGGGCTGCGCGCTGCACCTCGTGGCCACCCGGGCGATCCTCGACGGCGAGGACGAGTCCAAGCTGCGGGAGACCCTCGAGCAGCGCCTGGCCGACGCCACCCGCAAGGCCGAGGAGGCCAAGCTCGAGGTCAGCGGCGAGGTCCAGCTGGGGTCCCCTGGGGAGATCCTCCTCGCCCAGCTCGAGGCCGCGCCGACCACGCTCCTGATCGTGCCGACCCCCCACGGCGGCCAGACCCCCGACCAGACGACCCTCGGCTCGACCGTCGACCACTTGCTGAAGGTCTCCGACACCCCCGCGCTCTTGATCAAGGGCCCGATCGACGACCCGACCGCGGTCTTCAAGCGGCTGCTGGCTTACCTCCCGGGCGGATTCGAGGTCGGCCCCCACTTCTCGATCCCCTTCGGCCTCGTCGAACCTCAGGGCCATCTGGAGCTGATGCACGTGGTCAACGAGGAGGAGGTCCAGCGCTACGCCGCGGCCTTCGAGGTCACCCCCGACGCCGACGAAGAATCGGCCAAGGCCGAGGCCATGATCCGCGGGATCGAGTCGAAGATGACCGCGCTCCTGCAGGCCGCGGTCAAGGAGGTCCGCGACGAGCCCTTCGAGTGCCGCAGCCTCGTGACCCAGGGCAACCCCGTCGAGCAGGTCGCCCTGCACGTGCTGAACAAGGGCGACAGCCTGCTGATCGTGGAGAGCGAGTCGCGACCCGAGACCCCGGTCTCTCCCGAGGCCTACACCCTGCTGAAGGAGATCACGGGCGTGCCAATCCTCGCCCTCTAGGAGCCTCATGAGCGAAGCTGCCGAAGCGAAGACGAGCGGCCACAAGAAGCATGACCCCAAGGCGGTGGCGGGCGTCTTCGGCGTGATCGCGCTGCTCAGCCTGGGCGCCATGCACTACGACTGGCTGCCCGACAACTACCTGTTCGGGATCCTGCTGGCGCTGACCCTCGGGGTCCTCGCCGCGGAGAAGCTGAACAAGGTGATCCTGCTGATGCTCAGCGCAGGGCTGTGCCTGTTCCTCGCCGTGGCCGAGGGCGGGCTCCACGCCACGGCCCACGTCGAGCATTGGAAGATCCCGCAGTACATCGCGATGATCGACTGGGGGACCATCGGGATCATCATCGGCTCCACCGTGTTCGTCGAGTTGATCTCGCGCAGCGGCCTGTTCACCTACACCAGCATCAAGATCATGAAGCTCAGCAAGGGCGACCCGCTGCTGCTGTTGATCGCGTTCTCCTTGCTGACCGTGGCCTTCAGCGCGTTCCTCAACAACGTGACCGCGATGATCATCATCGGCTCGTTGACCATCGTCGCCTGCCGCAAGCTAGAGCGAGACCCGACCCCGTTCCTGCTGACCGAGGGGATCTTCACGAACATTGGCGGGTTGCTGACCCTGATCTCGTCGGTGCCGAACATCATCGTCGGCACCGAGGCCAAGATCAGCTACCTGAAGTTCTTCGTAGTCAGCGCGCCGTATTGTGTGGTCGCCTCAGCGGCCACGATCTTCATGACCAGCTGGATCTTCAAGGTCAAGCGCCTGGCCAGCGAGGAGGAGCGCCGGGCCGCACGCGAGCAGGTGGAGCGCTTCGACGAGTGGGAGACGGTCAAGGACACGAAGTTCTTCTACCTCTCGGCGGGCGTGCTGGCGGCGATCGTGGTCGCCTTCGCGCTGCACTCGCAGATCCCGGTCCTGCACAAGATGGGCCTGGAGGTCGTCGCGTTCATTGGGGCCACGGCCATGCTCGTGCTCTACCCCACCGACGTGGAGGAGGTCCTCGACCGGGTCGAGTGGTCGCTGATCTTCTTCTTCGTCGGGCTGTTCGCGCTGCTGGGGGTCATGGAGCACGCCGGGGTGCTGGAGCTGATCGGCACCTGGCTGGAAGGCCCGCTTGGCAGCGGTAGCACCAGCGGCCCCCTGGCCTTGATCTGGGCTTCGAGCCTCTTCAGCGGGCTGACGGACAACATTCCCCTCTCGGCGGTGCTGGCCAAGGTGCTCAGTGGATTCGGCGACTCCTTCGAATACATGGACACCCTCTGGTGGGCGCTGATCTTCGGCGCCGGGCTCGGCGGCAACCTGACGCCCATCGGCAGCGCCTCGACGGTGGTCGCGATCTCGATCATGAAGCGCGAAGGCAAGGGGATCGGCTTCCTCAGCTACGTCAAGATCGGCGCTCCGATCGTGCTGATGCAGGTCGCCCTGGCCACCGGCTACCTGTTCCTCGCGAGCGCCATCGGCCTGCTCTGATCAGGACCCGGCTCGGGCCTGTAGCGCCAGCCCCACGGTCGCCCCTGCCCGGTGAGTTGACCCCGGCACACCGGCAGAATACGCTCTAGGCATGCCGACGGGCCTCTACCGAGCGCTGCTGATCCTGCTCACCTGCCTCGCGTTCACGCTGGGGCCAGGCGCTGCCGCCTTCGCCAGCGCGCTGACGGTGGGCGAGGAGTCGGAGCTCAGCCAAAACGAAGAGCGCTCGGCTGAGGGCCGCGAGGCGGCGGACGCCGCCCTGCCCTCGGAGGCGTGCGAACGGCACGATCGCCAGGCGTCCACCACGACGCCAGCTCCAGCCCCCAACGCGGGGCCCCAGTGGCTCGCCACGGACTCGGGAGCGGCACCGCCCCCGGACGCTTGGCTCCGACCGACACGCTGCTAGTTGCTCCGAGGGGGCCCTAGCCCCCCACTGCGACCGCGTTCCCTCCTCCGAGGGTGGCGGACTGCCCCCGCGACCGGGCACGGCCACCCCGGATCGCCCTCACCGGGCGACCCCGTCTACACCAACCAAACCCCTTGATTCATCAGGCCCCGACCGGGGCGCACCCAGAGGACCCCATGCAGAAACTCGTCCAAGGCGTTCACAAGTTCCAGAACGAAGTCTTCGGCTCCCAGAAGGAGCTCTTCGAGCGACTCGGCAGCGGCCAGAAGCCGGAGGCGCTGTTCATTACCTGCTCCGACTCGCGCGTCGTCAGCAACCTCGTGACCCAGGCCGACCCGGGCACCCTGTTCGAGCTGCAGAACGCGGGCAACATGGTCCCGCCCTACGGCGCCCAGCAGGGCGGCGGCTGCGCGGCCACCGTGGAATACGCGGTGTCGGTGCTCAAGGTGCGCGACATCGTCGTGTGCGGTCACTCCCACTGCGGCGCAATGACCGCGCTGACCGAGCCCGAGAGCAACCTCGACGCCGTCCCCGCGGTCAAGTCGTGGCTACGCCACGCCGAGGCCACCCGCCGGATCGTCAAGGAGAACTACGAGCACCTCGCCCACGACAAGCGCCGCCACGTGATGGCCGCGGTCGAAGAGAACGTGCTCGTGCAGCTGGAGAACCTGCGCACGCACCCCTGCGTCGCCGCGGCCCTCGCCCGCAAGGAGCTCAACCTCCACGCCTGGGTGTACAAGTTCGAGACCGGTGAGGTCTTTGCCTACTGCTCCAGGACCGAGCAATACGTACCCCTGGCCGAGGTCGACGAGGCGCAGCAGTTGGGGACCAGCGCAGCCTACGGCCTCAAGCACCGCGAGCAGCCCGCCGGGGCCTGAGCGCCAGCCAGGCCACCCGTTCTCAGAGAGCCTCTCCGAGGACCCCCTGAGAACGGGCTGAGGGCTCGCGCTCTCAGGGAGCCTCCTCGTTCCTGACGAGACGTGCACGCCGATTCGGGTGAACCACGGCCAGTGCTCGGGGTATAGCCCGCGACGGGTTGCCACCTGCGGGTGGCCCCGCCCCGCGTGAGTAGCGGGTTTCCCGTCGCCCCTCGCACGCCCTGAGCTTGCGCTGGGCCCCCCGCTTGCACGGAGGCCGACCATGCGCCTGACCCTCGTCCTCACCCACCGCTGCGACCTCGCCTGCCGCTACTGCTACGCCGGCCCGAAGGACAGCCGGACCATGGACCGGGCCACCGGTCGAGCGTCCGTCGACCGCGCGCTGGTGAAGCTCCAGCCGGGCGAGGAGCTCTCCCTGGGGCTGTTCGGGGGCGAGCCGCTCCTGGTGTGGCCGCTGGCCCGCGACCTCGTCGACTACGCCCGCGCGCGCTGCAGCGCGGCCGGTCACCCGCTGAGCGTGCACCTGACCACCAACGGCACGCACCTCGACTCCTCCTGCCTCGACGAGCTCCTCGCGCGCGAGGTCCAGCTCTCGCTGAGCTGCGACGGGCTGGCCGAGGTCCACGACGCTTGGCGCCCCAAGGCTGGCGGTCGGCCGTCCTCGGCTGCGGTCCTCCGCGCCCTGGACCTGCTGGTGGCCCGGGGCGTTCCCTTCCGCGTGGTGAGCGTGGTCCGCCCGGAGACGGTAGCGCAGCTGGCCGCGGGGGTCCGTTTCCTCGCCGACCGCGGCGCACGACGCTTCGTCCCTTCCCTCGACTGGGGCGCCGACTGGCGGCCCCATCACGCTGCCGAGCTGACCCGCGCGGTGGCCGAGCTGCGCGAGCTGTGGGTCGAGGCCTTCCCGCGGCTCGAGATCGGCTGGCTCGAGTCCAAGGTCGTGCTCCTCGCGCGCCCCGACCTCGAGGCCGGCACCTGCTGTGGCGACCACGCCGCCGTGGCCCCCTCGGGGCGCCGATACCCCTGTGAACGCCTGGTGGGCGACGACCGCGGCCGGCTGCCGACCTGCGCCGGGGGCACGCCCGCGGCCTGCCAAGCGTGCCCGATTCGCCGCCTCTGCAGCTCGTCCCGCTCGGCTTGTGTGAACCTCGCCCGCACCGGCTACGCCGACCGACCCGACGGGCTGGTGTGTGCGCTGGAGAAGGCCTGCGTGAGCGAGGCTGCCGCGGGCATTCGGGCGGTGGCCCATGCCTGACGCACCGCCCCTACCGCGACGGCGATTCCGCCTGCGACGCCTGCTGCGCGCGACCGAGCGCTGCCTGGCGGTGATCGGCGCCGTGCTGCTCGTCTACCAGCTCGGCTTCGACCTGGCGGAGGTCACCAGCGGGTCCATGGCCCCGACCCTCGCCACCACCGACGCCGGCGCGGCGCAGAACGACTGGATCCTCAGCGAGCGGCTCACGACCCGCTTCGCTCCCCCCCCGCGCTTGAGCCTCATCCAGTTCCAGAACGAGGACGGAGTAAAGGTCGTCAAGCGTGTGGTCGCCTACCCCGGTGAGCGTGTGTCCGTCGAGGATCGCGGGCTGCGCGTCGACGGCGCCCCCGTGCCCGGCGCGGCGGTTCGCTACGTGCCGGCGGGCAAGCTGCGCCCCACGAGCTCGGGCCCGCGCAGCTACGACGTCCCGGAGCAGAGCGTGTTCGTGCTCGGGGACAACTCGCCCGATTCCTGGGACAGCCGCTTCTTCGGCGGCCTCGAACGACGTCGCTGGCGCGGCCGGGTGGTCGCGGTGGTGTGGCCCCCGAGCCGCTGGAGTTGGCTGTGGTGAATGGAGACCCCAATGGAGACGCACGACGGGAGCTGGCCCCTGGATCCCCCCACCCTGGACGAGCGCACCGAGCTGAAGCGGCTCGCCGCGTGGTTCGCCGCGGGGCTGGGGACGACCATCGCCTTCGCCGCGATCCTCCCCCAGACCATCGAGACCCGCGGCGCGACCCGCGGGATGGCCCTCGACCGCGAGCTGCGACAGCGCTGCCTCGAGACCGGCTGCACTCCCGAGGAGCTCCTCGCCCGCGAAGCGCGCTTCGAGGAGCCTGGCGGGCCTGCGACCGACCCGGGCTAGGCGCGCTCGACCTGGGCCTGCTCGCGGCCTGCCTCCCCGCGCTCTCCTTCGCGCTGCTCGGCCTCGCCTACCTCGTGTGCGGCGAGACGCGCGGCTTGACCCGGATCGTGACCCGCTGCACCGCCGGAGACCCGAGCCGCGGCTACGTGCTCTTCGTCTCCCTCAGCAGCTGCACCGCCCTCACCCTCTTGAGCTGGCTGGCGCTGGCCCTCCCCCGCCCCCGGCTCCAGGAGTATTCCACCGGGCACCTGCTCTGCGCCTTCTTCGCCGGCGCGACCCTGCCCCTCGGGCTGATCGGCGCGGCCAACTTCTGAGCTCGTGCGCTACTCGGAGGAGACGAAGCAATCGGAGGGCTTGCCGCTGCCTTCGACGGCTTCGACCTCGACCAGCTGCCGCTGCAGCTCCTCCCAGCGTGCGAGGGTCATGGAGCCTAGCGGCGCGCCGGTGTCGATCAGCGGCTTCTGCGCCTCGGCGGCTGCGCTGAAGGTCTCGACGTCCATGGAGCCGTTGAGGGTATGCATGTGGGCGTTGGCCGCGCTGGGGTCGTCGAGGTAGGCCCGCCAGCCTTCCTGCAGGGCTGCGACCACGGCCGCGACCGTCTCCGGGTGCCGCTCGAGGTAGTCGCGGCGGGTGATCACCACCGAGGTGTAGGGGTTGAAGCCCGAGTCAGCGATGAGGAACACCTTGGCGGGCGCGCCTTCGCGCTCGGCCGCCAAGGGTTCCGAGGTCACGAAGCACTGCTGGGCGAAGTCCAGGCTCTCGCGGCTGGCCATGTACTGCCCCAGCCCGCCCTGGTAGGGGACCAGCTTGGCCTTGATCCCGATCGTCTGCTCGAGGTATTTCACGTAGGCTAGCCCCGGCTGCACGGCGAGGGTCCCCTCGGCCTGCAGCAACTCCTCCAGGGTGGCGACCTCGCGCTCGCCGTGGGTCATCAGCCCCTGGGGTGCGGTCTGGTAGGTGGCGAACACGGCGACGACGTCGGCGCCGCCCTCGCGGATCCGGATCACCTCGTCCGCCGCGGCGAGGGCAAACTCGACCTGCCCCGCGGCGGCCATTTGCACGGCGGGAATGTCGGGCCCGCCCTTGCGCACGTCGGCCTCGATCCCGTGCTTGGCGAAGATCCCCGCTTGGGCCGCGTGGTAGATCCCACCGAACTGGGGCTCCGGGAGCCAGTTGCACTGGATCGCGACTTTGGTTGCGCCGCTGGCGCCGGTGGCCTGGGCGCCCGCAGGCTCCCCTGGGCAGCCGAGGAGAAGCGCGAGGGGCAGCAGGATCAAGGGCGCGCGGGTCATGGTCACCTCCCACAGGGCCCCGAGGGTACCCGACTCAGCGCTCCTGCGCTGAAGCGTGCCAGCGACCGAGCAGGAGCTGGGAGAGCCCGTTGACCGCGCCGAACATCAGCAGCCCGAGCAGCGACGCCAGCCCCACGGCCGCGAAGGCGCGGTCGGTGTGGTACTGCTTGATCCAGCTCGCCACCAGCAGGCCCAGCCCGGCGTCGTCCCCGGCGTAGCTGGCGAAGAACTCGCCCACGATCGCGCCGATCACCGCCAGCCCTGCCGAGACGCGGAACCCGGCGAACACGTTCGGCAGCGCGGCGGGGAGCTCGAGCTTGAAGAAGCGATCCCAGCGGCTAGCCCCGTAGAGCCGAAACAGGTCGCGCAGGGCCGGGTCGACCGAGCGCAGGCCGACGAGGGTATTCGCGATCACCGGGAACAGCGAGACCACGAACGCCGAGACGATCACCGGGCGCAACCCGTAGCCGAACCAGATCACGAGCAGGGGTGCGATCGCGACCAGGGGCACCGTCTGCAAGAACACGGTGAAGGGGAACACCGCGCGCTCGAGGGTCCGCGAGGCGGCCAGCGCCGCCCCCAGCGCCACCCCGACCACCGCGCTCAGGGCGAACCCGGCCAGGGCCCCGAGGGCGGTCAACCCGAACCCGCGGGCGAGGGCCCCGGCGTTGTCGGCGGCGGCCTGGGCCACCACCGAGGGCGCCGGGAACAGGTATTCGCCCACGTCGAAGGCGCGCACCACGCCCTCCCAAACCAGGAGCGCGGCGAGGAGGGTCACCATCGGAGGCAGGAGCCGCTTCACGCGCTGGCCTCCTCCAGCGCCTGGGCCAGGCGCTCGGTGAGGGCGGCGAAGGGCTGGCTGGTGCGCACCGCCCGTCCGCGATCAGGAGGGAGCTCGATCTCGACGTCGAGGGCCACGCGTGCCGGGCGCGGCGAGAACACCAGCGCGCGCTCGGAAAGGAGCACGGCCTCGGAGATCGAGTGGGTCACGAACAGCACCGTCAAGCCGCGCTCACGCCACAGCGCGCGCAAGCGCTCGTCGAGGCGCAGTCGGGTCAGCTCATCGAGGGCGCCGAAGGGCTCGTCGAGGAGCAGCAGCCGCGGCTCGGTGACCAACGCACGGGCTAGGGAGACGCGCATCCGCATGCCGCCGGAGAGCTGGGCGGGGTAGTGCTCGCCCCACTCGGCGAGGTCCACCCCACTCAGCGCCTCCTGCGCCTTGGCCGCGGCCTCCGGCTTGGCCACCCCGCGCAGCTCGAGAGGCAGGGCCACGTTGCGCAGCACCGTGCGCCAGGGGAGCAGGTGCGGGTCCTGGAACACGTAGGCCAGCTGGGGGTCGCCCACGAGCTCGACCCGGCCCCCGCTGGGGGCGTCGAGCCCCGCGATCAGGCGCAGGAGGGTCGACTTGCCGCAGCCCGACGGCCCGAGGAGCGCAACGAACTGGCCCTCCTCGACCGTCAGCTCCACACCGTCGACGGCGACGACGCCGTCGTCGAAGGCCCGGCGCAGGTCGGTGAGCTGGAGGGCGGTCCCCATGCCCGGGATCTTAGTCGGCTTCCGGGGCGGCGGGCGCCTCGCGCCCCACGACGTGGCGGGCGAAGATCAAGAACCCGGTGTGCGGCGTAGTCTCCGTCTCGGGGCGCACGCTGCGACGCCCGAGCCGCCAGGGCC
>Ga0209273_10002256_pt1 | contig 15133 bp, 12 predicted proteins | sample tdAd471_FD_187126 | JGI IMG/M metagenome (GOLD analysis project Ga0209273, IMG submission 187126) | Marine sediment microbial communities from the Atlantic coast under amendment with organic carbon and nitrate - tdAd47.1 (SPAdes)... | ecosystem: Environmental > Aquatic > Marine > Coastal >...
GATCGAAGAACTCGTCCACCGCCTGACGGTGCCGGTCGGTCATCTCGTAGCGCAGCAGTTCGCCGAGGTAGGTCCGGGCGGTGTCGAGCGGCCAGCCGCGCAGCGAAGCGCGCTGCCCGATGATCCAGTCCATCCGAGTCGCGTTGTGCCGGCGCTGGCGGTCCAGCACCCGCGCGATCGTGCGCAGACGCCCCGCCTCGACCGCGCCCGCCCGGCACATCCATGTCGCGTAGACGAAAGGCAGCCCCGTCAGATCCTTCCATGCCTCGCCCAGGTCCAGCTGGTGCGGGTACAGCGCCGCCGGCGGCGAGTCCGTTATCACCTTGTCGCCGATGATCAGCACCGACTCCGGCCAGTCGGCATCGGCGACCGATTCGCCGCGTTCGGACCGGTGCTCGTCCACATCGAAGTCCACGATCTGCGGTAAGGCACCCGACCGCTCGTGGAGCACGATCTTCGCCAGGCTCACCGACGTGTGGCTGTCCACATCCGCGTGCAGCGTCTCAATCTCGTCAATCGGCCGGCGTGAGAAGATTCGTACCGTCATCGTCGGCCCGTCGCAGCCGATGATGCTCGCCGGAACCAGTTCCAGCGGCTCCGGCGAACGCTGATAATCAATGATCGAGGCCAGCGCGAGTTCCACATCCTTGCCCAGCAGCAGGTCGATCAACCCGCTCGGTGCCGTCAGCGTCAGTTCGACATCGCCGAGCTTGCCCAGCCCCTCGATCAGCGGGAGCGTGTTCAGGTAACTCACCGCCCCAACCTTGGCCGGGGACCAGGTGGACGGAGACTCGCTCGATTCGGTGGCAGTAGGAGTGGTCATATCGCTGCTACTCTAGGTCGCACTCGGACGTTCCGTTTCGGGGTGCCATGGGTTGTCCCGAAGGGCAACCCATGCCGACCGCTGCAATCCCGAACGGCTTGCCAGCCAAGCCGCGGCGCCCGAACCGATCGCGACGATGCCCGACCCCAACGCCGACAAATCCCAACCCGTCGTCCTCATCGGCGCCGGTGGCCACGCCAAGGTCGTCGCCGATGCGGTCCTCTGCTCCGGGGGCAGGGTCGTGGGCTTCTACGATGACGCCGCCGATCCCGCGGCGGCCCTGGTCCTCCCCGGCGCGACCCACCTCGGACCCGTCGCCAGCGCAGCCGCCGAGGCCCGCCCGCTCCTCGTCGCCCTCGGCTCCCTCGAAGTCCGGCGGAAATCCATCGATGCCTGCGCATCAGCCACCTTCGCGAGCGCGATCCACCCGAGGGCCATCGTCTCGCCCGGAGCGACCGTCGCCCACGGCACGCTCATCGCCGCCCGGGCGGTCATCAACCCCGGCGCCCGCATCGGTCCCCACGCCATCATCAACACCGGCGCGATCATCGAGCACGACTGCACCATCGGCGAAAACACCCACATCGGCCCCGGCGCGATCCTCAGCGGCGGGGTCACCGTCGGCACCGACACCCTCATCGGTTCCGGAGCCATCGCTTTGCCCGGGGTGAAGATCGGCTCGAACTGCGTGATCGGTGCCGGCGCGGTGGTCACGAACGACCTGTCCGACGGCTCGCGAGCCGTCGGCGTGCCGGCAAAGACCTATTGATCGCTCTCGGGTTGATCGCTCTCAGGGGCCTCGGCGTTGAACTCGCTCCGAAACGCCCGCGCACGCTCCAGCAGCGCGTCCTCATCCGCATCCGACGGCTCCATGGTGAAGTGCCACCGGATCCGCGTCTCTTTCGTCGCCGGCCACGCCATCGCGACGAGGTCGATCCCCGGCCATTCGTGCATCGGTGCATCCGTCTTCGCGCTCGTCATCAGCGGCTCGTACCCATCCTTGCGCAGACGCACGTCGTAGGTCCCGAAGTAGGTGAACCCCACCTCCAGCGGCGTTCGACCAACCTCGACATCGTTCAGGTACACCTGCGCTCCGGTCGGCTCCGAGGTGATCTCGATCGTTCTCTGCACGCAGCCCGTGCTCGCCAGCAGGATCGCGCCGAGCCCGAGCACACCGAGACCGCACATCGCTCGTCTCATGACCCCGCCTCCTGCTTCGACCGGCGTTTCGTGTCTTGTGGCGTGTCGAATTCGTCGCCGCGGAACATCGAGCCCAGGTAACTCTGGCGAACCATGGGGTCGTTGATCAGCTCGCGGGGCGTGCCCTCGCGCAGCACCAGCCCCTCGTCAATGATCGAGGCCCGGTCGCACACCGAGAGCGTCTGCTGCACATTGTGGTCGGTGATCAGTACCGCGATTCCCAGATCGCGGAGACGCCGGATCTCCGCCTGCAGGTCTTCCACCGCGAGCGGGTCCACGCCCGAGAACGGCTCGTCGAGCAGGATCAGGCGCGGGTTGGTGACCATTGCCCGCGCGATCTCCAGCTTGCGACGCTCGCCGCCAGAGCAGGTCCGGGCGGCCTCCTTCGCCTTTTTGGCGAGGTCGAAACGGATCAGGAGTTCATCGCACTTCTTCTTCCGCTGGGCCCGGGTCATCCCCGGCTGCGTTTCGAGGATCGCCATGAGGTTCTTCTCGCAGCTCAGCCCGCCGAAGATCGAAGGCTCCTGCGACAGATACCCCATCCCCGCGCGCGCCCGGCGGTACATCGGCAGGCGCGAGATGTCCCGGCCCCGGAACATCACCGTCCCCGAATCGGGCTCGATCATCCCCATGATCATCCGGAAACTCGTCGTCTTCCCGGCCCCGTTCCGCCCGAGCAGCCCGACGATCTCGGCTTCGCCGATGGACAGACCGACTCCCTTGACGACCGTCCGGTCACCAAAGGTCTTGCGCAGGTCCTGGGCCTCGAGCAGAGCGGGCATGGGGGCAGTGTACGCGAATCACGCTTCGGATCGCCCAAACGGCGATTCCGTCATCGGATCAACCGCAGGCACATCGGGTAGCGGTAGAAATCCCCACGATACGCCGCGACCGAGGCCATGATGCTCCCGACGAGGCGCAGAACCCACAAGCCGAAGAACGCGAGTCCGCCGAAGATCATTGCGAAAATGACCCCGATCCCCAGCGTCACGATCGAGAAGATGATCCCCGCGACGATGATGCCGATCGAATAGATCAGCAGCGAGATCTGGAAGTTCAGTGCCTCTTTGCCGTGGTCGTCGAGAAATTCCGAATCATCGCGCCGGACGAACCACATGATCAGCGTCACGATCGGGCCCAGCAGCATGAAGTCCAGAAGGCTCAGAAGCCCGGCGAGGTGGTTGAGCATCGCGTACTGGCGCTCACTCGAGTTCGCCGACTCGTCGCGCAGGCGTCCACGCCCGGCGTGCCCGTGCCAGCGGTACTCGCGGTTCTCATCGCGATAGGGGGTCGTCCGTTGCTGTGCCATCGTCGCCATGTGCTCCTCCCGGGGCATCGCGATCGACGCCCCGGACCCTGCTTGGGAAATTGCCCGGCCCGGTTTCACGAATTCGCCCGCAGATAGTCGCAAACCCGCTCCGGCGCGTACAGTTGCAGCTATGCCCGCGCCCGCTCCCAACCCGCGACCGACCATCGCCGTCTCCATGGGCGACCCCGGCGGCATCGGGCCGGAGGTCCTCGTCAAGGCCCTCGCCGACGCCGAACTCCGCCAGTCGGCCCGCTTCATCGTCCACGGCCTATCCGCCCCCATGCACACCGCCGCCGACGACGCTGGTATTCCCCCATTCTGGTGGAGAGTCCGGGCGGGTTCGCCGCTGCTCGAGACCGCCGGCTCGCACGATGTCGTGCTCATCGACCACGATGAGACCGCCTCACGCCTCGGCTGGTCCGACGGCGAGCGCAAAGCCACCAAGGCCTCCGGCGCTCTCTCCTTCCGATTTGTAGACGATGCCATCTCGGGGGCCAGAGGCGAACTGCCCGCCCACCCGAAGGCCGACGCCGTGGTCACGGCTCCCATCAGCAAGCACGCCTGGGTCCTCGCCGGGCACAGCCGCTGGGCCGGTCACACCGAACTGCTCGCTGAACGGTTCGGCGCAACCCGCAGTCGCATGATGTTTGTCGCTCCGAAACTGCGTGTGATCCTTGTCACCGCCCATGTCCCGCTCACGCGAGTCGTGAACGACCTGACCATCGGGCGCGTTCACGACACGATCGACCTCGGCACCGAGGCCTGCCGGGCTCTCGGTATCGAGCGCCCGCGCATCGCCGTCGCCGGGCTCAACCCGCACGCCGGCGAAGAGGGCCTGCTCGGCGATGAAGAGAAGCGCATCATCGCCCCGGCCATCGCCCACGCCCTGCGCAACGGCATCACCGTCGAGGGCCCCTTTCCCGGCGATACGGTTTTTAACGCCGCGATCAAGGGGCGATACGACATGGTCGTGGCGATGTATCACGACCAGGGCCTGATCCCCGTCAAACTGCTCGCCTTCGATTCCGCCGTGAACGTGACCACCGGCTTGCCGGTTTGGCGCACCAGCCCGGACCACGGCACCGCCTACGACATCGCGGGCAAGAACCTCGCGGACTGCGGCTCGATGAAGGAATCGCTGCGCCTCGCCGTGCGCCTGGCGTCGAGCGAGATGATCAGTCGATGATCACAAACTGCGAAGCGATCGATGCGCTCTCGGGCATCCGCGCGAGTTCGGCCATGATCGCGAATTCGTTGGTCATCTCCTGCACCGACTCGTTGTAGTTCACCCAATGGAGGGTGAGCCCAAACATCACGAGGCAGCAGATCCAGGCTCCGAACTCGGCCTGCCTTGTGCGGCGGCAGAAGTAGATCGCCCCGCAGCAGACCGCCAGGGTCAGGAGCTTGTACATCACGAGTTGCTGGGCCGAGCCGATCTCGACCATCTTCCGCGCGATCGGGTTTGCCTCGACCATGCCCGAACCGCGCATGTATGTGAGCGTATAAGCAAGGTCGGCAAGGCCCATGAGTATCACCGCCAGCAACACGAGATTGATCCGGCGTGCCCGCGAACGCAGCGCCGGGCAGTCAAATTTCCGGGCGAGCCGGACCGGCAGCGACCGCGAGGCGAGGTCGTCGATCGTCAGGCTGGCGGGGATCGTGCTCATGCTCGTTCCTCGACGCGGCGGGAATCTCGCCCGGCCGGGTGGACAATCCGTCGTATCGGCCGATTTCAGAGGCCGAATCAGCCGCCGGGCCCGGATCGCCGACATACAAAACAGACACGGAGAACCGCATATGCCCGAGCGACGCGAGTCGGCACGCCAACAGACCTATACGAATCAGGCCGTCGGTCTGTTGCATCGCCCCGGGAGGGGTTTCTATCGGGCCGTCCCGATGCTGCTCCTCGGTGCGGTTCTCGGGCTCGCGCCGCAGGCCGCTTTCGGTCAGGTCGAGACGCCCATTTATGTGGACGATGCGCCGAGCGCCGAGACCGCTATGTCCCGCGCGCAGGAACTCGCCTCCGTCGGAAACGTCAGCGAAGCCATCGCGGTCCTGCAACGAGCGCTCAATGAGTTCTCCGGCTCGGTGACCGAGTCCGACCAGTCCGACATTTTCATCAGTGTCCGCGAGCGCATCCATCGGTTGCTCCTCGACGACCCGGACAAGCTCGAGCGATATCGCACGCTTCAGAACGCGCAGGCCGAAGCGTTGCTGAGAACCGGTGACTTGCAGCGCGTCGAACGCCTCTACCTGCTGACCACCGCCGGCTGCGACGCTGCGCTGCGCCTCGCCCAGCGTCAGATTGAGGATGCGCAGTTTCAGAGCGCGGCCCTCACGCTCCTCCAACTCGACCGCCACCCAGATCGAGCCGATGACCGCGCCCACGCGGCGTTGCAACTGCTCGCGCTCAGCGCACGCTACTTCGGCGACAAACCTGCGGACCGCGCGCTTATCCGGCGCGCCGAATCGGCGATCGCTTCGTGGGCGTCCGCGCTCGGCGTCGATCCGCCTTCCACGCAGCCCGTGACCGCACCCGCAGAGGCGTTAACGCGCAGCGCCTTCGATACCGCGCCCGCCGGTGCCCTCGAAGGCATGCTCTCGCGACCACTCGCCAGCGACCGACTCGGCGAGCCCAACGACCTGCTCAGCAACCTGAGTTCGCGCAACGCCAGTCGACGCCTGCCCCCGGACGCGCTCATCCTCCACGCGGTCCCAACCATCTACCGTGATTCGGTCATCGTGAACGATTCGGTCACCATCTCCTCCTGGAACCGCTTCACCTTGAAGCTCAACTGGCGTGTCCGGGTCGACGCCCCCATCGTCTCTGAAGCCATGGGCACCGCCTACGGCGTCGATGACCTCTCCAGCGTGCAGGTCGTCGACGACACCGTCATTGCCGTCACCGGCCTCTCGATGAGCGGACGCAGCGCACCCGAACGCTACATCATCGCGCTCGACGCACGCACCGGCCAGCAGCTTTGGGGCACCTCGCTCGCTCAGCTCGGCGTCGCCGAACTCGCTACCTCCGCCATCCGCGGACGCCCGTCCATTGATCAGGGCGTCATCGTGCTCAACGCCGTGCGCCACTCGCGCGAGCAGCGTGTCATCTCAACGGTCGTGTTCGGCCTCGATCTGGGTACCGGCGAACTCCTCTGGACGCGACCCGCCGCGTCCATCGGCGTCCAGCCCTACGGCTGGAACGTTCCCGCGGTTGACGCCGGCGTTCCAGGCAACGGCCTCGTCTATCGCACCGATACCGTTGGGGTCACCACCGCCATCGAAACCGTCACCGGGCGCACACGCTGGATCCGGCGCTTCGACACCGGCGGCATGTACGGCGGGCTCGCCGCGTCACCATGGATGAACAACCGCCCGGTGCTCCACGCCGGCGCGGTCTTCACCGTCGCGCCGGGCGGCAACCGCGTCTACGCCCTCGACGCCATGACCGGCCGGACCCTCCAGTCGACGCCGGCCTCCCTCTGGGGAACCCCCGCGTACCTCCTGGCCACCGACGAGCACATTGTCGGTGTGTCGGAGAACGAGATCTTTGCGCGCCCGTACGACGCCGACATCTACCGGGCCACCGAGAGCGATGAACGCTTCGAGGACGAATCGCAAGCCCGTCCCGTGAACGTTTTCTCTTCGAACCCCCGCGGCATCCGCGGGCGCGTCGTCGCCGCCGGAGACAAACTCATCGTTCCCACCGACAGCGGCGTCATCGTCGTTGATGTTGACGAGGCCTATGCCGCGGCCGGGAACGGACAGCCGGACGGCTACGCCCCCAACGAGATCCGTCTCGAGCGGCCCGGCCAGATCGCCGCCGTCGACGGCCAACTCGTCGTTGCCGATGATCGCTCCGTCCACAGCTACTCCCTCTGGTCCGTCGCCGAGCGTTACCTCAGCCAGGCGATGGAAGAAGACCCGACGGACCCGGACCCCGCCATCACCTTCGCCGAGCTCTCCTATCAGGCCGATCAGGGCGACGCGATACTCCCCGCCGTGGATCACGCCCTCCGCGCCCTCGGCGCCGATCCGCTCTCGGAGGACAACGACGGTGCACGCACCCGCCTGTTTCACGTCATCCTCGAGATGATCAACCCGCAACGCGCCGAGCGGGCGGTGATGACGCGACTCACCGACGAAACCCGCGCCGAACTCATCAACCGCCTCTCGCTGACCGCGTCACGACCCACCGAGCGCGTCGCCTACATGATGGCCGCCGGCGACTACTACGAGACTTCCGGCCAGATCGGTGAAGCCATCGACATGTACCAGCGCACGCTCGAGTCCGAAGAGCTCGCGAGCGCTACCGTCGAACTCGAACGCACCGGTGTCCCCGCCGGAGTGGAAGCGACGCGCCGGATGCGCCGGCTCATCGCCGGCGCGGGGCGCGAGGTCTACGCCCTCTACGACGCCGAGGCCGAGCGCGCCGTCCGTGAACTCCCCGACGACCCCGGCCCCGACGACTTCGAGTCCGTCGCCCGACGCTTCCCGCTCGCCGAACAGACCCCCGAGCTCTGGACCCGCGCCGGCGAGTCCTACCTCGCGAGCCAGCGCATCCCCCTCGCGGTCTTCGCCCTTGAGGAAGCGGCCACCGCCGCCGAGATCATCTGGCCGGCCGACGACCCGCGCGTCGCCGCCGTCTACTCGCGCGTCGTCGCCATGATGCTCGAGCAGGGGCGCGTGAACTCCGCCGTCCAGCGCATCCGGCGCGCCGCCGATCAGGGCATCCCGCTCGCGATCGCCATCGACGGCAATCAGCTCGACACCGAAGGTGTGCGCGAGTTCGCCGTCACCCTCGCCCAGCGACGCGAGCGTCGTCCCGTCATCGGCGAGAAGATCACGCCCGGCTCGACGCTTGAGGGCTGGGTCGCCGCCAGACTCGAATCGCCCGGACGAGAGGTCCGTGCCGATCGGATTGTGATGCGCCGCACCGACTCGCGCATCGGCGTGTTCGCACAGTCCGAAGACGGCGCCTCGCTCACTCAGCTCTGGGGCGATGTTCGCGACGAACTGCCGCTGCGCATCGACGGCGACCGACTCATCCTCGCCACCATCGTCGACCGCGCCGAGAACATCGACCACCTCATCCGCGCACGCGATCTCGACACCGGCGAGATCCTCTGGGAGTCCCAGCCCTTCCGCGCTCAGTTCGGCGACGAAGCCATGCCCCAGCCCGAGATTTCGCGCATACCCAGCGTGCAAACGCCGCTGCGCTCACGCGTCCGCATGAACGAGATCACCTACAACTTCGACGGTTCGATGATGACCCTCTTCGAACGCAGCGGGCGAGCGCTCGCCATCGATCTCTCCGACGGGCGCACCCTCTGGACCCGCACCGAGCTCATGGACATCGTCCACGACATCGATGCGAGCGCCGGCCTCATCGTCGTCGCCGGGTCAAACCTCCGCGAGAACCAGTGGTTCGACGTCAACCACCGCCCGGAAGACCGCGACGCTGTCGTTCACGTCCTCGAAGCGCGCACCGGACGCACGCTCCACACCCGCGAAGAGCCCGTCGCCATCCGCTGGGTGCGTGTCACGCCGGAAGCCGAAGCCATCCTCGGCCTCGAAGACGGCATCGTCTCCCTCGACGCCCATCGCGGCATGGTCCGCTGGCGCAACGAAGCCCAGTTCCTCTCCTCCAGCCGCACCGGCCTGCCGATGGCCGGCAAGTTCATCGTCCGCGGCGCGGACAACCTGCTCTGGATGATCGACCCCGCCAACGGCATCGTCGGAAACGACCCGCTCGATGTCCGGGGCCGTCTCGATCGCGGCTTCGGGCGCATCGAGGTCACCGATCTCGCGAAGAACTTCGCCGTCGTCACCGAGCGCGGGGTGGTCATCCTTGATTCCCAGGGCGAAACCGTCGGAGCCGACGTCTCCGCCGAAGAGGCCATGGTCATTCCCGCGGCCTTCGGCGCAGAGCACTTCGTGCACATCACCCGCGACGGCATCCCCGTTGATGAGAACTTCTACCGGTACCGACTCACCGTCTTTGACCTGCCCGACGGCAAGGCCGTCGCCGAAGCCGGCATCGAACTCCAGGGCGACCCCGCCACCGTCTCGCTGCTCGACGACATGATCATCGTCTCGGCCTATCGCAACAGCATCATCCTGAGCGCGCCCGCGCCCCAGAACCCAGACCGCAAGCCGCGCCTCGACCCCGCCACCATCCGGCCCATCATCCCCAGCGATGTGAAGCCCGGGCGGGCCGGTGAAGACGACGAACCGGACGACGCGTCGCAGCCGCCGCAGGTCCGCCCGCTCGAGGCGCTCCCGCCCGGCTGATCCCGCGCGTACTATTCGGCGATGATCCGCCGACGCACACTTGCCCTCGCACTCGTTTCCCTCCTGCTCGCGGCTGTCCCCGCCTGCAGGGACAACCCCGACAAGTCTGATCCTTCACCGTCCTCGGTCCCCTTCTCCATCGAAACCCGCGCGAGCGCCACCCCGCCGGACGACCTCGTGCGGTCCACGCGAACCGTCGAGATCACCGAGGGCGAGTCCGCGGCGATCACCTTCGTCACCCTCCGCCCGCCGACCGACCCCGAAACGCCCGCCGCCACGCTTGAAGACACCGTCACCATCCGCTTCGCCGCAGGACTCGATCGCGGCGCCGCCGGCGTCGAGATCTACGACTCCACCGAACAGCGCAAACGCGACTTCTCCTTCTCCCTCAACAACCCCGACCTGCCCCGCGGCTTCGCCCACACCATCGAAGGCATGCGCCCCGGCGAAATCCGACGCGCCCAGATCCCCTGGCGACTCGGCTACGGCGAAAACGGCCGAGGCGAAATCCCACCCTCCACCGACCTCATCTTCGTCGTCGAACTCGTCTCCATCGATTGAACCCCGTTCCGGTGTGGCATGCTCAAGCTTTGCTTGAGCATGGCTCCGTCCCCCGTGGGCATCCGCTCCCCGGCGAGCCGGTATCCCCACCCATGCTCCGAACCCTCGTTTTCGTACCCGGGCTCCTCACGCTCCTCCTCGTCGCCGTCCCCGCCTCCGACGCAATCCAGGCCCTTGACGAGCGCTCTCTCAACCTCGCCGATCAGCAGATCAGCGCGTACATCCGCGAGGTCTTTCAGGACCGCGAGGGGAGTTACTGGTTCGGCACCAACGGCGACGGCGTCGCCCGCTACGACGGCACGTCCCTCGACTACTTCAGCGCCGAGCAGGGCTTCGCCGGCGCTGCGGTGCGAGGCATCGCTGAGGACAGCGCCGGCTCCCTCTGGTTCGTCACCGACGCCGGCGTCACCCGCTACTCCGGCGGCACCTTCACCAACTACACCACCGACCACGGCCTGCGCGACACCGACGGCTGGTCCATCTTCATCGACAGCACCGACACCGTCTGGGTCGGCACCATGCAGGGCGTCGTCCGCTTCGACGGCACCCGCTTTGTCCCATTCGACATCCCGCGCGCCACCGTCGAGAACCCCGAGCCCCGCTTCACACCGACCCTCGTCTGGGCCATCCACGAAGACCCCGAAGGTCACCTCTGGTTCTCCACCGACGGTGAAGGCCTGCGCAAGTACGACGGCCAAACCTTCACCAGCTACACCACCGCCGACGGCCTCGCCGGCAACAACATCCGAAGCATGTTCCGCGACCGACGAGGCGACACCTGGTTCGGATCCACCACCGGCCTCACCCGCTACGACGGCACGACGTTCCGCCGCTACACCAAAGCCGACGGCGTCCCCGACGGCTGGGTCTGGACCTTCGCCGAAGACGGCGCGGGCGACCTCTGGATCGCCGTGCTCGGCACCGGCCTCGTCCGCTACGATGGCGAGTCCTTCACCACCTTCGCCCACACCAGCGGCCTCAGCCGCAGCCACGTCCAGAGCATCTACCTCGACGATGGCAACCGCCTCTGGCTCGGCTGCTCCGGCGGCCTCTACCGCTTCGACAACGGCGCACTCATCAACATCACCAAAGACGGCCCGTGGCCGGAGATGAAGCGCACGCACGAAAGCCCACTGGCCGCGTTCGAGCGCCTGGTCGATTGCGAATGGCAGCTCGGGTCCGAGAGCGGCTGGAGCCAGTTCGATCGGTGGCAGTGGGGGCCCGGCAAGCGATCGATCATCAGCCAGACCTACGGCACCGACAACGAAGGCGCCCCCTGGCGCGTCCTCTCCGTGTACTACCACGATCCAGAGCAAAGCCACATCGCCATGTTCAGCTTGCACCGCGATATCCCGGGCATCGGGCGAGGATTGAGCGAGGGCACCATCTCGTTCGACGGCGACACCGCCGAAGGCGTCTTCGACCTGCACCAGTCCGCCAGCCCGACGGGCAACGCGGCGCATCGCAAGATGGCCCTCAAGTGGTCCTTCACCGCAAACGAGCACTACATCGACACCCTGCTCGAGGATTCGGGCAGAGGGTTCGACACGCTCGCCGAGTGGAAGCGCGTGCGTTCGGATGACCTCACCCCGTTGCCCGCGGTCGCCGAAGCCGACGCGAAGCCGTCCGGTGAGTTCGCGGCGTTCACGCCGCTCGCGGGTCGCGCCTGGCACTCGACAATCGAGTCACCGAGCGGAGAAGCCGTTCGCATCCGGACCCAAGTCGAATGGATCCCCTATGTGCATGTGATCCGTGCGCGGATCAGCACACAGGCCGAAGGACAAGAACCAGCCGCGATCCTCGAAGCGTTTCTCTACCGCCACCCGGTCGCGGGAACGCTGCACGCGCTCGTCCTGTCGAGCGATGGGACGGTGTACAAGGGATCGCTCAGCATCAATGAATCAGACAAACTGCTGTTTGATCTGCGATCGACCGGCGACAGCCGCGTCCTCTTCGAGATCAACATCGAAGCCGACAAACTCCGATCCCGCGTCTGGTCTGTTGACCAGACGGGCCGCCGCCTACGTTGGGACAAAACACATCACCACGACTAAGCGGATCAAACCCTGAAGATCGCCCCAAGCTTCTTCCCAAGCATCACGCTCGCTCCAACCAGCGTCACCGTGAGCAGCGCCATGCCCCACACGCCCATCGCGCTCGCGATGCCGTGGCCGTCACCCAGACGCTCGCTGAACGCGTAGATCGCCTTCGTGATCGGGTAGTCGCCCTCCTGCTGCGCCAGAATCAGCGAGTCTGACACCTCCAGCATCGCGAAGCTGAACGCCAGCAGCCCGCCCGCGATCAGGTTCGCCATGATCAGCGGAACGATGATCTTCCGCACCGCCGTGAAGGTCGAGGCCCCGAGGTTCACCGCCGCCTCTTCCAGTTCGCCCGAGGTCTGCTCCAGCCCCGCCACCGTCGCGCGCACCACGTAGGGCAGTCGGCGGATGCCGTAGGCGATCACCAGCAGGATGATCGGGTTGGGCATGCTCCCCACGATCGAGATGTTGATCAGCCCGTCCTCACCGAACAGCTTCACGCCGAAGATCGGGTCCATCCCCTCCAGCTTGATCGACAGCGCGACGAACCCGAACGCCATCACCAGCCCCGGCACCGCGAGCGGGAGCATCGCCAGCGAATCCAGCAGCATCCTCCCCTTGATCTTGGTCCGCACGATGATGTAGCCGATCAGGATGCCCAGCACGATGTCCAAAATCACCGCCAGCGACGCGTACTTCAGACTGTTCACGATCGAACCGAACGCCAGGGGGTGCCCCAGCGCCTGCTCGAAGTTGTGCAGCGTGAACTCCGTCGGCACCACCGACTGGTACCACGCCCCCTCCGCCGAGAACGCCGCCAGGACCACACCGATGTGAGGCACCAGAGCCGCGGCGGTCACCACCCCGAACAACCCCGCCGCGAACAGGCCCCAGCCCTTCGACAGCTGCGCCTCCTCGCCCGCGCGCGAGGCCTTGGCGTACATCGCGTACGCCTTGCCCCCGAACACCAGTTTGCCGAGCACGTACATCCCGATCGCCGCGACAAGCATCACAACCGTCAGCGCGTAGGGCTGGGCCGAGGTCGTCACTTCCTTGATCCCGCTGAAGATCTGCACCGGCGTGACCGTGTAGAAGTTCAGCATCAGGGGCGTGCCCAGTTCGGTGAACGCCCAGATGAACACGATCGTTGAGCCCGCGAACAGACCCGGACGAATCAAAGGCAGCGTGATCTTGAAGAACCGCTTCCACGGCCCGATGCCCAGGTTCTCCGCCGCCTCGTCGAGCGCGGGGTCGAGGTTCGCGAGCGCCGCCGTCGCGTTCAGATAGATGATCGGGTACAGGTGCAGCGCCTGGATCAGCACCACCATCCAGAACTTCGTCGACTGGTTGCCGAGAAAGTCGATGCTGGTGCCGAAGATCGTGTTGATCGTCCCCTCACGCCCCATAATGGCCTGCAGGCCGATCGCGCCGACGAACGGCGGCAGGATGAGCGGCACGAGGATGATCGAGTTCCAGACCGACTTGAACGGGTAGCGATACTTCGCCGAGAGCACGGCCAGCGGAAGCGCGATGATGATGCTCAGCGTCGTCGTCCCCACCGCGATCAGGAACGCGTTGCGAAGCCCAGCCACCAGCACCGGGTCCATGAACACCAGCTTCAGGTGCCGGAGCGTGAACCCCTCCTCGCCCGGCGACGGCTTGAAACCGCCCTCGACCGTCAGCCAGATCGGGTAGATCAGGAACATGCCGAACACCGCCAGCAACGCGGCGAGCAGACCGTACTGAAAGACCTTGCGCATGGTGGCGTGGGAAGACATCGCGGGCGGGAGTGTACCGGCTCACGCAGGGCTTTCGAGCCCCGATCGCCCCCACGCGGCGATGTCGGCCGTCCAATAACGAAATCTTCTCACCGGCCACAAGAAATTGCGCAAAACACTGGGTTAAACTTGGCGCAGACCTTGAACCGGGCAATGATGATCTGACTGGCGACCAGACCTGCTGGGCGATGAATCTCTTCCTGTACATGGGCCTTCGTTCGCGAGGGCCCGTGTCGTTTTTGCTCCTTATCACGCGATCCACGTCGGATAGGATGAAAGTATGAACCCGCAACAGGCTCAAAACGCCCTCCAGCGACGCCAGAACCAGATCGAGTCCCGGTCCCGTCGCGTCGAGGTCTCGCGCCTGTTCGCCTCCACCCAGCGTGACCTGCAGCGCACCGAGAAACGCGTCGCCGGCTCGGCCGCCCTCTGGGAACGCGCCTGCCCGCCGGAGCTCCTCGATCGCACCAGCGTCGTCGGTCTCCAGCGCGGCGTGCTGACCATCGGCGTCCGCGACCACTCCACCCGCTACATCCTCGACCGGATGCTCCGCTCGGGGCTCGAGACCGACCTCATCCGGCGCTCCGCTGTCGCGATCAACAAGGTCAAACTCGTCGCCCGGCCCGACGCCTTCGTCGACCCCAAGGTCGCCGCCATCCGCGAGCGACGCTCCGGTTCCCCCAGCAAAGGACCCCGCCCATGAGCTGCTGCGGCAACAACAAGTTCGGCTGCCAGTTCGACGCCGACGAAGAAGGCCCTTCCGAGGCCGACATCGCCCGTTTCGGTGCCGACGACATCCCCTGCCCCGACTGCGGGACCGCCGTTTACCACGACTCGCCGCTCTGCCAGAATTGCGGACACGCGATCACTCGCGAGGAAGCCGCCGGCTCCAGCAGCGGCAAGCAACTCCTGATCGGTGCCATCGGCCTGGTCACCGTCACGGCCTTCATCATGGTCGCGGTGCTGTAGGGGCCTCCACCGCTCTTCGACAACTGCTCCCTTGCGGACCCGCAAGCCGGCCATTACTTTCCCTAAGGAATAGTGGGAGCTGGCCGTGTCCATCGGTTGCGCACGCCTTTGCTCCGCGACTCGCAGACCGAGGAAAGCCAGAATGAGCCAGCACCCGCAA
>Ga0209273_10002261_pt1 | contig 15096 bp, 13 predicted proteins | sample tdAd471_FD_187126 | JGI IMG/M metagenome (GOLD analysis project Ga0209273, IMG submission 187126) | Marine sediment microbial communities from the Atlantic coast under amendment with organic carbon and nitrate - tdAd47.1 (SPAdes)... | ecosystem: Environmental > Aquatic > Marine > Coastal >...
CGCGAATAACGCCTATTTTCGGTATAGTCAGCCCATGCGTGCGATCCTTGCCCGTCTGTTTTCCCGTCCCGGCCTCGGCTTAGAACTGCTTGTGGCGACACTGTTCGCCAACGCGCTGGCACTGGCGGCACCAATTTTCGTTATTCAGGTGCTGAACCGTTATATCGCGTTCGGCGTCGATACCACGCTCGCAACCCTGACCGCCGGCGCGGTAATTGCCGTCGTGTTCGAGTTTGGTTTCAGGCGCGTGCGCCTCAAGCTCGCGCAACGGGCCGCACAGCCTTTTGATGACCGAACCGCCGCGACCGCGCGCAATGCGCTGCTGCGCACGCCCTTCGCCGTTTTTTCAATGTTCACCGACCGCGCCCGCTTTCAGGCGGCAAGCGGGCCGGATATGATCCGTTCCGCATACGGACCGGCAAACATGCTGGTCATACTCGACGTGCCGTTTGCATTGCTGTTCATTGGTGTGTTGGCGCTTCTTAGCCCGGTCCTCGCCATGATTGCAAGCGGGTTTTCCGTTGCCATACTGTTCCTGGGGAGCGTCGGGCAGAAAATGCTGAAAGCACCGGCCGGGACGCTGGAACGCACGGGCGCTATCCGCCAGAAATTGACGCAATCGGCCATCCGCGCCGCCGACACTTTGCGGCTTTTCGACGCTGCGGGGTATATCGAACGCCGCTGGCGCCAATCACGCACCGAGAGCGACGCCGCCCAAGCGTCGTTTGCATCCAATCAGGATTTCATCAGCACGGTCACCCAGACGCTGCAGTCTTTACTGACCATCACCATGATCGCGGTCGGCGGGTACCTTGTGGTTCAGGGGCTATTGGACGTCGGCGCATTGATCGGCGCAAACATTCTTGCCGCGCGCGCGATCATGCCGCTCGGTCGGCTCGCGGGCATGCAGCGCGCCTTCGCCGTAGCTGCACAAAGCCGAATTGTTCTGGATGAACTGGAGACGGTGCAATCCGAACGGCGGGGTGGCGCCGAACTGCCCGATTACACAGGCGCCATTTCTCTTAAAGATATGTCCTTCGTCTATCAGGGTCAGCGCGCGCCGGTATTCGAGCATCTAAACGTCGATGTTGCACCGGGTCAGACACTTGCGATCAGCGGCCCGAACGGCAGCGGCAAGTCGACGGTTGCACAACTGATCACCGGGCTCAGGACGCCGACCCGCGGCAATATCCTGATTGACGGCACGGACCTCGAACAGGTCTCTCCCGCGTGGTGGCGCCGGCAGATTTCATATCTGCCGCAAGAACCGAAATTCCTGCCGGGTACGGTGCGCGAGAATTTGTTGGCCGCGAAACCTGCTCTGGATGAAGCTGGCCTCAATGCGTTGATTGCCGCGGCTGGTCTCGGCCCGTTTATCAATGCCAGCACCGAAGGCCTCGATATGGAAATCCGCAACGGTGGCGACCACCTGGCACTTGGCATTCGCCGGCGTTTGGCACTGGCGCGCGCATTGGCTGTCGGCGGAAAGATTCTGATCGTCGACGAACCGACCGAGGGACTAGACGAGGAAGGCCGCGCGCTCGTTTACGCTGCCATGAATGCGCACGCGCAAAAGGGCGGTACGATCATCGCCTGCTCGTTTGATCCCAATATCATCAAGGGCGCCGAATGGGTAGTTGACCTTTCATCCAAACCGGAACCGCGGATCACCCGGTTACCACGCCCGACGAATATGGGCGTTGGTGCGCAACCGCGTGCATCGGAGGCTGGCGAATGAGTGCAGGACAAAGCGAATCAGGCGCCGCTCCACACCTTGTGCTCTGGATGATGGTCGGACTGGTGTCCGCAGCGTTCGCCTGGGCATTTATTGGCCGTCTGGACGTCGTGGCGACGGCGCAAGGTGAAGTTGTGCCGTCCACGCAGGTCAAAAGCGTGCAGCACTTGGAAGGCGGGATCGTCCGCGCGATCCTCATTCGAGAAGGCGAGCGTGTTGACGAGGGTGAGCCGTTGATCGAACTCGACCCGGTGCGGTCCGACGCGGACGTGGCGCAATTGACGGTTCAGCTGACTAATCTGAATATCGAGATTGCCCGGTTGGAAGCGGAATCGGCTGGCGACGGCCAAATATCGTTTCCGGGTGGTATCGCCGAGGCTTATCCCGAGCAGACAAGACGTGCCCGCGAACTTTTCGCCAGCCGCCGCGCGCGGATCGAGAACCGGATCGAATCGCAGAACGAACGTATTTCGCAACGCCGCGACGAGATCAAGGCAATCGAAGGCCGCATCGGCAGTAACCTGGGCCGGCTCAAACTGGTGCGCGAACAGATCAAGATTTCAGAAGGGCTGATGGAAGACCAGCTCTCGAACCGGATGAACCATTTGGACCTTTTGAAGGAAGAGGCCGCGCTTGCGGCTCGCGTTAAGGATGACCGGGGCGCGTTGCCCCGGGCGCGTTCCGCGGCGAAGGAAGCGGAAGCAGATCGTGAAGAAATGGACGCGGAGTATCTTGAGGACGTGCGCGAAGCGTTGTCCGCGGCGAAGCAAGACGCAGGCGAAACTGAGGCGCGGCTCCGTAAATTCGAAGACGCCCTGAAACGCACCGTGCTCCGCTCGCCGGTCGCCGGCGTCATCAAGACGCTATATGTTGCGACCATCGGTGGCGTCGTGCAGCCGGGTCATCCGGTCGTCGATGTCGTGCCACAGGGGGATAAACTGATCATCGAGGCACGCCTGCCGACCCGGGACGTAGGTTATGTCCAGATCGGACAGCCCGTTCAGGTAACGCTGGCGTCGTCCGAGGCCATTCGTTTCGGAAGGATTGTGGGCGAGGTCGTTAATGTCAGTCCGGATACCATCGAAACGCGCGATGGCATTCCTTACTACAAGGTGCGTGTGGAAACGGATCAGACTTATTTCAAGAGCGCACAACTACGATATGCACTGCTTCCGGGCGTGCAGGTCGCCTGCGCGATTCGTACGGGCCAGCGTTCCGTCATGGCGTATATTCTTGATCCGTTTCTGACTTCGGCACAAACGGCGCTCAGGGAGAGATAGGAATGATCTGCCGAAGTGCCCCTTCTTCTCGCTAGGCAACGCAATTGGAAATTTGGGTGTCGATGTCCGACATGGGTCAGAAGCCTGAATTCTCAGTTGCTCAAAGTTTCGTCCGGAATTTATATGAAAGCCGCCTCACTTGATTGTGCCCAAGATTTCCATAACGCTCTTGGATCGCGCATATGAAATGAGAACGGTTTTCTCGTTTTCGACCTGTGCCCAAACTGTGCCACGACTATACGGTTTTAATCCGTCTTATGCCGTTTTGTTCCGGTTTAGTGTGCGACAGCACCTGAACAAGTGATTGATATTTAAGGTTTTATGTTTTGGTCAGCGGCATTCGTAATGATGGGGTCGTCAGTTCAAGTCTGACAAGCGGCACCACCCTCCCCGTTCCTTCCCCGCGTTAGGTTTCAGACCGAACCCATCCGCTATCGACGCCCGCTAGGCGGCTCATTACCATTTACCGGCCCGGCATTTAAGAAGAAGGAAAGCGGGATGTTTAGAGCGAGAAATCCGGTACGTTCCCGCACCCGGGTCGGGTTTTATTTGGCGACGGCGATATGCTGGGCGGTTCCCGGGTTTTCCGACGGCGTGCATGCTGAACAGGTGCGAATCGGTTCAACGCCGACCGGGCACCTGATGTGGATTGCCGAACAAAGAGGATATTTCGACGCCAACAATGTCGACGTGAAGCTGCTCGAGTTTTCGTCCGGCGTCACGGCCTCGAAAGCGCTTGCGGGTGGAGAAATCGACCTCGCCAACAGTTCCGAATTCGCCTTTGTATCCAATCTGCTCGCCAACCGCGGCCTCAAGCTCGTCGCGTCCATCGCGCGGGCAAATTCGGCCACGCTATTCGCGCGGCGCGATCGGGATATCGCCCATGTCGGGGATTTGCCCGGAAGAAAGATCGGTGTTACCCGCCATGGCATAGGCGAGTTCTTTCTGGCCGAATACCTGTCGATCAACGGCATCGCCATGGAAGACGTGACATTGGTCGATTTGCGGGCACCGGACATTGTCGATGCGATTGCCGACGGGCGCATCGACGCGGCGATTACGTGGCAACCGTTCGTGTTTAAGTCCCGAACCGCGCTTGGCGAGAACTTCGTGCAACTCCCGGAGCAGGACAGTTACTATTTTCATTTCGTCCTGTCCGGGAAAGGGACCTGGATCGAAACGCACCGCAGCGATGTACGAGGTGTATTGCGGGCTCTTATCGAGGCCGAACATTTCGCAGCCGCATACCCACTGGAAGCGCAACGGATTATCGCCGAGCGGTTTCGTCTCGACCTTGGTTTCGTTCACGATACCTGGAACAATTACATTCGCGAAGTGACGATCTTGCAAAATCTGATCAGCCTGATGGAGCGCGAAGCCCAGTGGCTGTTTGAAGGTGGCAACATGGGGACGCCAAGCGCGCTGGATTTTCTCACGGTCGTCGACAGCGAGCCATTATCCGACGTCGCGCCGGATGCGGTGAAACTGATCAAGTGATGCCGTCATGGTAAAACGTCAGGTCAGACACATTGCGGTGTCGGGGATTGCAACCGTACTGGTTATCGCCGTTGTGTCCTTTTTCATCGTTGTTCAGTATCTGACGTTGCAACGCGAAAGCCGGATTGCCGAGGAGCTTAGCAACGGGCTGAACGACCTGCAGTACCTGACCACCGAGTTTCTTGTGACGAGCTCACCGCGCGCATTGAAGCAGTGGCGTGCACGCCATGAACGGCTTGGCATATTTATCGAAAATGTGGCGGTCCGCGACCCGAACGTCAGAATACTTGTGCCGGAGTTGCGGAACCGCCATCAGAATTTCGGCTCGGTCTTTGAAAAATTGACGCGCCTTGAATCAACGATCACGGAGCCTGCCCGCATCGAAGCGGCGAAGCGCGTTGCGGTCGCGCGATTGCTCAATCAGGTGCTGGCGCTGTCGGCGATGAAGGATCGAATATCCGGCATATATAAGGAACGGGAAGCATCTTTTTTAATCTGGGCGTCAGCCGTCCTCGGCGGGATGCTGCTTGTCTGCATCAGCGTCATGGTGGTGCTTTATGTGCGGGTTTTGCAGAGCATTACCGCGAATTTCGAACTGTTGTCGGCGGCCATTGTTCGGCTTGGCGAGGGCGACTTCGCCGAGTCCGTCCCGGTCGTTGAGGACGGGGATATCGGTGTCGTTTTTGCGGCACTCGAACAGGCGCGTATCCGGCTCGCCGACGCGATTAGGCAAATGGAACTGAAGCGCGCCGATCTCGATCATTTCGTTTATGTGGCCTCGCATGATTTCAAGGCACCGCTCCGCGGCATCGATAACCTGGCGAGCTGGATCGAAGAGGATGCGGGACCGGGCCTCAACGAGGCGGCGCGCGGCCATCTGGATATGCTGCGTCGGCGCATCCGGCGGCTGGAGACGCTTCTGGAAGATCTGCTCGGCTATTCGCGCGCCGGGCGGACGGATGTGGCATCGGAAAACGTCGATGTGGCCCAGCTTTTGCGGGGCGTCGTCGATGATCTGCAATTGCCCCCGGGGGTCAAGGTCTACATCGACGATGACCTGCCCGTCATTTACTCACCGAAGGCCCCGTTGGCGCATGTCTTCTTCAATCTGATCAGCAATGCCGCGAAACACCATGACCGCGAGGAACAGCGGATTGAGGTTGCCGGAAGTCTTCACGACGGCGGTTACGTATTTACGGTTTGTGACGATGGGCCGGGAATTCCCGTCAGGTTTCGTGAGCGCGTGTTCGAGGTATTCCAGACCCTGCGCCCCCGCGATGAAGTCGAAGGCAGCGGCATGGGCTTGTCTATCGCAAGGCGACTTGTGCAGAGTTATAATGGCTTAATTGAGGTCGTCGGTGATGAAGGCAGAGGAACCTGCATCCGCTTCACCTGGCACCCGAAAGGAGAGGCGGATGTCTAATCTTCTGGGCAGTGGCACCAGAACAGTTTCACTGTTGCTGATCGAAGACGATGAGATCGATATCGCCGCCGTGCGCCGTGCGTTGGCGGTTCTCAAGATTGCCAACCCGTTGCACATTGCACGTGACGGTATTGAAGCGTTGGAAATCCTGCGTGGCGAGAACGGCAAGGAAAAGCTGCCGAAGCCTTATATCATCGTGCTGGACCTGAACATGCCGCGCATGGACGGGATGGAATTTCTCGAGGAAATCCGCGGTGACGAGTATTTGAACGATTCCATCGTGTTTGTGATGACGACCTCGCGTGACGAGGCGGACCGTCGTGCTGCCTATTCCAAGCACGTCGCCGGCTACATCGTGAAGGAAGACCCGATCGGCACGTTCCGCCAGGCAATCAACCTGCTCGATCATTACTGGCGGCTGGTGGAATTGCCATAAACGGCAACATTCACGGGCAAAGAAAAAACCCCGGTGCAAAACACCGGGGTTTTTCGTTGAAGCGTTTCGACCGCGTTATTCGCGATTGCCGAACAGATGCAGAAGCATCATGAACAGGTTGATGAAGTCGAGGTACAGGGTCAGCGCGCCCATGACGCTTTTCTTGGTCATGGCTTCGGCGCTATCGCCTTCGTAGTAAAGCGACTTGATGCGTTGCGTGTCGTACGCGGTCAGTCCGGCGAACACCAGCACCCCGATGACAGAGATTGCGAACTGCAATGCCGAGCTGCCGAGGAAAATGTTGACGATGCTGGCGATGACGATGCCGATCAGGCCCATCACCAGGAACGAGCCGAAACCGGTCAGGTCGCGCTTCGTGGTGTAACCATAGAGACTCAGGCCCGCAAAGGCGCCAGCGCTGATGAAGAACACGCGCGCAATGGAGGCGTCCGTGTAGGCGATGAAGATCGTCGACAACGATATGCCCATGACGGACGCGAAGGCCCAGAACAAAAGCTGCGTCGCCGATGCGCTGAGTTTGTTGATGCCGAAGCTGAGCACCATGACGAACGCCAGCGGCGCCAGCATCACGACCCACGCGAGGCCGGTGCCGAAAATAGCCTGCATGATCTGCGGTTGAGTCGACACCACATAGGCCATGAGGCCGGTGATAGCGACACCGAGGGTCATGTAGTTGTAGACCCCCAGCATATACTTGCGCAGACCCATATCGATCGAGGCATCGTATGCCTGCGAATGGGTCATCCGCCCGGTGCGGGCACCGAAACGGTTATTGGGTCCGAGAGCCATGTGTAACTCCTGTCACTAGGGTCATTAATCTGCCTCTAAAATAGGGTAGTCAGGGCCTTGAATGCAACGGGTAGCGCTGAACCTTACGAAAATTTCATGTATGGCTGGCACAGTGGAATCCTTTTGATTTCAGTCATTTCGAAGATACGGGGCGGTTTTCTGGCCGAGGATGCGCCATGATCCCGCCAGTCCCATGGCAATGGTTGCGGCAAGTGCCAGCATCAAGGTAACGGCAGCCTCGCCGGGTAGCCATGTCCAATCCATTCGCATCAGGAACGTGGAGACCGCCCAGGCGGCCAATGTGCCGACAGCGAAAGCGCCGAGCGCGGTGACGATACCGAGCGCGCCGTACTCCAGAACGAACATCAGCGCGATGCGCCGGCGCGTTGCGCCCAGCACCTTGAAGACGACGGCATCGAAGCGGCGGCGCTGCTGCCCGGCCGCCAGCGCACCGGCCAGCACAATCGCCCCGGCAACGACCGTCAGTCCGGCGACGGCACGTATCGCGATGCCGATCCCGGCCATCAGGTCGCGCGCGGCGGCGAGCGCTTCACGCACATGAATGGCTGAAACATTGTCGAAGGCATCAGTGACGGCTTTTTCCAGCGGCGCTTCGGCGGCCTCGCTGGCCCGCACAGCGGCGATGTGGGTGTGCGGCGCGCCTTCGAGAACCCCCGGTGACAGGACGATCGCGAAATCGAAGCGGAGTGACTGCCAGTCGATCTCGCGCAGCGAGGCGATCTCGGCGGTGATGCGGCGGCCGAGAATATTCAGCGTCAGTGTATCGCCGACGCCAACGCCGAAGCCCTTGGCCAGACCTGCGTCGAGCGATATCAGCGGCGGCCCCGCATAGTTGGCGGGCCACCATTTGCCGGCGACGATTTCGGCGTCGGGTTTCGGCGCCGCGGACGATGTCAGTGCGCGGTCGCCGCGCACCGCCCACTGGCTTTCGGGTGCCACGGTGGTTTCGTTCACCGGCGTGCCGGCGATCTCTACGATGCGGCCCCGCACCACCGGTTCGCGCCGCAGATCGCTGGTGCCTTCGACGGCGGTGACGATGCGATCGAAATCGGCGACCTGATCGGGCTGGATATCGATGAAGAAGTAAGCGGGCGCTTCCTTGGGCAGCCGCTCGTCGATCTGCCGCGTGATGTTTCCTTCAATCTGCACCACTGCGACCAGCACCGCGAGGCCCAGGCCCAGCGAGAGGATAACCCCGGTCGTTGCCGCCCCGGGCCGGTGCACGTTAGCAATGACCAGCCGGGCAATGGCGTTCTTCGGATGCATGCGGCGTGCGAGGCGGATCAGGATCGCCGCTGTCAGCCTGAGCAGGCCGACCGTCGCCGCTGCGCCGGCAACAAACCAGAGCGCGAACCATTTGTCCGCCGCGCTCAGGAAGACGAGACCCGCCAACACCGCGAAGCCGATCCCGATCCACAACAGAAAAATGCGTCGGGGGGTCGCCGACAGCGGCTCGGCCTGGGCGCGGAACAAATCGCGGGCAGGGACTTCCCGCGCCCGGCCAAGCGGCCATAACGCTGCGGTCACCGACGTCACCAGCCCGAACGCACAGGCGATGCCGAGCGGCCCCGGATAAAATGAAAGCACGGGACGCACCGGCAACAGTTCGGCGGTAGCATAAAGTGCCATGGCCGGGAGCGCGATACCCGCAGCAACGCCGAAAACGGTTGCCAGGACCGACAGCACGCCGACCTGCATCAGGTAGATCTTAACGATGAGCCCAGCCGGCGCGCCCAGGCATTTGAGCGTGGCGATGGTGCGGCTCTTGCTTTCCAGGTACGCGCTGACGGCTCGGGCAATCCCCACGCCGCCGACCAAAAGCACGGTATAACCGACGAAGCCCATGAACAGTGTCAGCCGCTCGATGAACCGGCGCACACCTGGCGCCGCTTCGTTGGCGGCGCGGACCCGCCAGCCGGCGTCGGGGAATGCCGTGGCGAGATCGTCGCGCCATACTGTCGGGTCGGTGGCGGGGTCGAACAGCACCCGGTAATAATAGCGGATCAGGCTGCCCGGCTGCACCAGACCGGTGGCGTCCAGGTCGCTTCCGGCGATCATTACGCGCGGCCCATAATTGATGACGCTGGTGACGCGGTCCGGTTCAGCTTTGATGACCGCTTTGACGCGAAATTGCGCCCTGCCGATTTTCAATATGCCGCCGATATCGATGCCGAGCTTGGTCAGAAGATTGGCGTCGACCGCTGCGCCGGGCAGGCTGTCCTCGGCCTGGAAAATATCGTCGCGCGGCAATGACGGACTCAGCGCCAATCGGCCGACCAGTGGATAGGCATCGTCGACGGCCTTCAGTTCGACCAGCGTGCGGGCCGCATTGTCGCGCGCCGAGGCCATGGCGCGAAGCCGCACGGTCTCGGAGAGTTTGGTGCTGTTGGCGGCCAAGTAAGCGCGCTCGTCCGGCTGCGCTTCGCGATGGACGAGCCGCATTTCCATGTCGCCGCCAAGCAGTTTTCGGGCATCGGCCTCAAGCCCGCCGACAATAGCGCTCGACGTCCAGCCGACGGCGGTGATCGCTGCAACGCCCAGCGCCAGGCACAGCATGAAGACGCGGAACCCGTCGAGTCCGCCGCGCAATTCACGCCGCGCGATGCGCCATGCAAGCGCCGCGGATGCGGGTGCAGCCATGGTTCAGTCGGCCGCCATGGGAACGAATTCATCGCTGACGATACGGCCGTCCGCCATCTGCACGCGCCGTCCGCAGCGCGTGGCCAGCCGCTCTTCGTGGGTGACAAGGATCAGCGTCGTGCCGCGTTGCTTATGAATATCGAACATCAGATCCATGATCTTCTCGCCGGTTTCACCATCCAGATTGCCGGTCGGCTCGTCGGCAAGGATCAGCTTCGGTCCCGGCCCCAGCGCGCGCGCCAATGCGACGCGTTGCTGCTCGCCGCCGGAAAGCTGCCCCGGATAGTGGGTGCGGCGATGCGCAAGACCGACCTCGTCCAGCGCCCGGGCTGCCTGAGCGAAGGCGTCGTTGATACCGCCAAGCTCCAAAGGCAGGGCGACGTTCTCCAGCGCCGTCATGTTCGGCACCAGATGGAAATCCTGAAAGACGATCCCGATATATGCGCCGCGCAGTCGGGCCAGGGCGTCTTCGTTCAGCCCCGCATAAGACGTGCCGTCCATGGCGACGCTGCCGCCGGTAGCCCGTTCCAGCCCGGCCATGATCATCAGCAGGGACGTCTTGCCGGATCCCGACGGACCGACGATACCCAGCGTCTCGCCGCCGTTCACCGCAAGATCGACGCCGCGCAGAATCTCGACCGGCCCGGCATCGCTCGGCAGCGTCAGTTCGGTGCGCTGAAGTTGGATCAGAGGGCTGGGCATGCTTTCTCGTTCATTGTCGCTGGCCGTGCCTATATGTTACGGATGAGTTCACCATCTGGACCAAAGGCATTCACTGGATATGTGGCGCGGACGGATAATTGCAACAACGCTGCTTGTATTGGCGGCGCTTTCACCGCTGACGGTGTTCCCTGTGCATGCATCGGGCCCGGTTCGCATTGTCGTCGTCGGCGACAGTCTTTCTGCCGGCTACGGCCTTGCCGCGGCGGACGCATTCCCGGCGCGACTGGAAGCCGCGCTGAGGGAAAGCGGCCATGACGCCCGGGTCGAAAACGCCGGTGTTTCCGGCGATACCACGGCGGGCGGGCGGGCGCGGCTGGCGTGGGCCATCGGCGACGATCCTGAAGCGGTTATTCTCGAACTGGGGGCGAACGATGCGTTGCGTGGGCTGCATCCGGAAAAAGCATACGACAATCTGGCGGCCATGCTGACGAGATTACAGGAAAAAAATATCCCCGTCCTTTTGGCCGGTATGAAAGCACCGCCGAACATGGGAGAAGACTATGCGCAGGAATTCGATGCCGTGTTCCGCCGTCTCGCGGCGGCATATGACGTCATCTTTTATCCGTTTTTCCTGAAAGGCGTGGCCGGACAGCCGGCGCTCAATCAGGAAGACGGTATTCATCCGACAGCCGAAGGCGTCGGCGTAATCGTTGAGAACATTCTGCCATCGGTCGAGGCTCTGCTCGAACGTGCTACGGCGATCAAGGGGCGAAGCTGAATGACAACGTTTCCCGTTGCCTATTCCGAAGCGGCGGACTGGGCCGATGTGGTCCGCGACCTGACCGCCGGTCTGCAAAACAGCACAGCGCTCGGCGGCGGGCTGGGGCTCTTGTATCTGACGGACAGCTTTGCCGATGAATTTGCCGCCGTGGCCGATGCGCTGCGCCGCGAAACCGGCGTCGACACATGGATCGGCACGCTGGGCCTCGGGGTCATTGCCGGGGATAAATCGGCGTTCGATCGCCCTGCGGCGGCGGCGATGGTTCTCGATATCGGCACGGAGGCGTACCGATTGATCGCGCGCACCCCGATCCCCGATCGATGGCCGGACGAATTGATGCGCTGGGCGGAAACCGTGAACCCGGCGTGCGCTCTGGTGCATGCCGACGGCACGACACCGGCGCTGGCATCGCTGATCGAGACTCTGGCAGCACGTTCCGGCGCCTATTTGGTGGGCGGACTGACCTGTTCCAGAGCCGGGCAGCATCAACTGGCCGGAGACCTTGGTGCCGGTGGTGTGTCGGGGGCGCTATTCGCTCCGGACGTGCCGGTAACGGTCGGCCTCACGCAGGGCTGCAGTCCGCTCGGACCGAGCCACGAGATCACGGCTGGCGAAGGCAATATCATTTTCGAAATCGACGGGCGCCCGGCGCTCGATGTGTTCAAGGAAGATATCGGTGAAATGTTGGCCCGCGATCTGCAGCGGGTTGCGGGATATGTGCATATTGCCTTTCCGGTGTCGGGTGCGGACGGCAACGCGGACTATATGGTGCGCAATCTGATGGCGATCGATGCGCAGAACGACCTTCTGGGCGTCGCCACCGAGGTCGCGCCCGGCGACAGGGTGATGTTTGTGCGTCGCGATCCACAAAGTGCGCAGGAAGATCTTTGGCGGATGCTCGACGACATCAAGAAACGCATGCCGGGTCCGGCTCGGGGGGCCGTGTACGTTTCGTGCGTGGCGCGCGGGCCATCCATGTTCGGCAGCGAATCGGCGGAGGCGGAGATGCTGGCAAGCGGACTCGGCGACGTGCCGGTCATCGGATTTTATGCGAGCGGCGAAATTTCCAACGATCGTTTGTACGGCTACACAGGTGTCCTGCTGGCATTTGGATAAAATCTTCCCGACACATCGGAGCTTTTCTTGACAGGCCTCGGCCATGTTCTTCACATTTGAAATCGAGCGCGCCACTCGATTTTCAGAGAGGTTCCCGATGCGTATGATCGAACTGGGCCGTATCGGCACCCGCGATAGCAGGCCCTGCATGGGGGGCTTGGCGCCCGGCGGGGTCAGGGCCTTTTTCAATGCTATCCGCAACCCGCCAGCGTAATCCGACATGCGGTTGTTCATTGCCATCCCCATTCCCGAAGACATCCGCCGGCATCTTCTGGCGGTATCGTCCGGCGTCCGGGGCGCGCGTTGGGTCCGGCCCGAAGGCTTGCATATTACATTGTTCTTTTGTGGCGAGACGGACCGCGATCAGGCCAGCGACCTGGATGTGGAACTGGCTGATATCCACATACCGCCGTTCGATCTCCGATGCGACGGCTTCGGTTATTTCGAGCGCGGTTCGCGCATCAAATCCATCTGGGCGGGCATAGAGGGCAACACGACGCTGGGCTATCTGCACGGGCGTGTCGAAAGCGCTGCCGTCAAGGCGGGCTTCGAGCGCGAAGCCCGGAAATATAAACCGCACATCACGCTGGCGCGGCTCAAGCAGGCGCGAGCCGAGGATGTGGGTCAGTGGATCGAAGCGCATGACACGCTCGCCACGCCGTCGTTCACGGTCGATAAATTCACGCTGTATCGCTCGCATCTGGCGCGCGAAGGTGCAATGTACGAGCCGCTGGTCGACTACCCGCTACGCTGAGTGCCGCAGCAAGTCCGGCAATTGCGCCATGTCCGCGAAAACCAGATCGGCGCCGGCGGCGCGGAGCATCTTTTCATCGGCCGGCACGCGGTGTGCGCCCCCGGTATAGCCCATCACCCGCATGCCGGCGCGCTTCGCGCCTTCAACGCCGAGGGCCGTATCCTCGATCACGGTGCAACAATCGGGTCGCGTGCCCATGCGGTCCGCGGCCATCAAGAACAGATCGGGGGCGGGCTTCGGATGCGTGACATCGTGCGCGGAGAAAAGATGCAGGTCGAAATACTTTAACAACCCGGTGGTCTCCAGGTTGCGGCGAATCTTGTCCGGGCTGCCCGATGACGCGACGCACATCGCAGAACCGTGCAGTCGTTCCAGGGCTGCGCGCATACCCGGTGTGGGTTTAAGCTCGCGGGCGAAGGCTTCGGTGTCTTTTTCACGAAGCGTCGCCTCGAAATCGTCCGGCAGCGTAACGCCCGCGTCGGCGACCATCTTGATAACGCCGGGGATCGTGCGCCCGACAAACGTCGACAAGCACTCGGCCACCGTTACCGGATAACCGTGTCGGCTCAGATGTGCCGCCAACACCCGGTTGGCGACGATCTCGCTGTCGACCAGCACACCATCACAATCGAAGATGAGCAGTTTTTTCAAAGTTCCTGTCCCACTTCAGGTATCGCTCAGGTGTCGGCTGCGAATATCGGCCAGCAGTCCTTTGGATGCGGCGTCGATCATGTCGAATACTTTAGAGAACCCGTCCGCGCCGCCATAGTAAGGATCGGGAACGTCGGCTCGCCCGACTTCGGGCGCGAAACTCAAGAACAGCTTTACCCGGTCTTGGCGCGCCGGCGGGCAAAGCGCCAACAGCTTGGCGATGTTGGCATCGTCCATGCCCAGCACGTATTCGAATGCCGCGAAGTCGTCCCTGTGAATTTGGCGTGCGCGCAGATCGGAAAGATCGATGCCGCGTTTGGCCGCTTCGGCGGTGGCGCGCTCGTCCGGCGGCCCACCGATATGCCAGTCGCTTGTGCCGCAGGAATCGGTGACGATCCTGTCCGCCAATCCTTCGCGGCGGATCAGATCGCGAAACACCCCTTCGGCGGTTGGCGAACGGCAGATGTTGCCAAGGCAGACGAACAGCACACGGATCATGTTTCAGCCCTCGTATTCCAACTGTTGGATTGTCTTGGATTTGACGACCGCCGGATTATCATGAAAGCACCGCCCGAGGGCAAGGTGATGCGCAAGGAAATCGCGATGCACGTTCTCGACCCGGAAGTCCCCATCGTTGTCCTGACAGGTGCCGGCATCTCCAAGGAATCCGGTCTCGATACGTTCCGTGACGCCGACGGCATCTGGTCGAAAGTCCGGATCGAGGACGTAGCCACGCCCGAGGCGTTCGTGCGTGACCCGGCGCGGGTGCACGCGTTTTATAACGCCCGCCGCCAAGGACTTCTGGACGCCGGTGTGCAGCCGAACGCGGCGCACCAGGCGTTGGCGCACCTGGAACGTACCTGGCCCGGCGGTGTGCTGACAGTGACGCAGAATATCGACGATCTGCACGAGCGCGCGGGATCGGCGAAGTTGATCCATATGCACGGCGAACTATTGAAATCACGCTGTGCGCATTGCGGTGAAATCGCGGTGTGCCGGGGCGACCTGGCGCTCGATATGGTTTGTGGCGCTTGCGGGGATGCCGGCGGGCTCAGGCCTCATGTGGTGTGGTTCGGGGAAATGCCGTTGCAGATGGAACGCATTGAGAGGGCCTTGGCGGAAGCCGGTCTGTTCATGTCGATCGGCACGTCTGGGAATGTCTATCCGGCGGCAGGCTTTGTCGAGATCGTCCGCCACTTCGCGCACGGCCACACGGTAGAGCTTAATCTGGAGCCGTCCAGCGGCGCGACGTCGTTTGTGGAAACGGTTTACGGTGCTGCGGCTGACAT
>Ga0209273_10002266_pt1 | contig 15075 bp, 16 predicted proteins | sample tdAd471_FD_187126 | JGI IMG/M metagenome (GOLD analysis project Ga0209273, IMG submission 187126) | Marine sediment microbial communities from the Atlantic coast under amendment with organic carbon and nitrate - tdAd47.1 (SPAdes)... | ecosystem: Environmental > Aquatic > Marine > Coastal >...
CGGAAAATTGGTTGCGGGGGCTCGATGCCACCGATACTACACTCTCACCGTGATGTGCTGATCGGCGCAGGATTCCACCAATATTCACCGCGGATTGAATTTCTGGTAGGGATAGAATCCGAACAAAGGGAGACCACCATGTTCCGAAGAACCCTTCTAACTCTCGTCTTTATGATCATCGGGTTGATGGCGGCGGCATCTGTAGGAGCGGTACCCCAATCTCCAGGGGGTGTGACGAGTTATTCCTGTGATCCCGCTGGCGGAGGATGCACCTGCCAAATTGATAGGAATGGGAGCGATTGCCGCGACCTGCTCAATAGCGGCCAGTGTGTTTCACCGGAGGGACTGGATCCATGGACCGACGAAGCTGTCGAAGGCGGTCTTTCTTGGGCTAACTATGTCAATTGTAATCATACCACCGGGGTTTGCACATGTGATCAGGTTGTTGATCGCGCCTCGCCCGATGGCACCTCTTCTCTTCCAGATGTCTTTGGCACCTACACATTGGACGGTCAGTCCCAGGGCCTGGAAACCTATGAGGAGCCCACAACACCAACGCAGGTTGAGACCCAGACTGATGAGGAAGCGGAAATCGAGCGTTAGAGGCGTGAGGCCGAGGCACTTGAACGCCAGCTACGCGAATTGGAGGGCGGTGGCGGAGGTTAGATAGAAGAAGATTTGGATAATTGGAGGGTTTTTATGATGAATAAATTTTTTGGAGCTTCGCTTTTGGCTTTGACTGTGTCGATGAGTTTTGGTGCCACTGCGCAAGCCGGTAGCGATGCGTATATCGGTGAGGTTTTTGTGACCGCCGCAGACTTCTGTCCGCGGCGTACGTTGGAAGCGGCAGGGCAGATTTTGCCGATCAATCAAAATCAATCCCTGTATTCGCTGATGGGCACGAGGTATGGCGGAGATGGGCGCACGTCATTTGGCCTGCCGGATCTTCGCGCCGCAGCTCCATCGAATCGACGTGGCGGCTCCACGAAGTATTGCATCGTTATTGAGGGTACTTTCCCACCGCGGAATTAGGCCTGTGCCAAGAGCAACTTCCATGCAGCTTCCATGCGACTGCAGTGCCGGCTGGAAAAACCGACAGAATCTAACACGTTGATCTTTATACGGAAAATTGGTTGCGGGGGCTCGATGCCACCGATACTATACTTTAGTGGTAACGTGCTGACCGGCGCAGAACTCAGCCATTATTCAAGGCGGATAGAGTTCTTGGTAGGGACAGGGGTCTGCCTTCATTGATTTTGGCCCCTTTGATTTCAGAGGCTTGCACGCTCTAGTCTGGTACCCCCAAGGGAAGCGTTCTGGCGACACGAAAACCGAAATTGTTGCTCCGGTTCCCAGCTTCAAAATTATTGCGGAAGGCTGAACGCAAACCCCATGGACGGCTGGGCCATGACCCCCCTCGCAATACGTGCCGGTCACAATCACCGTCCAACCACGCTGAGCCATCCGCAGGTGCTCCGACGAAGCTATCGTTCCAACAATCCTGCACCCACTCGTATACGTTCCCCGTCATATCGAACAGGCCAAGCCTGTTGGGCAAATAGCCTCCCACAGGTGCCTTTGTCAGATGAGCATCGTCGCATGGAGCGCCATTGGCAGCGCCGGTTCGGGATCGATATGTTGCATCACGGACATTTCCGTATCGGCAGAGGCCAGCTCCGTCATTGCCATGCGGCCACAATGTGCGGGCACCGGCTCGATGCGCGTACTCCCATTCTGCGTCACTCAACAATCGATAGTCCTGTCCCGTCTTCTGCGAGAGCCAAGTAACATAGGCCTGAGCGTCTTCCCAGTTGATGCAGCCAACAGCGTGTTGATCCGATTGAGTGAACCCGGGGTTCTGCCATGAAATGTCGCTGTCAATTTCCCAGGCATTTCCGGTCCAGTCATTGCACCCACCATCAATTTCATGGCCCGTTTCACCAACAAACTGCCGAAACTGGCCAACCGTCACTTCATAGCGACCAACAGCAAATGATTGAGGGATTATCACTGAATGCACGGGACGTTCATTCGAGTTTCCTATGCCTGCAATATCTCCCATGCGGAAATCCCCCGAGGGCAAAATCACCATCTCTGGACAATCAGAGCAGTCGCGGAAAACGCCGCCGATGTTATTCCCAACAGAATCATCGCAGCCAGCTCCGACAATCAAGAGACCAAAAACTGTTGCCATGAAAATTGGTCTCACACAGACCTCCTCGAAAACTGATCCTTACGGATCGATAGTATCGGCAAGAGAACCTACCAGTTGTCGCCCGGCAACCAAAGCATCCCCACCCGTATTCATCAGGGTGACATCTGCATAAAGCACTAAAACGGGTGCTGTCAGACTAGAGCGAACCGGTCTCCGAAATCCAATGCAAGCTGATACCTGGATCATTCGCTCCCAAACCTACGTGCAACTTCCGTGCAGCTTCCATGCGACTGCAGTCGCAGGCGTAGAATCAGCGCCAAACCTAAGATATTGATCTTTATGCGGAAAATTGGTTGCGGGGGCTCGATGCCACCTATACTACACTTTGATGGCAGTGTGTTGATTTGTCAAACGACCGGCATTTTTCTTGGCGGATAGAGTTTTTGGTAGGGGGCACCTAGTAGTACACTTCGCCCAAAATAATAAGCTAGGAGGATCGAGTTATGTGGGCTGGGGATGATTATGATTTATTGATGGGTCGCTGGAGTCGCTCGATAGCCCCATTACTCACACAATACGCTGATGTCCAAGACGGCGATAGAGTGCTCGACATTGGTTGTGGTACAGGCTCATTGACAAGCGCTTTGCTTACTATCGGCCCGGAAATACAGGTAACTGGCATCGACGGCTCGGCAGACTATGTTGAGATCTGCCGCAAGAGCGTTAACGACCGCAGGGCGACCTTGGATCAAGGCGATGCTCAGTCCTTGCCCTATCCAGATAACAGTTTCGACAAGTGCGTTTCACTCCTCGTGATGAACTTTATTCCTGATGCAAGCCGAGCGGTCGCAGAAATGCGACGCGTGACACGGGCGGGGGGAATCATTTCGGCGGCAGTTTGGGATTACGGCGACGGCATGGAAATGCTGCGGCACCTGTGGGATGAAGCAGCTAGCTTAGATATCAATGCCGAAGCAAAGCATGAGAAAAACATGCCGCTATGTCGAAAGGGCGAGCTTGCTGAGCTTTGGACCAAAAGTGGCCTGACATCGATAAACGACACCGCGCTTACGATCCAGATGGACTTTAACTCGTTCGATGATTATTGGATGCCTTTTCTAACCGGAATCGGGCCATCCGGTTCCTATGTCAAAGCCTTGGACACGTCAGCACAATCAGACCTTAAGGAACGATTGCGTAAGAAACTCATCAAAGGCGGTAGTGACAAGGCGTTTAGTATTGATGCCAGAGCTTGGGCTGTTCGCGGAGTATCTGAAGAACAAACAAGTTAGTAGACAAATTTTCACCATTGACACACTCCGGAAAGATGCCTTGTCTTTTGTCCCTTCTAGAAAATCTGTCGGTGCGCCTGGAGATGAAAATGCAGCATTGTGATGTGCGAAGACTCCTAGGTTGAAAACTATAAACCTAGCTGCAACTTCCGTGCAGCTTCCATGCGACTGCAGTGGCAGGCGTGAAAACGCACCAAACCTAACTCATTGATTTGTATAAGGATTATTGGTTGCGGGGGCTCGATGCCACCGACGCCACACTATCAACGTGATATGCTAATCGGCACAGAACTCTGCCAGTTTTTCACTGCGGATAGGGGTTTGGTGGGGAAAGGTTCCACTAACCCACGCCCTGCACATCGATGATGGCGCTGTCAGTCGAAATGCTATCCACAATGCCTTTGAGCTTACCGATCATTTGGATTTCTCCGGCAGGTGCCAATCAAAAAAGAAGGCGAGGTAGGTGACCCCGATCACAACAAAAAATTGTATCCCGTACATGATCCATTCAAATAACGGCATAAAGGTGCGGGCTTTCGCCGCGAAGTCATCTTCCGTATTCATCATGACGCCCATCGAGAGGGACATTTCCATACTGCTGCCGACAAAATAATTGAGGCCGAATTGAAACGCAAAAGATAGCCAAAAATATCCGAGCGCCAACAAGAGCAATACGTGAGCAAAAACACGCAATGGCATGCGTGCCCGATGAATAAAAAAATGAAGGCCCGCAAGATAGCCGAAGATCACCGTGAGCTCGGCCGCCAGAATGACGGCCATGGTTTGGGAGGTCACCGACGCAAACATGGCACCGTCTGCCGTCGTCATGGGGACGTAGTTTTCCATCACACCCATCCTTTCATATGGCAGCCGCCGACACCCGGAAATGATGCGCATGCGTTATGGCGATCGCCAGGGCGTCGGCGGCATCAGCCTGTTCAACATTACAGCCCGGCAGCAGCACGCCAATCATGAGACCGCCAGTGCCAGAGACTCTATCAGAAAGTGGTACATAGGATGGGGGCTTTACAGGCTAAGATTGCTTGGATCCAATCCCATACCCATACCCAGCTGCAACTTTCATGCAGCTTCCATGCGACTGCAGTGGCAGTCGCTAAAACCGTCACTTTCTAAGCCATTGATCTGTATACTGAAAATTGGTTGCGGGGGTAGGATTTGAACCTACGACCTTCAGGTTATGAGTGTGGCGGTCAACTTGCAGGGAGGAAGATCCGTTACCTAGGTTTGCGCGCCAGGTATGCGAAGCGTGAAAGCCGGTTCTCTTCAGCCAGGCGGGCGGCCGTTTCAAAAAACGTTTGCTGTCCCTCAAAAGCATCCTTGCCTTCGAGTTCAACTAGTTCATTCTCATGCCTACCCCTCGCTTCGAGCCACCCGCGAGCATTTTTCGCCATGTTCTCAGTGTGGTTCTCGACACGTTCAATCGTGAATCCAGCTTCGCACAACATTTCTTGGTTCAAACCGGGCGGGACAAACAGAAAATGTCCTATGGAGGCCCGTACTGCGACTTCTTGATTAGTAATGGATCCCGTAACAACGATCGGGTCGGTAAAAAGAACAACGCCGCCTGGCTTGGTCAAGCGATACCAATCGTCCAATACGGCACGTCTATCTGGCAAATGATTAATCGCATCAATGCACATGATCGCGTCAAACGTCTGATCGTTGAAGTCTAACCTTGCTCCACAGTTTGCATGATGAAACTCAGCTCTCTTATCAAGGCCAGTATCTTTCGCATGAGCACGAGCACTCGCCACGGCGTCTTCGTGTAGATCAACGCCGACTACGTCACATGCTATTTCTCTAGCGATGCGCATCGTTGGTCGACCGGAACCACATGCTATGTCCAACAGGCGCGTACCCGCACCCAAGTCGAGCCATGAGATAAACTGATCCTGTTCTTCGACCGTAAGCCACCCGGTCTGACCAATATCCTCACCGAACGCCTCCTGACGTACCTTGGTGAAAACCTTACTTCCAAAATTCTCGTAGTTCGCATCATAGTGATCTACGTCGTGTTTTGAATTCGACATTTCGACCTCCCTTGCGGGTTGAAGAGTTCCTCAATCTGATTAGACGCAATCAACTCCAAATTGGCTCGTCATTTCTGTTCTCCCAAACCCGAACCTCAACGTGCCACAAGAGGTGTGGGAGACAGCATAGTATCAATCATCGGATTTACGATCTGGCGGTCAGAGATCATTGTGCCTGCACCGAATTGTAATAAGGCCTCAAGGAATCACCGCCTTCTCGTCGTGTTCGGAATAATTCTGATACATTTCGCTAACAACTGAGGCCTTGTCGCCTTCCTTACCTTGTGGTTCGGCACCAAAGAAAGACATGACGAACAAGATAACTCCGCCTAAAACGGCGATCGGCATTAGAAACATAAGCGGTATGGGAATAATCGGAAGTGCCAACCGAACTTTACCCCAAGTTTCAAGAAAGGCGAGCCAGGCGACGCCGAACAAGCCCGTTGATATGAGTGCAGTCCCAACCTGTCGTGTTTCAGGCCATTCTCCTGCACCCGGGATCAACGCGATTAGAACAATTGACGCTGCTGGCACAACAAGAGCAAGCGCCAAGGTTATGTACTCACCAACTACTATAAGACCCGAAAGCATTTGCAGGTATGTTTCTTGCTCGATCCGGGCTTCTTCCTGACCTAACCCAACAGTCTTTTCGTCACTATTTTTGAACAAGTTGGCCCCTGCAGCACCAGCTTTTAACGTCAGAACGGTTACATATCGCAGCACAAGAAACGCAACGACGAATGCCGGTAGGATCCAAAGGGTCTCTAGATAGCTCGGAAATGTTTGGGGCACCAAAAGTAGCGCAAATGGAACATAGAATATCAAACCCATAGTGATCGAGAATTGGAAATTGCGTAGCATGTATCCCCCGAGTTTCTTGCTGCAAACAAAGTCTCAATTGGTGGCATGTGTTCTGGCAACCGTCCAGTGGGCTCCTTTGCGCAGCGTCAATTGGGAGTCTGCTCCAAACTTCAAAAAGCTAGCTCGCCAATTCTTCTCGGCGCAGGTTTGATTGAACTGGGGTATTCTTTGCTGCCGGGTAAAACCTACGTGCAACTTCCATGCAGCTTCCATGCGACTGCAGCGGGCAAACCTTATGGGCGCCAAATCTAACTCACTGATCTTTATACGGAAAATTGGTTGCGGCTCAACCTCAACTGTCGCGCCAACCCTATTACCAAAATGTAATTGATCGCCACCGGTCCTAACAACCTTTTAACTGGGCCTTCCACGGCAATTGCAGTAGACCGCTCCCCGAATAGGACATCTGAGGGGTAGGTCGATGCGACTTTTGCAAATTGCACTTTTGGCCGCGCTTGGCTTTCAAGCGAGTTCAATCGATAGCCGCGCCCAGGAGTTAACAGAGGCCCAGGCCTGGGAAGAAGTCGAGCTTCTCTACACCACCATTGTGGAGCGTCATCCCGACCCGTTCTGGTTCAATGATGAAGAACAATGGGATGCCGAGATGGAGCGTCTGCGCGCACGGCGCGGACCGGTCACTCATGTCGAACAGTATTTCGATCTTTCGCGACTGATGGCGCTAGCGACCGACACACACGTCCAGATCTACCCCGGTGAAAATACACCCGGATTTGAAACCTCCTACCCCATCCGCTTTCGCCTCTTTGAAGAAGGTATTTACATTATTGCGGCGAACGGTACTTATCGCGACTGGGTTGGTGCGCGCATAGTCTCTATTGACGGACTGGATACTGAAGAGATTATCGATACGCTTGACGATTATTCTTTCTCTGATCATCCCTTGCGCAAAAGAACTTATGCGGTCAGCTACCAACTCCGCCATCCGAGCACCTTTCAGTACTTCGGCTGGACCAATGACCGCGGTGGTGTCGACGTAGAACTTGAACTATTGGACGGCACCCACATGCGGGGTGAGATATTCGAGACTGTGGACATGAGCCATGACGAGGTTGGCAGCTCAGATGCCACCGCCGGCTACTACTGGCCCGAAGGCTGGCGCACGCTGGATGATATCATTTCCGGTGAGCCGCCGGTCTCGCGCCAGCACCTTGATCGGAATTATTGGTACACCTTCCTCGAAGAGGGTCGGGTTCTCTATTTTCAGTTCAACAGTCCGACCAACGAAGAAGACGGGCAGTCGATCTACGACTTTACCCTTGAAATGTTTGCCGACATTGGCGCGCGCGAGAACCCGCCCGAGCAGGTGATTGTGGATGCGCGTTACAATCTAGGCGGCTGGATCCATTACACCTTGCCCTTTGGCTATTTGCTGCAGACCAGCGAAGCCTGCTGTAGGCGCGGGACCGTGGTCCTTTTGACAGGCCGCGAGACCATCTCGGCAGGTAGCGTCTTTGCCGGAAGTTTCGAGCGCGCCACCCGGGCCGTCGTCATCGGCGAACCCACCGGTGGACGGCCCAATCTGTTTCTTGGCCACCAACCTGTTGAGCTACCCTATTCGGGTCTCCGGCCGGAAATTTCTACTGAGACCTACGTGGGAACCGATAGTACCGACGACCGCATGTTTGTGGCGCCTGACGTCTATGTGCCGGAAAGTTTTGCGGCCGTCATGGAGGGCGGGGATCCGGCCTTCGAGGCGGCGCGGGCTCTTACACGGGAAGAGGCACTGTCCTATTACCCAGGCGCGACCGCGGATACCCCTTGGACCCGCCCCAGCCAAGAATCGGCACGGCAGCAATCACTTCAATAGATTATTGTGTCAGCTTTCTAAACGGGGATTCCCACAACTCCCAGCATCCCAATCCCCCGGGGGTGCTGTGTAATAGCGGCTCGAAGGAAGCGATTGTACCGCGCGCAACTTCCGTGCAGCTTCTATGCGACTGCAGTACCAGCCTGAGAAACTGTGAAATTCTAAGCTATTGATCTTTATACGGAAAATTGGTTGCGGGGGTAGGATTTGAACCTACGACCTTCAGGTTATGAGTGTGGCGGTCACTTTTGAACGAACTCAAGCAAATCCAATAGCTTATCCGAAATACGCAGTATGCGGACTTTACCGTTCATTACCGCTAATTGCTGCCCTTTGCCATTTAGTGCCCAGGATTCCGTGCAGCTTTAATGCAGCTTCATTGCGACATCCGCCTCGTCCGACATGAGACCACTCCCTCGGAAGGACGGCCGAGGGCCATCCTCACTCGAGATGTGTTATAACGGGCCATCGAAAGTGTCGATGGAGATGCATTTGGTTGAGGCGAAATTTCCTATTACGCTGGAGTTGCTTGAGCGTCTTAACAAGGGTGGACCACATGATTTCATGATCCACGAATATTTGGGTGAGCGGCTCATCCTGCGGGGAGGTCATGACACGTCCAAATGGTCCGACATGGAAATCGTTTTTGGTGGCGTTGTGTACATGGCAATTCCCGCATACCTGGATTGCGTTACGTTCGCAATTGCAAGCGATGAGTTGTTGGGAAGGATTGCTACTAATGTGGATCATAAAGATCGTGGTCTAATTTCGTTAGCGATTATCGAAGACAACGATTGGGCCGAAGGGAAGAAAACGCATCTTGTCATCGCTGAATCATTGAGCGTTAGCGCTGTCGAATGAAGTACATACACAAAGGGTTCGGCCGGACATGCCCATACCACTGGCGGATCCATAACACCTCCAGAATTGGTCGAAAACTCAAACAGGCGGTGGCGATTGCTGATCACGGAGTCGCAGATTGATTCTTGGGTATGCGGCGACATAAATCCCAAGTTAGAGTGCGTCAACTCGACATTGACGAGAATTGGTCATGAAAGTATTGCACCTCATATTTGTTGTAGGCTCACAAATCGCGTTATGCGCGACGGTTACGTGGGCGCAGGAAGGTGACATTGATACCCGCCAGCCGATTTCTATCCAGCTGTTCGAAGCTGTACCACGGACTGATTCTAGTGTATTCCGTGCCAATACCGACAACAGGTTTCAGATGCAGACTGCACGGTGGGATTCCGTGCCCTATCACTTTGCGCCAAGCTTTGAAGGCGAGGTCACATTGCCCCGGGGTTACCGCGCCGTTTTGGCGGGCGACTCCAGTGGCACCAGCCCATTTTTGATCGACAACTTCATCGTGATGGAATTTGAAGGTCATGCCCCGCTGCTGATCGGCAACATGGAAGCAGTGGTCGCACAAGGGCAGACGCCCTCTGTTGTGACAAACTCATGCTTCAACTGCACGCCCCATGACGCCGATCTTACGCCATATCTTTCTGCGGGCTCGACAATGAGTTTTCGTGCATCCGCGCTCGACTATGGCGGCATTGCATATATCGGCGATGTCTTTTTGGTTTTGCTGCCCGGACCAGGACCCACGGTGGTCGAATTTACCGATCCACTGGAGCACGTGGGGGAACCAATTCACGTAACAATAACCGAGCCGTTGGAACACGTTTCAGGCAGAGGATTGATAACCGTTACGGTGTCGGACCCGCTTGAACATATCTCAACAGCAGGCACTGGGACCATTGTTGTGCCGGAAACGCTTGTGTTTCTCGGGCGCCAATATGAGGAAGTCGATATCACTATTGGCAATGCATTGGAATTTAGTGGGCAACCGTCAGAAGAGATCGAGATTTTTATTGGCAGCACACTTCTATATGCTGGCCAAGCGGATGAAAGAGCAGAAATCGTAATTGACGGCAACTTGGAGTTTGAGGGGCGTCCATCCGCCAAAGTCAATCTTAGAATCGAAAGTGAACTTCAATTCTTGGGGCTGTCACAGCCTGACCAATAACAACTGCTGTCGTATCGAAAGGGATCTATAATGCGATCAATGTTTAAGGCACCACATTGGTGGGTCATCATTTGTACTCTCGCAATCTGCGCCGTTCCAACTCCAAGCATTGCGTCAGATCTTGCTGTCTGGGTTGGGCTTTCTTACGACAACCTTCCGGAAGGGGCTCAGCCAACCGTGCGCTGCTACGCATATATGAATGATCCAAGCGGGGGCGATGGCGGCATCAGCATTGGAGCAGGGTCACAAATCTATAATGAACAATCGATGAGTTTGGACGTCGTCATAGATATTGAATTCGATGAACATCTCCCTGGCGCCAACCCAGATTACGTCGACTATGTGATCTGCGGCCTTTATCTCAATGACGGCGAAGATTTCGTTCTATCGTACGATGACTGCATGGCAGAAGGAATTGATCCGCTGCGCAACCCGCTTTTGTGTGCGCCACGTGGTGGAGCTGCAACGGGTTGGGTTTCGCACCAAGTTGCTCGGTAAGTCGAAAATAAGGCTTTTGCAATCGCTCTCAATCAGAAGGAAAATGATGATGTTTCACAATAAGTTCCTTAAAATAGTTGCGATGCTTACCGTATTTGTCACGCAGGCCAATTATGCCTACGCAGCGGACTTCTTGGTTCGCGTTCCGGTCGAAATCGATAACTGGGGCAGCTCGTCCGCCACAGTTGAGTGCAATTTGTGGGGTAGCTCCTTTTTCGAAATGGGCCACGGTCGGGGCCCCATCCAACTTGAAGATGGTACATTTGAAGGGACGATTGAAGTGCCGGTTGTCATTCGAAGAGGAGTGAATTCAGACGAAATTTACAGCGTAACCTGCGCGCTGGATGGCGGTGAATATTTGATGATGACACAGGAAAACTGCACCCTAGCCGGACTCACCGAAGATGGGTTTCGGTGCGTTCCGTCGCACATACGATTCACGGAATTCGTTGAAGCCCCAATCGCTGAATCACTACCCCAATAAGCAGCCATGTAATCAATTAGCTGCAAGTGTTCGCATTGGGTCAGAAGGGATCACTTGGGTGCTGTCAGACCAAAGTGAATTGGTCTCCGAAATCCAAAGCTCGCTCGAGGCTGGATTGAATGGCTCAAAACCTGGTTGCAACTTCCATGCAGCTTCCATGCGACTGCAGTAGCAGCCGGAGAAACTGCCAAATTCTAACTCACTGATCTTTATGCGGAAAATTGGTTGCGGGGGTAGGATTTGAACCTACGACCTTCAGGTTATGAGTGTGGCGGTCACTTTCGGGACGGGTTCAGCAAAAACAATGGGTTAGACCAAACCAAAGCTATTAGGGTATTCTACGATGGATCAGGTGGTTGCACCGCAACACACTAATTCAGGCGGAGACTGCAATTGCCGACATTGTTGTCCAATTTCTTCAACGTTCTTCAGAGTTTTAGATATGCAGTTGTTCTGGTTGCGCTCGGCATAACTGCTCTGCTCATCATTCTGGCCTCAAGCGTTGAGGTTGATTACAGCTTCGAAGCATTCTTCCCAAAATGGGATCCAAACCGAGCAGTTTTTGATGACTACAGAAACAGGTTTCCAAAGGAAGACGCCCAGTTCGCGCTGTTTTGGATTGAAGGCGAGCCACCCGACCTAGAACTTTATCAAAACTTGGAAGAGGTCGCGCTCATCTTCGAAGAGGCCGGGCTAACTTCTGTCGAGTGGTTTGGGTCAGTTGATGTCGCGCGCCAACAGCCCATAGATGGCGAACTTGCGCTCGTTATCGGGCCGCTTGTTGGTGATGGCTTGGAGACTACCGACGAGATTACATCTTTATTGGAGCGATATAGAAGCGACCCGCTATACGAAGGCGTCGTATGGAATGACGATCTTTCGGTCTTTGTCGTCCACGGATTTATTGAAAGACTGCGAAACAACGATACTGGCCGACGGGATATTGAACAGCAAATCGCAGCCGACCTGGAACGCTTCGAGAATGGCGAAAGAACACTAATCCTTACAGGGTTGCCCGTGATACGCGCACGCGCACTAGAGTTGCTCAGCATAGATCAGGCCAAGCTTCTCGGTGGCGGGACTGCGATAGCATTTCTCGTACTCTTTCTTGTCTTCCGAAGCATTCGCCAGACTTTTCTTTGTTTGGCTTCGATTGTACCAAGCTACCTGTTTGCGGTTGCGCTGATGGCAGCATTTGATCGCCCAATAACAGTGATGACTAGCATTATGCCCACAATTGTACTTGTGGTCTTGCTTAGCGATACAGTTCATCTGGTCCTGCAATATAGACTTCGCCTCGCCGATGGAATGTCGCATCGCGATGCTGTCTCTACGTCGTTTTCAGAGCTTTTTGCTCCCTGCTTCGTAACTTCATTAACGACTGCACTGGGCTTCTTGAGCCTAGTAAGCACAAAGATCGATGTAATGGTTGATCTAGGACTCTTTACTGCCACTGCAATCTTAGTTGGGTTTGCCCTCAATATGCTACTGCTGCCAGCACTGCTCAGTTTCGGAGGCTCAAGGGCAACGGGCAGACAGGCATCACCGAGTTTGTTTCCTCTCAGTTTGCTGATTGATCTTGCGCAAAGATCCCTCAAGCTTCCGTTGAGACCGATCATCCTGATCTTCGCTGGGCTGGGCGTAGTATGTGTCACGCTTGCCAGCCAACTCGAGATAAACACTCGCATGTTTGACGATGTAATGGACGGTCATCCCCTCAAACGCGAGGTCCAAACGGTTGAACGTAATGGATTTGGTCTTTTTTCAGTGAATGTCTACCTGACCCGGCAGGGTGAAATGCAAATGTACCATCCTGAAGTTCTGCACTGGATGAGAGACCTCCAGACCTTTGCGGAACAGCATGATCTCGTTACAAAAACTTTCGCGGTAACCGACCAACTCATGCAGATCAGGCAAGCCATTATGGACGGGCTACCGTCCGAGTACCGTTTGCCTCAAACTCCAGGGGAAGCTGCGCAGTATCTGATTATTGCGGAACTCTCTGATGCTGATTACATCGACGATGTTTTCTTGGGAGATGAGGGTCGGGCGCAGATTATTATCAGTATTCAGGATCGCGGCTCAGCGGAAGTCGGACCCTTTATAGACAGCTTGGAGGCCTACATAGATGCCAATCCTCCTCCCGCAGGAATAACCGCGGAAGTCACGGGTCTCGTAAAGATGGCTCAGACAGTATTCTCTCGGATGATTGGTTCGCTTTTTTCCAGTCTGCTCATAGCGGTAGTCTCGATTACCGTTGTACTGGCGACCATGTTCAGGTCCGTTTGGCTCGGAATCCTTAGTCTGCTGCCCAACATATTTCCATTGCTGCTTGTCGGCGCCGCAATGGCAATTGGTGGATTTGATATCAAACCAACTACCGTCCTCGTCTTTGCTGTCGCATTTGGGATTGTTGTGGATGACACGATACATATGCTGTCCCGAGTAAGATCACTTTTGTCCGCGGGGCTCGATACCGAAGCGGCCCTGGAGACCGCTCTAAAGGAGAGCGGCAGCGCAATAGTGATCAGCTCTGTCGTTATCGGTCTCGGGTTTTCATTGTTGATGATATCCAATTTTGAAGTCCTGTTCCTCGTTGGCTTTCTAACTCTCGTAGCGATAGCCGGCGCGCTCATTTCAGATCTCTTTTTCCTTCCCGCCCTGATACGGGCAGCATTCGCAAAGAGAGCCACGCAATGAGGGTCCTGATCACTGGCGCAACAGGTTTCATTGGCGAGCACCTCGTCAAAAAATTGCTTGAAGATTCGGATGTGCGTTGTTTGGTTAGGCGAGAGACCGACATAGAAAGGTTTACGAAGCGCGGTATCGATACCACACTGGGTGATGTCACAGACTACGAAAGTCTCAAGAAAGCGGTCGCTGGCGTCGATGTCGTCTATCACTTGGCTGGTGCAATTTCCGGTCTAACACGGACTCACTTCCATCGAATAAACGTCCTGGGCTGCAGGAAGATTGCAAAGGCCGCGCGAAGGGCTAAAGCGACTCCAACGGTTGTCTATGTTTCATCTATGGCCGCAGGTGGACCGGCGGGCAGCGATAAACCAAGGCTCGAGATCGAGCCCCCCTTACCTATTTCACAGTACGGACTGACCAAGTTGCTCGGGGAGCGGGAGTTTTCCAAAGTTGCCTCGGACGTCCCAGTCACGGTTGTTCGTCCTTCTGTCGTTTATGGTGAAGGCGACAAGTCGTCACTTGAATTCTTCAAGCCAGTATCGAACGGCGTCTTCTATTTTACTGGAGAAGCTGACTGGCCGTTTTCCCTCATCGATGTCAGGGATCTTGTCGACCTCCTGCAACTTGCGCAAAGCGGGCAGAGACTAGAGCTCGGCGAGACTAATCCAGGCATCGGAATCTATAATGCAGCGGGTCCTGACTCGCCAAAACTCGGCGAATTCGGCGAGATATTAGCTAAGGCGCTCCATACCAAACCGCCAAGATCAATTAAGGTGCCACGGGCGCTAATCACGGCACTCGGCGCATCAAGCTCTGCGGCAAGCTTGATTACGCGTAAGCCGAGCATTCTTTCTCTTGATAAGGCTCGAGAACTGAATCGCGGCCCTTGGTTTGTTTCGACGCAGAAGGCTCAAGACGAACTTGGTTTCACCCCTAAGACTCCTCTGCAAGGTGGACTAGAACGGGTGGCCAATTGGTACAAAGAGAAGGGCTGGATATGATCGCTTAGGTATTGGCAACGCTAGGCACCTGCAACCTCAATTCAGAATGACCCCACATTTACCCCCGTTGAAGGCGCTCTAGTTTCGCGCTTGAGGCGCCTCCGCAGCCTGGCTAGCGGCAACTTCTATGCAGCTTCCATGCGACTGCAGCAGGCAGCCCTAAGGGGTGCCAAACCTAA